>Ga0307507_10006469_pt1 | contig 17973 bp, 3 predicted proteins | sample 7_EM_MG_FD_207223 | JGI IMG/M metagenome (GOLD analysis project Ga0307507, IMG submission 207223) | Populus trichocarpa ectomycorrhiza microbial communities from riparian zone in the Pacific Northwest, United States - 7_EM | ecosystem: Host-associated > Plants > Roots > Unclassified | place... | reverse complement strand
TTAAATTATTAAAATTTATTATTAAGTGGTTGTTAAGATATTAAAGTGTGATTTTTCCATTTTTTGGTGTGTTTTTGAAGTGATCAGCTCACCCGTTTGACCAGCTCACCCGTGAAATACGTTACTAAATATAAATAGAAGACTTTATAATTAAGGCAGAACTAATCTTCTAACTACTATAGGTAAACGTTTTTTATATATGGGATATAGAGCAGACTACCGCTATAAGGGCTCTAAAGTATATAATTACTAATATACCTATATTAATTTAGCTAGATTATAGCGAGGGAGCTAGACTAATTATTCTTGCTATTAATATATATAAGAATAGATAGAGATACGGCCTTATATAATTAGACGCGTAGGGTTGTCACCACCTATATTAATATAAAAGCGGTATTTAGCCTTAAGTAGAGCAGAAGTACAACTTAGGAAAGCTTAAATATTAGGCGTTACTATATGCTTTAAAGAGGTATCGTGTATAACTATACGGCGTTTACTTTATAGTAGAGAGAGATATAACTACCTTAGTTATATAACTAAATTATACTATTACTAATTTACCTAAAGCCTTAGTAATAAGATAGCTAGTATAGATCTAGCTATAGGACATCGATATTAGATATATACTAAGGAAGAAGAATAGCCTAGCTAATGGACTATCGCGATAAATATTAGATAGTAAACGACCTAATAAGCCGACTAAGGATATTAAAGAGTTTATTAACTATAAGCTAAGTGCTTTAGAATATATGGCTAGCCTAGTTAAAATAGAGGTAGATCTACTATTAGCAGAGTTATATTTAGAGAAATCTTTAAAGATTATTAAATAGCCAGTAACTTTATAACGTTTAAAAGAAATAAATACTAAGGATTTTAGAAGGTTTAAATAGTATACACTAAAGTTCCTAGTGTGCAATTAATAGCTCTTTTATTAATAGTTAAAAAGTATACTAATATAGAAGGTAATTAATAACCAGACTACTTAGTAAGAGATTATTAAAAGCCTTTATAATTAGAGTAGATATTATAGACGGAAGGGAATATATTAAAGAGTCTTAAATTAATATTAGTAGCTAGGACTATAGGATTAGATATTATAGTATATTAAGTCGTACCTATAATACTAGGAGCGATAGTTAGGATAGGAAGAAGAAGTAATATACCCTATATAGGAATCTACTTTATAGTAGCAAGTTATAGTAGATATTATATTTATACCGCTAACCCGTCTTAGATTCCAATATCTAGCTACTACTTAAGAATATATATCTAGATAGGTAGAAGCTTAAGGCCTTTAGAAGAAGGATATAAAAAGCGTAGTAAAGTTTCTCTATAAAGATGTTATCTATAATTACCCGATTAAAATCTAGCCCTAATTTATCTAATATAGTATTTAAATATAGCTAAACTTGTCCTACATCCGTAGAGGCTTAAAAGGTAAATAGAATAGTTAGTGGTAAGGGCTCCGGAGGCTCTATTTTTATATTAGATTTAATTAAATACAAAGCTATTAAATCTACCTTACCAAGCTAGCTTTTCTACTTTTATAGTTGGCTTATAGCTAGTAAGATTAATATTTAAGCTTATTAACTAGGGTGTAGTTAAAGCTCCATTAGAGTTAATATAGTTAATTAAACTGCTTAATAAAAGACCTTTAATTAACTACCACTTCTAACATTAATCTGCTTTAATTATATCGGGTAATAGTCTATTCCGCTTATTAGTAATAATCTTTTTAGCTTAACTAAAGGCTTATATATATATAAAGCTTATTGCCAGTATAAAGAATATATTAAGAGTAATCTTAGCAAGTATTAGATAAGGAATTTAACTAATTTTAAGTCACTAGTTAAGAGGATTAGGAATAACGTTATTCCACTTATTACCGTTGTTAAAATGGATCTTAATAAACTTAAGGCCTATATTATAGTAGCGGTCAAGCTTACTGGCGAGCTTAATACGCTTTTAATTGCGCTTTAAGGAAGTAAGGCTCTTATCTATAACTAAGGACTATATATATTTATCAACTAAATTGTTATTAGATTTATAAGGAACCTTTCTATATTATAGCTTAACTAGTTCCTTATCTTCCTTATTTACTTATTAATATAATTATTAAATAGAGTCTCTATACATCACTTAGCGTACTTTTACCACTAGGGCTACTATTTCCACTTATTGCGAAAAATACACGCGTTTAAGAGATAAATAAAGAATTACTACAGCAAAATAGTAAGGACTCTTGGTCTTTATTTTATTAAAATATTTATTAATCTTTTTAATGGCTATATTAATACCTAATTTAAAAAAGGAGTTATATTTATTTTTAAGGCATAGCCAAGTTTACTAAAGGGTTTAATAAAGGAGCACTATATATATAAGGTAAGGATATAGATAGGGAGCTCAATAATGGAACAATAAGGTATATTGTATAGATAGACAAATCCTTAAGGGAAAAGGAGAAGTCTATATGCGAGGTAAGAAAGGGTTTTCCCTAGTTATATACAGCGTACATACCTTACGGATAAGTTACCCTTAGGTTGCCCTAGGGTCGCCTATACCTTACGGCTATATAACTATCTACTTAGGTTTTACCTAATAATGCTCCCCCCTTTAAAAAGGATTGTCCCCAATCCTTTATATGCTTAAGCATTAATAAAATCCTATAAAAACCTTAATAAGGAAAAAAAATTAGAGGGGAAAGAGCGTCTTGATTTTACGCATAAAGAGATAGGTAGTACATATACGCGGTATAAGGATATTAAGGAACTTTAACCGCCGGTTAAAGTTGTCTAATTAGTCAGATTTGCCTTGCTAAGACTCCCCATATTTAACTAAGCTAGTAGCAACTTTCTATCCCTAGAATAGAAAATCCTAATTAGTTTATTTAGGGCTAGCCCAAATTTAGTAGACTATTAAAAATATTCCAAAAGATCGCTTGTATAGGTAGGTTGCTAGTACCTTATAGGTAGGTTATAGGTTATTTATATACAGCCAGACTTATAGGTGGTAAAGTAGTATACCCATTAAATCTACCGCTGACCCTATACTTTAGCCTTACGCTATACTAGCATAGCGCTGTGTATACTTTATAAGTAGATTATAGGTTAATTATATACAGCCAAATTTGTAGATGGTAAGGCTATATGCCTATTAAATCCGCCGCTAACCTATACTTTAGCCTTATGCGTTATCTATATAGCATATACGTAGAATAGTATATAAGTTGTTAGTATAGGTTACTACTAGCGGATTACTAGTAGATTTTAGACCCTAGTTAAGTAGACCTATTCTCTAATATAATAATCTGCTAAGCTAGTATAGAGTAATAGACTAGGTCTAAGAAGGGTGCTTTTTAAATTGAGCTTTATTAGTATACGCTATAGCTTCGCCTATAAGTCGCCTATAAGTTACTAGCATAGCTAGGTTATGTTAGAGTGTGGCTTATATAGGATATTAATAAATCGCGCTTTACCCTATATATATACAGCAGTTCTTATTATGAGCATTACTTATTCTTTAATCCCTTAGAATATTCTCTGCTCCGCTTTAGTACAGGTTATATCTTAACAGCGGCGCTTACTTTTTACTTACACTTTAGCTACAAGGCTAGGGTATTCTACTTACGGTACTTATTTAGCAGTTATTAACAATTTTTAAGTTCTATCTCGTATTTCTATTTATTATGCTTATTTGGCCATCCTAGCTATTTAATAAGGTACTATAGTTATCTAGCACAATTCTAGTAGGTAATAATTACTTTTACTTCCTAGCTACCTTCCTTAAGCTCTTTTAATACTAGAGGTTAAAACCTAGGGCGTAACCTATAAGGCTCTAGTAAGGAGATATAAAAGACTGGGTGTAACGGTGCTAGGGCATATCACCAGCCAAATTCTACCAAGTCCTGCCATATTCTGCCACCTGTTATATTGTCGTATACTATCTGGTACTGTCTAGTACTGTTTCTTACTGTTAGCTCGCCTACTATTGGCTCGTCTACTACTAGCGCCTTAGCAACCCCTTGCATCTTATCAGCCCCTAGTAGTCTTCTTCTCCTTCTTCTCCTTAGCTTAGTATTCTTGTATAGTAGCAATCTACAAGCTTTGGTTTAGAAGCAATTATACAAGCCCGTTACATTATACTAAGCTCTCCCCACATTGCCTAGGAAGGCCTTAATAATATCCCACCCTAAAAGAAGACCTTTGTCTGCAACAACGCGTTAACGCGTTATACTCAGACATTAAAAAACTCACTACTACGCCTAAGAAGGCCCTAATAATATCCCACTTTACAGGTCAGACTATACTTTACCTGCACCTCTAAAAGAACCCCCTAGAATTAAAACCAAATTATACAATTTTAACAAACCTTAGAAAGCCGACAATGGCACCTAAAGTAAGCTTATTTAAAAAACCTGCCTCTACCTAAGAGGAACATGAGATCTAGTTAAAATCAGAAATTGAAGACAATAATAACATTATAGGTATATATAAGCAGATTCGTGCCCTTATAGCCAATTAGAAGGTTAATTGTCTTTAAGCCTAAAGCATATAAAAGACTCTAAAGGAGATCCTGGAAAGCCTTGTTACCTTATAAAACAGCCCAGCCTCCCCTTTATAAAGCCTTAGTTAACCCATTTGCTTAACCAAATATAATATACTAGAGAGTATGGATATAATAATAAAACAATTAAGGTCTGTTAAGCTCCTTAACCCTTAACCGCTATTTAATAGGATAGACCCTACCTTTAAGAATTAGAGAATCTAAGTATGAGGAAAGCTCCATATTAACCACAACTATTTCTCCTTTAAAGAAGCTAAAATGCTCTACCTCTTTGGTTAAACCATTAGGGATACCTAGCGATACCTCTAGGCTAAGTTTAAGGACGAGTTACCTGTTTGGTTTATATCTGTTAATAAGATAATATAGCATTTAGCTGCTATTTATATTAATCCAAATAAAGTACAGGATGCCTATTATAACTATAACCGCCTAATAATGAAATTGAACTAATCCTGTCACGGCGACGGGGCAATTGAGGCATAAGCGCCGTAAAGAACGTATGCAAGCCTGTACAATTGAAATGTCTATGGACTCGGATATCAAGATGAGGAGCAGAAGAAGGTCGTGGAAAGAACACGTCTATATACATGGAGCCAAGACGTAAGCGAACCCCCTAACTAGGCCCTATCCAGGTTACGCGCGTCAGTGCCGTAACAAATCCTTTACTAAGTTTTAGACCTAATTTTTATACCAAGGCCAGGTTCCCCTTAAGAACTACTGTTTGGACCTATATAATAAGCTAACGGTCCAACTACAAGAGAAGATTATAGTAGTTTTAGACAACCTACTAACCTACTAAAGACTCGCAACCTAATGTTTGTTGCTAGATTCAGAACTAAAATAAATTAATGCTTGTTCTAATCAACTAAAGAGATCCTATAATAACTAGAACCTACCCGCTATACTAACAAAAGCTAGCGTTAGAAGACAAACCACAACCGCCCTTATACTAAAAGCGGTCACAACTACCTACCCTTAAGCCTCGCCCGACTTATCACGTACCACACCTTTAGTTAATACTCGTCGTAATACCCTAATTAACCCTACCATAGTTACGTGCTTTAATTGCGGAAAGGATAGTTACTTTACTATAACCTACCCAGAGCTAAAAGATATGGAGGATATTAAGAAGATAGAGGAAGAAGAAATATCTAATAAGTTAGGAAAAAAAGAACCTTAAGGAAAGACTCCCCCCTAGGGTATCCTATTAATCTTAAAAAGATTAATCTAAGTTAGCTAATAGGTTAAAAACACTTTATAGTTCTATATATAGTATCTTAGAATAGATATAGAGTTAATATAACTGCCCTTATTAACACTAGAGTAAATAGCTTTGCCTTTATAAACACTACTTATATAAATAACGTTACTAAGTTCTTAAATAGTAGTAGTAGCTCTTTAATTAACGTCTGATACGGATCCTATCTAGGCCCACGCAGACTACTCCGTACACAAGGGAAACTTATAAATTGATAGGAAGAAAACTCTTATTGATGTAGGGGACGGAAAAACCCTATAGCCACCTCAGTCGGATGAAAAACCCCTGATTTGCCATGTCTGTCCGTAGCAGCGGCCCTACGGGCCTACGGCTACGTCCTGTCCTCCTTAGATGTTCGAACTCCTTGGGAACCACTACTTCCTTCCTTAGCTTATCCAAAGCTGGGGTTCACTACGTCCCAACTAGGCCTTGCCAGTTAATTGCCATGTGCTTATTGTGTTCCATATCTTAACCATCCCTTGTATGCTATCTCTTGTTGACCATTGCCATATACGCCATGCCTCCCCCCCCCCTAGAGCCATCGGAGGCGTAAGGGGGATTCATCCATCCACTGCTGTAATACTAAGCGAACGGGATATATTGTATTGGGTATCTTTTGTGCCTAGGCCCCAGCTAGGCCCTTTCTAAGGGTTACCACTCCGTCGAAAGGAGACAGAAAAACCGTGGGTCGCAATCCAGGCTGCCAGGTATACGGTAGTTGATGGCGAGTGACCGCATGCTCCGCGGGCGATCGCCCTGGGGGTTAAGAGGGGCCGTATATTTGCTCGTTCGTTCGCTCGCGCTCGCTTGTTCGTCGATGTGAGGTCGTCGATGCTTTCTATTGGGGGTTAAGGGATGTTATCAAATGCTGCTTATCCATGTTGGATTGTACAGGTGCCTTGATAGAGAAACGTGATAATAACTGTTATCGTGAAGGGGTACCGTCAGTGGTAGTTTTTGAGATCTTACCATCCCATGTGAAAACTTTTCACTACCGCCCACAACGCTCACAACCACCACCACGAAGTCGTATCGCACGCTGTGCGACGTCTCTGCGTTGGCTCTGAGTCTGAACTTCGAAGACCCAGGTTCGTAGCCGTCACCGCGTACAGGTGCAGAGTCCGTTTTCGACGGCCAAGTTCTTAAATATAAATGCTACCTAACTAGAGAAGCCTATTTAAGTCAAAGGCTATAACGGCTAAGCCGGCAAGCTGGTTACCCATATCTTAAAGCTATATATCACTATAGATAGATAACGCCAGTTTGGCATCCCCTTTTGCATCCTAGACCTAGGGTCCCATAATATAATCCTTAGCTAAAAATAGATGTCCTACTTTAATATTTGGCTAAACATTTAATAGAGACAGTTTGTCTAGCCAGAGAGTAGACCAAAGTTACCCTCCTTTATTAGAGAAATCCATACTAACCGCAAGATATTAGCCGCGAAGGCCGACCCTATCTACTAACAAAATGTTAGGGACTGAGACCTAGCCTTTGCTTAAGAAGATGCCCACCGCAAGGCCAGTAAGAACTCTATACTAATAAGGATACTCCCCTAAAGAACTACAGTTAAGGAGGACTCTACTTATAGAAGCAGAATGGATAGCAATATAGACAACTTCTAAGTTATAAAGATCCGGCTAATATAGAAGAGGATATACTAATAGGACGTAGAGAATAACCTTTAGAAGATGTAACAAGAGCTAAAAGGAGTAAAGACAACGCTAATAGGCTAAAGGCCCCCCAGGCTACGGACACCCCTACTATTACACGACCCCCCTATAGTAGATATTGCGGCAATTAGCGCTATAGGTTTCCACTTTAATATATATTAAAGGGACAATAAGGTCTTTATAACTAGCTTATACAAAATTAACTGGATTATTAATAAGGAAGAAGGGCTAGAAGAGGAAACTAATAAGGAGCTAGTTAAACGCCTTATTCCTATATACCTCTTAGACTATAGGGACGCGTTCTTAAAAGCAGCCTTAGATATACTGCCCCCCTACCAAACCTATAACCATAAGATTTAACTAGAGGCCAACAACTCTCTAGGCTATAGCCCCCTTTACTAGCAAACCATAGAGGAACTAAAAGCAACTAAGCAGTACTTAATTAATAACCTCTATAAGGGGTTTATTAAACCAAGTTAGGCCCCTTTTACTTTCTCTATCCTGTTCGTAAAGAAACCTAATAAGGGCCTTCGTTTCTGCATTAACTATTAAAAACTAAACGCCATTGCTTAGAAAGATTATTACCCCCTCCCCCTAATTAACGAGACCCTTATACATCTAAGCCAAGCTAAAATCTTTACTAGGCTTAATATCCGCCAAGCTTTCCACCAAATTAGGATAGACCCTATATTAGAGAATCTAATAATATTCTATACCCGCTACAGTTCTTACAAATATAAAGTTCTTCCTTTTAGACTAATAAATGGGCTAGCCACGTACCAACAGTATATAAATAATGTTCTTTTCGACTACCTTAATAAATTCTGTACAGCATACCTAGACGACATTCTTATATACTTGGACAACAAACTTAAGCACTAAGTTTATGTTAAGAAGGTCCTAGAGAGACTACGAAATACAGGCCTATAAGTTAATATTAAAAAAATGCAAATTTGGAGTAAAACGCACAAAGTACCTTAGGTTTATTGTTAGTATAGAAGGGATTAAAGTTAACCTGGAGAAGGTTAAGGCAATCTGTAACTAAAAACCCCCTTACACTATAAAAGGCATCTAGTCCTTTCTCGGTTTTTATAATTTCTACTATTAGTTTATCTGTGACTACGGAGTTATAGCTAAGCCTCTTATACAACTAATAAAGAACAATATGCCTTTTATTTTTAATAATAGTTATATAGAAGCTTTTAAGGAATTAAAGGACCGACTTACCTTCTCCTTAGTTCTCTATCACTACGACCTAAACCTTAAATTAATGCTGGAAACGGACGCCCCTAATAGAGTAATAGCGGGAGTTCTCTTATAGTTACACCTAGATGGCAAGTAGTACCCTATTACGTTTTTTTTTAAAGACAATGGCCCCAGTTAAGTATAACTATGAGGTATATAATAAGGAAATGCTGGCTATTATATAATTATTATCCTAGTGGCGCGTAGAGCTTAGTAGCACAGATTCTTAGATTAAAGTCTATACTAATTATAAAGCCCTTAAGTATTTTATAACAATAAAGCAACTTACCGGTTAATAGGCCAGGTGGGCTAAAATACTCTCCTAGTTCTTCTTTACAATCATATACCGCCCTAGTAGGCAAAATTCTAAAGCTAATACCCTTACCCAGAGAGAACAAGACGTGGAACCATAGGATAAGCTAAAGGCTTAGCACCGGACATATGCCCTCCTCCGTCCTAAATGGCTCAACCTACGCATTCTTAAAAAACTAAGCCCTAAATAGAATAAGCTGGCGCCTATAGAAGGAGAGACCCTGGATAAACTAATAGGACTAATTAACCGCATCCTAATCGCAAACCGCACAGCCAAATCCCTAAAGGCCCTCCGTGACTAAGCTATAAAAGGCAACCCTAATTTAGAAATAGAAGACGGACTACTCTTATACTAAGAACGGCTTATAGTTCCAGATGTTAACAACCTATAAATAGAGCTAATCCGTAAAGCCCACTATTAAGTCTCTATGGCGTACCCTGGTTAAGACAAGACCTACCAACTACTATTACCTTATTATTATTAGTAAGGACTCCTGTCTAATATAGAACAATTTATTAGAAATTATTATGCTTATAAACGCGCGAATACCCCCAGAAACCAAACTCCTAGATAGCTGCAACCACTACCAGTCCCTAAACGCCCTTGGCAATATATTATAATAGACTTTAAATTATTCCTAAAGGATAAACATGGCTACGACATGGCCTTTATAGTAGTTAACTAACTTAATAAGCAAGCCATTTCCCTCCCTTGCTTTAAGACTACAACTACACAGAACATAGCCCGTATGTATATTAACAACATCTACCAAATCCATAGCACTCCTAAGTTAATTATCTCTAACCATAGACCCTAATTTATATCAGACTTCTAGGACAAATTCTACCGCATCCTTAGAATCCAAATTAAGCTCTCTACTATATTCCACCCTTAAACTGACGGCTAAACTAAGATTATAAACCAGTACCTTAACCAGCAACTCCGCCCCTTTATTAGCTACTACTAGGACAACTGGTCGGAACTGCTACCTATAATAGACTACGCACAGCTTATGCCCCCTTATAATAGTATAGGAATGTTACTATTTAAGTTACTCTACGGATACAAACCATGAACATCTTTTAATTGGGATAGACCTATAGGACCCATAACAGCCCGCAAATGCCTTAGCTATAAAGAAGCCCAGGCATTTACTAAGAGAATGCACAGAGCCTAGGAGACCGCCCAAGTAATTATAAAAAAGGCTTAAGAGAAGAAAGAGGCCAACGTAAACCAACATCGTTACAAGGTAGACTTTTATGTAGGAGATAAGGTATAGGTGTTAACAAAGAACCGGAAGACCTAGAGGCCAAGCCATAAGCTAGACCACCAAATGGCTGGCCCCTATAAGATCCCTAAGAAGATAAGGCACTCTTTTAAGGTTAAGCTACTAGAGTTAATAAAAATCCACCCTGTCTTTTCTTTAGACCGACTATGGAAGGCCACGGACGACCTATTGCCTAGATAGTATAATAACTCCCTACCACCAATTTAGATTGCAAAGGACAAAGAATAGGAAGTTAAAGAGATCTTAGCAGTTAAAAAGGACTGTGGTACCTTAAAATACTATGCGAGCTGGGTAGGTCATAATAAGGATCTAGAATGGTACCCCGCATCCAATTTTAAGTACTCTCCCTATAAGCTATAAGATTTCCACCTAGCCTACCTAGACCTCCCTAGACCACCACGCAAGTTAGACAGCTGGATTAAATGCTGGGAAGAGGGGTTAGATAACTATAATAATTTAAATAATAATAAGGAACTTGGACAAAGCCTAAGGGCAGGCTTTTTTAGGAAGGGGGGGGGGTAATGTGACGGTGCCAGGGCGCGTTACCTACTAAATTCTGCCAAGTCCTGCCATATTCTGCCACCTGTTATGTTATTGCATACTGTCTAGTACTGTCTGGTACTGTTTCTTACTGTTAGCTCGCCTACTATTGGCTTGTCTACTACTAGCGCCTTAGCGACCCCTTGTATCTTATCAGCCCCCAACAGTCTTCTTCTCCTTCTTCTCCTTAGCTTAGTATTCTTATATAGTAGCAATCTACAAGCTTTGGTTTAGAAGCAATTATATAAGCCCGTTATACTAGGTAGAGCCGTGCCATAGTAAGTAGGAGCTCTAGCTTATATACTTACTGCCCTACGCGTTCTAAGATCTAAAATAGTCCTATAAACTTACTATTAAGTTTTTTATAGGGATATTTCGTGTGGATGTTCTTAAAAGAGAGTAGGACTTATTTACTAACGGCAAAATGCTTGGCCAGATGGTGACGATTATAGTATTTTACCTAAAGCTGTTAAGTGTGCATTATTAATGCTGCCGCTGCCTTATATATAAGGCGCAGGCGTTATAGATACGTCTTTATAAGTTTGACATTTATTAACTTAGACCTCTCCCTATCTTGCTAGGCGTCTTAGACGCCGTCTGGGACTCTATCTAGGACGTTTAGTAGCTGGCCATAGGTAAGCTTAATGGGGGAATACTTTATTATAGTATAGACCTTAGAGTGAATGCGGTACTAAGCTTACGCTAAACGCGGAGATAGTAGTATATAGTACTTTAGTACTTGCTTATAAATACGCTACCCCTATTAAAGATAATATTATTTAGGGGCCCTATTTATGTAAAGACTCTAAGTAAAAGTTTTGCGAGCTGCATAGCATTAATTATCTTACGTACTAAATAGTAGCGAATTAGCTTTATAAAACAGTCTATAAGGACAAGGATAGAGTTGCACTCTACGCTATTAGAAGTCTTAGACTTAGGGTAATCTATAATAAAGTTAAGTAAATAATATTGCTAGGCTTAGGTAGTAACCTAGAGAGGCTGTAGCTTACTATAGGGTTTATAGCGGCGCGATTTATAGCGTTAGCAGGCATTATAGTTATCTAGGTATTTACAGAGATCTTTAATAAGACCGTTCTAGGCATACTTCCACACAATTACCTTGTAGGTATAGTTGAATCCATAGTAGCCAACTATAAGATTGTTATAATTCTGCTTAAGGATCTCCTATCGCAGTAGTGTATAATTTAGTACCTAGACCTTATTATTTTGCCTTAGGAGTCCTTAATTATTAAGGGTATAGTTCTTATTACTAGTAGGAACTTATCCCTAGGTTAACTAATTATATATAAAGCGTGTAAAGGCGTCTCTTTTTTATACTCTATAAATAAAATCAACTAGTGACTTAGGGGGGTGTTTTATAAACGCCGTTTCGGCTAAGGCAGCTACTACTACCTCTTACCATAGCATAAGACTCTACACAAAGTTGGTATTAGTAAAGTAATATATAATACGTAGGTAACCTACTAGGTTATTATAGAGGACTATTGCCTGGGCTAAGGGATCTTCCCTAGGGTTAAACGCCATTAGGCCGGTTAAGGAGGTCTTAGAGAGAATAGTAGGACACCCTAGTTCGCCAGCGCTATATTTATAAGGGTCGCTTATATACTGTACGTATACTACTTGCTAGTTTAGTATAGTAGCACCAGGGCCGCCCATAAGGCCTATAACCTGCAACTTTTACTATAATATAGATAGTATGGCATTAAGGACTGTCCTCTTGCTGCTATCTTTAAAGCCTTTAGCATAATCTAGGTACTAGGATAGTGTGTTAGCGGGATTTGCTTTACCTAGCTTATATTTAATCTTAAAATTAAACTTAGTTAGTTCCTTAGTGTACTAGGCCTAGTAAGTAGATAAGCTCTTTATGGTTATAAAGTACCTAAGATTATTATAATTATAGAGTACGCGCGTTACATATACGGTATGCTTAAGGTAGTAGCGCCATGTCTTAAAGCATTGCACTATATTAAGTAGTTCCTTATTATGCGTATTATACTACACTTTTAGGCTAGTAAGCTTCTAACTATAATAAGTAATTAGGTATTAGTAGAGTTAATTTCCCTACCTAAAAGGCTGCAGAAGTATACCACTATAGGCGTAATTAAAAGCGTTAGTAATTACCATTAGGGGTAGATTAGAGTTAAAGTAGTAAAGTAGAGAAGCCTATATAAACGTAGCGCATAGCTTATAAAACGCCTACTAAGCATTATTGGGCCAGGACTAAGGTTAATACCATTTAGTAGGCCCTTTCTTATGCTTTTACTTCTTCTTCTCCCTATCTAATATTAGGTCGCAATATGCCTGTGCAAGATATATATATAGGGGGTATGCGGTATCCGAGTAGTTCTAAATAAATTGCCTATAAAAGTTAGCGAAGCCAAGGAAGACTTAGATATCCTAATAGGACTTAGGCTTAGGCTATTTCTTAATAGCTTTTATATAGGCAAGATCCATTATAATACTATTAGGTATGATAATAAAGCCTAAGAACTTAACGTTCTTAGTATAAAAGATGCATTTTAATAGTTTGGTATATAGGCCCTAAGCGTAGAGCTGTTGCAGTACCTGCTTAATATGCTTAATATACTTATCCTTGTTATTTAAGTAGATAAAAATGTTATTTAGGTAAACTACGCAGATGGTATCTACTAGGGTCCCTAGAGCCTTTTAAATACAGCTTTAGAAAGTTATAGGGGCGTTAGTAAGACTAAAGGGCATTACTAGGTATTTAAAGTAACTATAGCGTATCTTAAATACAGTCTTCTATTTATCTCCCTTTTTAATATAAATCCTATAGTACGCATTATAAAAATCCAGCTTTATAAATATCTTCGCATGGCTAAGCCTATTAAATAGTAGTAGTAAGTCTTTAATTAATGTCTGATATGGATCCTATCTAGGCCCACGCAGACTACTCCGTACACAAGGGAAACTTATAAATTGACAAGAAGAAAACCCTTGTTGATATAGGAGACGGAAAAACCCTATGAGCCACCTTAGTAGGATGAAAAACCCCTGCTTTGCTATGTCCGTCCGTAGCAGCGGCCCTGCGGGCCTACAGCTATGTCCTGTCCTCCTTGGATGTTCGAACTCCTTAGGAACCACTGCTTCCTTTCTTAGCTTATCCAAAACTAGGGTTTACTACGTCCCAGCTAGGCCTTGCCAATTAATTGCTATATGCTTTATATTCCATATCTTAACTATCTCCTATATGCTATCTCCTGCTAACTATTGCCATATACGCCATGCCTCCCCCCCCCTAAGGCCTATTAAAGGCGTAAGGGGGATTCATCCGTTCTACCATCCTAATACTAAAAGACGAAAGCAGGATGTGTGTATACCTAGGTATCTTTTGTGCCTAGGCCCTAGTCACTAGGCCCTCTCTAAGGGCACCACTCCGTTAAGAGGAGACAAGGAAAACCATACGGGGTTATCCAGCTAACGGTTTCAGTAGTAGTACCACGGCAGTACGGCGAGTAACCGTATACTCCGCGGGCGATCGCCCTGGGGGTTAGAAGGGGCCATATATTTGCTTATTCATTCACTCGCGCTCATCCGTCCGTTAATATAAGGTCGTTAATGCTTTCTGTTAGGGATCAGGGGATATTATCAAATGCTATTCATCCATGTTGGATCATATAGGTGCCTTGGGTAAGAGAACAGTATAGTAGTTAAATTATAGAGGGCTAATAGTAGTGGTTTTCGAGATCTCACCATCTGAAAATTTTTCACCACCGCCCATAACGCTTATAACCACCACCAGGTCCTACCCACACGCTATGCGACGTCTCTGCGTTGGCTCTAAGTCTGATCTTCGAAGACCCAGGTTCGTAGCCGTCACCACGTACAGGTGCAGAGTCCGTTTTCGACGGCCAAGCCTATTAAATAGTTCGCCGACTAATAGTAGGGGGTATTAGTTCTTAATTATAATCTTGTTTAGGCGTCTATAGTTAATATATAGCCGCATTATACCTTCTGCTTTTAGTATAAAGAGGATAGGCGCTTTAGTAGGTAACTTGCTAGGCCTAATCCAGCCCTTTTAAGAGCACTCTTTAGGTACTCCTGTAAGATCTACAACTCTTTTTATAAGAGGTTATAGATAGGCATCTATAGTAGCGTTTTGCCTTCTAAGTTAATTATATAGTTATACTTAGAGTTCTAAGGTAGTATACTTACTAGCTTATTAGAGAAGACATTAATCTCTTCTTTATATGCATTGGTAGGTTAGAGCCCATAGAGGTTAAAGTAACTATTACGTAGTAGTGTACTTCTAGGAGCTAGTAAAGAGAAAGGTATAGCCAATATGCGTTTCGCAGGTGTGCTTGTACTAAGAGTATATATAGCTTTACTGCAGTATACTTAATAGTTTTAGGGTTTTAATTACCTCCTCCCTAAGTTAAGGCGATCTACGCTAGCACTAGAGGGTCTCCACAGGTACTCACTGCTAGTAATAATAGGTCCTCTATTATATTTATAACCAGTATCTTTATATCTAGAGGGTCTGTATAGGTACTCGCTGCCAGTAATAATAGGTCCTTTATTATGTTTATAACTAGCGTAAAAAAGGAGTCTTCTGACTATAGCAAATAGACTATTATACTAGCTTTAATGTCTACTAGAAGCGTATTAAGGGTAACTGTCTAGAGGTGTCTAGGGTCTAAAGTACCCTAGATAAATTATCTAGAATAAAAGCTAATTAATAGATCTGCTTCCGCAAGCCAATCCTATCTAAAAACTATATTATAACTATTAAATAAGCCACCCTAAAAGGTTTAGGGGCTAATAGTGTAAAGGGTACCCTAGGAGTCACTAGTGGTGACTATTAGATTATAGGCATCCTAGATTGTTATCTGGTTGCTATTAAGGAAATATATAATAGGTTTATGTAAATATAGCGTATAGCTTATAGGCAGGTTAAACCTATAGACAACGTCTTAGTTAATAAGGTTAATTTAGTACCTATTATTGTATAAGTAATATAGGCGGACTTTACCCTAGGGCATATTTATCGCAATATATACCACAATGCGTTTCTTTTCTCCCTCTATATTAAGCGCTAGTTATAATTAAGAGAGATGCGCTACTAGGGCTTTAGGTTTTCCAAAAGCTAGCCTAACTTATCTTTACTGGCTTACTTCTAGTATTCTTTATAGTGGTTACCCGCGGGTCTCTTTTAACTTATATGCATATTACCAGCGTCTAAGGGGTCCTTTAAGCCATCTAGCTTTTAAGTAGTCTCCCCAGGAGTTTGCTTACAAAAGCGTCGCCCTTTTTAAGTTCTATTCCCTAAACCTAACTCTATAGAGCCTATACTATAACCGCGCTTTAAGTATAAGGATTTGCCGCTACCAACTACGCGATCTTCCGCAAGCTTTATAGTGTTAAGCAGTTGCTCTATATAGCGGATTTTAGTAAAAATGTCCTTTATAGTTCTTACCTATTTAATAAAGTTTTAGCGGAAGAGCTTTGCTTATAAGTAGGCTAGGAGGTATAAGAACTAAAAGTCTACCTATTGCTTAGGGTTAATAAAAGGGGTATATAAGAAACGGTCCTCCAAGCTATATATATAGGCTAGGAAGACGTCAAACCTCTAGTTCTCCTTTATAATAGCTATATAGTACACAGTAGCATTATTAAAGTGTTTTACTATAGGGTTCCTAATCTAGTCTTAAACTATAGTCTTAACCCTATCCTATAGTAAAGGACCTTTGTCTTTAGTACCTAACCAACAATAAACTAGTTAGGTAATTGTCTTCTCTTTTACAAGACCTTTAATAGCCTAGCGCATACATCGCTTGTAGTTATAGTTAGCGTTATTAACCTTAAATTAGTTCTTAACTGCGGCGATCCAACGGTTAAAATGCTGTTAAGTCATGCCGCTAATATTAGGTAGTAACTTTTTAACTAGGGCATTGAGATTTATTCAGTGTATACGTTCGCCATATAACTTATACTCTTTACTAAAGAGGCAATGGGAGGGCTTTATTAAATCAATAATGCTCTATAAGTTGGCTATTTTCTTAGCCAGCTTATCTAGCTCCTTTATATTAGCAGTATTTAGTAGGAAACTAGTAATCTTACTAAGCTCCTATTAAGCCTAGGTATATAGGTTAAACTAGTCTTTAGCATTTGCAGGTAGCTGATTATTTAAAGGTTTAGAAGGTGGCTTAGATTCTGCTAGTATATTTTTAGTAGTACTATTTACACTAGATTCTAAGGCGTTTAGCGGTTATATTATTAGTATATTACTATTAGGTGCAGGCACTGGTTTTCTTTTTAGAGTCATTATGGAAAAATTAAACCGGCTATCCTCCTAAGGGAATTGGTAAGGATTTAAATGTAAAGTAAGGATGTAGATAGGGAGCTTAATAATGGAACAATAGAGTATATTATACAGATAGATGAATCCTTAGGGAAAAGGAGGGGTCTATGTGTGAGGTAAGGAAGGGTTTTCCCTAGTTATATATAGCGCATATACCTTACGGGCGAGTTACCCCTAGGTTGCCCTAGGGTCGCCCGTACCTTACGGCTATATAACTATCTACTTAGGTTTTACCTAATAATATAAGCCTTTAATACTAGGACTATTAGCATCGCCTTTTATACGCTTAATAGCTAATATAAAAGGCTTTAGGATCTTAATAAGCTGCTTTACCTACTGCCAATCTTTATTAGTAAACGCGTCCTAAGATAGATTGTAGCTATTATTAGCGGGCTTCCTCTAAGTTAGTAGATATTTGTTAATTACTTTATAAAGAAGTAATGCACGGCAGAGTATAAAGTAGGTTAAATTCTACTAAATGCCTCCGTCCTTAATAAGCAGAAGTTCTACTTAATTAAAAAGATCGTCCTTAATATAGGCCTTAGTCTAGTTCTTAGCAAAGTCCTTATAGCGTTTTGTTAATTATATAATATATTTAATAATATTATAAAGCTTACCTATGTTGGGATAATATCACGTGTGGTCGCGTGGTCGCGTGGTCACGTGGTCACGTGTCCCGCGGCACTAGCGTGGCGAGGAGCCTTAAGCTCCTCGCCCTCCCTTATCCAATAAAATGAAGCTATTAAC
>Ga0307507_10006468_pt1 | contig 17978 bp, 4 predicted proteins | sample 7_EM_MG_FD_207223 | JGI IMG/M metagenome (GOLD analysis project Ga0307507, IMG submission 207223) | Populus trichocarpa ectomycorrhiza microbial communities from riparian zone in the Pacific Northwest, United States - 7_EM | ecosystem: Host-associated > Plants > Roots > Unclassified | place... | reverse complement strand
AAGGATAGGGATAGGTGTTAGGATTTCCTATGGTTTTTCCTACCGTTTTCTCATTCCCTAGTAGTTGTAGTAACTTAGTATTTTACTAAGGAGCTATAAACCCTTAGGGGTTTATAAACTATTAGGACATAGCTACTAGTATATATTAAGCTGCCTAGAAAGGATTCATGTATATAGAACTATAGCGCCATAGCCTGAGGCTGCATGCGCAGTATTGTACGTAGTATAATACAATCGGATATAAAAAATAAAAATAAAATAAAATAAAAATAGAGAAGGGGCCATATAATTCGCTTGCAGTAGCTTATTAATAAGGTTAAGTTCCGTGGAGTTAATGGGATATATCTTAGCGTCTAAAGGGTCTGTATTTAGTTCTGCCTATATCTAGGGGTTAAGGTGCTCTGGTTGTAGTAGTGTCTAGGTCTATAATAAGATCTTTACAGCTATCTAGTTATTTAGGTCTTTTTGCGCCTTATAAGGGTATCTGCACAGTTAGTTGCGCCTGGCCTATATATAATTAGGAAGTGGAACTAAGATAGGATATCTATCTAGCGTGCCTACTAGGCTATAAGGGCCTTTGTTATTATAAAATATTCTAAGGCCTTATAATCTAAAACCACCTTAATAGGCTTAGGGGTCCCTTCTAGCTATATACACCAGTGCTAAAAGCTAGAGATAATAGCCAGCATTTCTTTATTATGGATGTGGTAGTTTAGCTTAGTATCTATTATGGTCTTTAAATAGTATGTAATAGGGTGCTATTCTCTGTCTAGTTACTTCTAGGAAAAGATACTAGCTATTGCGCTATCTAAGGCATCAGTTTCTAGTATTAAGGGCCGTTTTAGGTTAAAATAGGCAAGCAGGGAAGCTGATACTAGTTGTTTTTTAAGCTTATTAAAGGCCTGCCTACATATGGCGTTAAAATAGAAGGGCTGGTCTTTCCTAGTAAGATAGTTAAGAGGCTAGGAGATCCTGCTATAGTCCTTAATAAAGCATTGGTAGAAGTTACAGAAACCTAAAAATAATTATACCCCCTTTACAGTCCGTAGGGGTGCCCACTGGTTAATTATAGCCGTTTTTTCTGGGTCTGCCTTAATTCCGTCTATACTAATAATAAACCCTAGGTACTTAGTACGCTTAATACTAAATTTTAACTTTTTAATATTAGCCTAGATGCCAGCTTTACGGAGCTATTATAGAATTTTATGGATATATTCCTTATGTTCCAGTTTATTCTTAGAGTAAATTATAATATTATCTAGGTAGGCTGTGTAGAAGTTATTAAGGTAGTTAAAGAGTATATTATTTATATACCGTTGGTACGTAGCCAGTCTATTAGTTAGTCTAAAAGGTAGTACTTTACATTTATATAATCTATAGCGAGTTTAAAATATAGTAAGATCCTTAAATTTAGGGTCTATTTTAATTTAGTAAAAAGCCTAGCGGATATTAAGCTTTATAAAAATCTTAGCCTTACTTATATAGGCCAGTGTTTCTTTAAGTAAGGGCAGCAGATATTGGTCTTTGCGGGTTATATGGTTTAGTTTATAGTAGTTAATATAGAAATGGAGTCCGCTATTTAGCTTTTTTATAAAGAGGATAGGTAAGGTAAAGGGGACCTAGCTAGGCTTAATAAAGCCCTTATTAAGGTTATTAATAATGTACTGCTTAGTAGCCTATAGCTTATTAGTAGATTACTAGCAGAGGGGGCTATAGCTAAGGGTATTTTTTTTATCTGGCTTAATCTTAATCTTATAGTTGTATGGTTAGTGAGGTAGGAGTATATTAAATACTACCTTGGAGAATACGTCCTTAAATTCCTAGTATTGGTAGGGTAGTTTCTGTTCTACTAGCTCCTTATTTGTAAGCTTACTTTCCCTATTAAGCTAGTTATAGGCTAGGGCTTCCTTGTCTTTAATTATCCAGTCAATTTTATATAAGCTAGTTGTAAAGGTAATAGTATTAGGCCGTTTTAAGTTCTGGTAAAACCCTATGGCACTAATATAGCAGATATTAACTAGTGGGAGGTTTATAGGTTTCTTTATAGACGTTCCATAGACTGTATTTTATGGTAGAGGGGTTATAACCCCCTTTAGCTCCTGTTCCATTTTCTGTAAGTTATCCTTTTAGTCTATATATTTAGTACAGCGTCTAATATTCCTTGCTATTCTTTATAGCTATATAGGGCCTAAGCCAGCTAGCTTATTACTAACTTCCTAGGTTTCTAGTACTGGTGGTGCAACATTGGTAGTCTAGGGGTGGCGTAGTATATGGACCTATTACGAATTAAGCTGTATATCTTTCTTAAAGGCCTAGTCCCTACGTATAGTATTAGCCTAGTGAATGGTGTCTATCTATAGCCGTATAAGATTTTTTATTATAATGCTGATTTCCTTTATAAAAGAAGGTGTTGGGGGTAGGGTTTTGGGCTAGACAAGCCATCTACTCTATATATTGAGCTATAAGCCTAGATAGGCTAGCTATTTTCTTTTTAAGATTATATTATGGCTTCCTAGGTCCGTAATAAGAAAGGGGATGTTATACTACCTTTGTCTGTCTACACGGAGGTAAATCTGTAAGATAGTTATAATAGGTGGTCCTATCTGTCCATTATACCTGTGAATAGGAATTGGTTTAGGCAGTTCCTTAAGGGATATATTTAAAAAGTTAGCCAGCTTTATAGTATACTATATATCTATTAAGGCAAAGGCATTTGCTCCAGAGTTAGCTAAAGTAGAGGTTAAAACTTAATATCTATTACGGAATAAAGTATAAGGGATAGTGTAGCTTTTTCTACTAACTAGCTAACCCATATTAATATATAATATATTAATTTCTTTTAACCCTAGAGAGGAGTCTTGCTCTAAAGTTCCTTTTTTTTTTAACTCTATACCATTCTCCTAAATTAATAGGACCTTATTTATCTTTACTACTGTTAGATAGTTTTTTATAAAGTGGTCTTTCTAGCTATATAAAAAGCAGGCTCCTTAATTACTAAGGGCCTATCTATAGGGGTTGCTATATATAGGTTAAGTATTTACCGGACCTATAGTGGGGCTAGCTGCACGGTTAGCCGCTAGGTTAATAGCAGGCGGTATAGTTAATGCTATAGGGGTTGCAGATCTTACTAGGGCGCTGTGGCCTGTTCTTATAATACTTATATTTTAGTTAGTAGAGCTTCTAGTCTTATACCGCTCGGTATATGCCTTAATTTGGTAGAGGCCCTGGTTGATAGCTAGGCACTAGTTTATAAGTTCCTTTAACGTCTATATAGTAGTATAAACCGGCAGTATAGCGCGCTGTAGGTCTAGGGTAAGCTTGTTAAAGAGGGCTGGCATTAAATCTTCCTAGGGGATTTAAGCCTGTCCGGCTAGGTGTAAAAAGCGGGTATAGAAGACTAAGAAGGTCTCTGTTGTTTTTATATTAAGGGCTTTATAGTTAAGGTGGGCGTTCTATATCTTAAAGGGGTCCTTAAAAATAGAAGATAGGTAATTAATTATCTCTTCTTTAGAGAGGAAGGGGTTTACTAAGTCCTAGGTATATCGCGGATGTAAATGCGTCTATGTGTCCTTACTAGTGCGGCCAAAGACGTAGGCAATTTTAGCTTGGGTAGTAGGGAAGTGGTTTATATTAACTTTAAGCTTATCTTGCAGTTAAAGCTTCCAATTATTAAATATAGGGTTAGTTCTGTTTATAAGCAGCAGGGGGTCCGTGACCTTTATAGACCGCGATAATACTAATGCTATATATTGGGCTAGTGCCTTAAGGACTATAGCAAGTCTCTAGGTGTCTAATAACTCCTTACTGGGTATAGGGATGTCTCTAGTTTTAAGCAGCTCTTAAAGCCATTTAATTTTGGTATTAGCTGCTGTAAGCTCTTCCTAGGGGGTTGGGATGGTAACTATTTCACTATTAGAGGTATTTGCGGGTCCTACAGCGGCTTTACCAGCTACTGTATTTCTTGGCATGGTAGTAGGGGTATTAGGTAATTTCTAGTATTTGTTTATTTCCTAGGGGTTCTGGTCCGTGCGTATTTTATTCTTAGGTTTTGCGTTCTATTTGTATTCTTTTAGTTCTTAGGGGTTTGTCCTGTCCTTATGGTCCTAGTAATGTCCTTAGGGTTCTATTCTGTGTCCTTATCCTGTTTATGGCCTTATGGATATATTTAAGTTCCTTCTTAGGAAAGAAGAGTAGTGACGAGCTTTAGATAATGTTAGCGACTTGGTTAATTAAGGCATGAGCACGGCAAGAGGGTCGCGTAAGCCTATATAATTGTATTATCTATAAACAAGGATCTAAAGCTAAAGAAAGGAAATAAGAAGAACAGAAACACTGCTTAAAGTTATATACAATCTTCTAGTCACGTAATGGCAAGTTGCGGTAGGTTGCCATTACGTGACGGCAGTTTGCGGCAATCTGACGGCAATTTGCCAGTGCCGTGACAGACTATAGTCTTAAACTTATCCTATAGTAAGGGACCTTTATCTTTAGTGCCTAACTAGCAATAAACTAGTTAGGTAATTATCTTCTCTTTTATAAGACCTTTAATGGCCTATCACGTGCGTCACTCGTAGTTGTAGTTAGCGTTATTAACCTTAAATCAGTTCTTAACTGCGGCGATCCACTAGTTAAAATGCTGTTAAGTAGTACCGCTAATATTAGGTAGTAACTTCTTAACTAGGGCGTTAAGATTTATTCGGCGTATGCGTTTGCCGCGTAACTTATACTCTTTACTATAAAGGCAACGGGAGGGCTTTATTAAATTAATAATACTCTATAAGTTGGCTATTTTCTTAGCCGCTCCTCTAGCTCCTTTATATTAGTAGTATTTAGTAGGACGCTGGTAATCTTACTAAGCTCCTATTAAGCCCAGGTATATAGGTTAAACTAGTCTCTAGCGTTTATAGGTAGCTAATCGTTTTAAGGTTTAAAAGGTGGCTTAGATTCTACTAGTGTATTTCTAGCAGTATTATCTGCACTAGATCCTAAGGCGTTTAGTGGTTATATTATTAGCGTATTACCATTGGGTGCAGGCATTGGTTTTCTTTTTAGAGGTATTATAAAACAATTAAACCAGCTATCCTCCTAAGGGAATTGGTAAGGATATAGATAAGGAGTCCAATAATTGAATAATAGGGTATATTATATAAACAGACAAATCCTTAAGGGAAAAGGAGGAGCCTATGTGCAAGGTAAGGAAGGGTTTTCCCTAGGCATGTACAGCGCACGTGCCTTACGGGCGAGTCACCCCTAGGTTGCCCTAGGGTCGCCCATACCTTGCGGCTATATAACTATCTACTTAGGTTTTACCTAACAATTACTAGTGCTAGCTTACCACTTAATAAAGGCTAAAGGCTAAAGGCTTAAGATTCTTAAAATAAGATAAGACACACCTATAAACCTATAATAGATAATAACTAATAGGAAAGGGCAGCAGCTTAGCTTAAAGATAAATAAATAAGCATAGGATAACAATTTCTAGGAAACTAAGATTTTAAAGAACAAATAAGGTCTATAGTAATCCCAGGAGAACGTAGTATTTAGCCTAAAGGTTAAAAAGTTAATATAGTAATTAAGAAGTAAGATAACTTTAAGGATCCTTTTAGAAGACAAAAACTAAAAGAAAGCATAGATAAGTTTAGGCAATAAATTATTATATGGTAAGAACAAAAGCTAGACTAAAGATTAGCTATGCTAAGATATATAAAGGATAGAGCACTTATATAGAAAGTTATAAATAGGCTAAGGGTAGGAATGCTAAGAGCTAAGTAGTTAAATAAACTAGAATAAGAAGAGGATCTAGGGATTCTAACCAGATTTGTAAAATAATATATTAAAGGTTGCAATAAGGCAGCAATAAAAGATACTTCCTTATAGATAGATTATATATACTTATTAAGCTATACTAAAGGTGGTATAAGCAAAGAGGAAATAATAAGTGGAAAGATTTCTGTATATAGCTGGATAAGAAAGTTATACTAAACTAAGCAATATTTAAAAAGTAGATAAGCTATATAAAAGGGGCGTTAGTTATAATGTTAAAAAGTCTAAAAGAACAGGCTGTAGACTGGAGAGAGATAATATAGATATTAGTACTAGCGAATAATATAGTAACATTTAGATTAACGCAGAAAAGGTTTAAACTTAAGGATAAAAATAAGCTAAGAGTTAACCCAAAGCACCCAGCATATTATACATTAGCATGGATTATATATATGGATAATATGTATAACATACACAGAGCACTAAAAGATAAACACCATAAGTATCTAATAAGAATATACTGGATAATAGATGAAAAGTAATATAGGGACGCTAAGTATATATACAGTTGGCACCTAATAGAAGTCCAGGAGTTAGGCGACTTAATACTTTAACTTAAAAGATTCCTTATAGAAGAATGCCTAGATAGACAATAATAGTAAGAGTGCCTAAAAAATATATATTTATAGCATATTAAAGAAAAGAAACGAACTAAGTATTGGCTATAGAGGGACTAAGTATAGTTAAGATTAAATAGCTAATAGTTAGGAAAAGCGGAGGCCTATAGAACTAGAGGGAGCTAGTAGTAGAGCCTTAGACCCTTAAAGGAATTATAGAACGACACCCAAACCCACAAACCAGTTGGTAAGATTAGAAGTTTAAGGCGTTAGTAAATAGTGGAGTAATAAGGAACTATATATTACTAATAGCAGTTAAAAGGATAGGGTTACTATACTAATAGAAGGAATACCTATATCTGTTAATAATAATTTTAAGAGATCTAATAGCCTATAGAGGAGGTATTATTAATTTTAAAATAGGACCTATGTAGTTAACCACTAAAGGGAGATAAGTTAAGATATCTTTTAATATCCTACTGTTAGGAAAGGATAAGGTAATACTAGGAATTCTTTAGTTACAGGAGTACAATTTAAAGGTTAATTAGGTTATAGGTTAGGTTAGTATTAAGGATATATAATAATATATAATGTGATAATATACTAAGATAGTATAGTACTAAGTTAGAGCGATATATAAAGAGACTAAGTAAGGCTTAAGTTATATACTAAAAAGATACTATAAGTATGGCAAAAAGTTATAGAGCCTAGAAAGTAAAAAGTTATTAAAGTATATAGTATGGGTGTCGGAATGTTAGTTATGTGACGTGGTTACGAGACTATGAAGCGAGACTAGCTAATCTGACCTTGGAGCAACCCCTTACTTCGAGACAATAATTAACTACCAACTTTAACACCGCATACGTACCACTATAAGTGATATTCGTGCACGTTGATAAAGCGAGTATACCGACACTGATTAGTAGACATATAGATTAGGAAATACGTAATAAGCTAGAGCTTGAGAACTATACTGGAAACAGTATATAGATCGCCTGGCCTTGTCTATTTTAGTTAAAGGAGAAAGCTATATTACCCTTAAAGCTTGAGACCACGTATTAGCTTAACTGCTGACGCATTAGATCGCCTAGAGAATTGTATCTTTATTTAGAGAAAATTACGACCTCCCTTAAGCTTGAGAGAATTTGTACTGGCCTTACAGCCAATATAACAGATCGCTAAGAGAATAGTAGTCTTGCTAAGAACACTTTATAGGCCTAACGGCTGTAGAGGATGTATACACCTTTACCTTTACATCCTTACCTTAAACCTTAATCTTAACCTTAATCTTAACCTTAATTATAACCCTTGATCTTAACCTTAACCCTAACCTTAACCTTAACCTTAAACTATAATATACATAAAGACACGACAATATGGAAATTAATTGGAAGGAGAGAATCGCCAGATATGGTTATGGGATTAATATAGCAACTGCCTTAAAGAAAGACCTAGAAGAATATGTGGAAATGAAAATCTATGAGTATATATATAAGAACTTTACGGATTATATATTACGGTTGCTATTTTAGGAAGAATTCGAAGGCTTTACCATTAAGGACTTTAGAAAGATACGCTCTATTACTAGAGTAAAGCTCCATACTTACCTACTCTCAAGAGGAGTATATGTCGCTATATATAGTAACAGATACCTACTTTATAAGGTTCTATATAATGCTCTTATAAAAGAGGAACCTCACGAATAGATAGATAAGGAAATTATAGGAGCTCTTAAAGAAGTTAGCCCTATAATTACAGTGGCACTATAAAAATGACTTAACTTAATATAAATAGCTCTGAAATCGAATTAAGCTATATCCCTATTAGTTATAGCCTCTTTAGTTTCTATAACCCCCCCTAGCAGCCTACTACCTACCTACACGGTGCTGATGCCTGTAAACTATTAACTACCTCTACTACCTCTAACGCCTGTAATCTAGCCTATAGCTATAGCCACAACACTTAAAATGTAAATACTTACCCCTATAACACCCTAACTAGCTGTTGTATCTATACCCTAGCAATCTGCACTAACTGCTACCTAATAGTAAGCCGCATCTCCCTCTACCTAAGATTAACTACTTACTCTCCTTACTTAACTCCTACAGACGCAGAATTAGTAATTATTACCTATAGTAACTGCCTCTACCCTCCCTTTAGTAACTGCCCCTACTCTACCTAGTCCTCCTCCTGCCTAGTATCTTTACCCTAGCACTACCAATACCGACCCTACTATACACCTGCCTATATACAGCAAGGAGGCAGCTACTATTACTAAGATCTACACAGACGACTAGAAGTATAATGGAGTGAGTAATAGCTTTAACTTTAAGTTAACTATCTTCTATAATATCTGTAAGAGAGCTAGTCTACCTCCTAAAGGCTATATAACTGTATTCCTAACTATGCTAAAGGGACTTGCTTAGGATTACTACTATAATAGCAGCCTTTTAACCAGATTATTCACTGAGGTATATAACTACATGCGTTACTTTTTTGAAGGACTAGAGTACTATTGGAGAAACCTTACTAAATAGAACACCACTAACTTCTAAGGAATTATTAATAAGAACCCTAATAAGCAAATCTATTAGAGTTTCCAACTACTCCTTAATAAGCTTTTAAAATATTGTTATGGATTATATCTAGAGTTTTATATAGACCTCTTCCTTATGAATAAACTAGTTACTGCTTGCTAAGGAATACTAGTATGCCGTATTGCTATTTCTAACCCTTCTAAAGACCTCTCCCAGTTAATTAGTAAGTTATAATCTTCTATAATTATATAGGAGAAGGAATATTCTTTCTAGGCCTTAATAAGACTGTTTTAAGGAGCCTACTTTATGGATTGTATATACCGCCGTAATATCTGTAACAACTATAACCAAACCCGCTTCTATAGATAAAACACCGTCAGATCCCTAAAGGCCAAGTGCTATATTTGCTAAAAGGAGAGCTGCCGCTTATGGAAATATATAGAGAAGGAGCGGAACCGTTCTAGAAATAAGTATAAAAGATGTTTTAATAATAATAAGGGCCGTAACGGTAACTTTAAAGAACGCTTTAGACAATACACTATCTACTGTAAAGGAGACGACAATAATGAGTGCAATAAGACCTTTAAAGCTCTTATGCTAGACATAGACGCTAATAAAAACACTAATAATAACAACAGTAAGGAAGAATTAGAAGACCCTAATGGCTACTACCTTATATTATTTAGGACTCTTACTATAGACGAAGTAACCTCTATAAGTGTAGAACTAGCTAATAAGGCTTGCGCTTACTTACTTACTGTAACCTCTATGGAACCTACTACGGAAACTGACCCGTTTAACTATAACATAACAACCGCCGCTTCACGCTATACTTCTATAGTATTTATGAGAATTATAATTGATACTAGTGCGTTAAAGAAGTCTATGGCCGGTTATGGATAATTTTAGGCACTATAGAACGCGGACTAATCTATAAGACTTAATACCTTAACTAAAGGACAAGTTAACGTGTAGTTTGGCATTAGAATTGCTACCTCTATTAGAACTATGGATATTGTCACCCCTATAGGCAAGATATAGTTTTATATTATCTATGCGGATACCCCCTTCTTGCTCTATTTAGTGGATATAGACAGACTCTAAATCTACTATAACAACCTTAGAAATGTTGTTATTACTCGCACTAAAAGAGTACTAGTAGTGTGATGGTTTGGCTACCCATTTCTCTTATAGAGCTTATTACTATAGTTATATTTGTCTGAATCCTTTAACGCGAACCCCTGCTACTTAATAGATATAGAGCTACGGCGCCTATATCGTTAATTTGGACACCCCTTAGTTGAGAAATTGCAAAAGCTACTCTATTATACTGGTTATGAAACTGATAGAATGGCTATTAAGCAACTAACTAAGTTCTGCCACTACTATTAGAAGTTTAGCAAATTACTAGGCAGATTCCGCTTTACCCTATAAGATAACGTTAATTTTAACTATAATATTATTGTTAATATTATGTATATCAGCGAATTACCCCTCCTATATGTTGTTAATAAAGGAACGTAATTCTAAGCCGGTAGATAGCTATAAGATATCAGCGCTAAATATATATAGGATATTCTATAGATGTGCTAGATTAATATTTACCTAAGGCCACTAGACCTAATTACCTACAACACTAAAAAGAACTTTGTTAGTAAAGAATTTAAGTAATACGCCACTATTATAGGAATTAGTATAAAGGGAGTACCAGTTAAAGCACATAACTCTATTAGAATAGTAGAGCGCTACTATAGTCCATTATAGCAAGCCTATTAGATTATTATAACTGAAATCCCTAAGATTAATAAGGAGATGGGACTCTAAATAGCGTTTAAAGCAATTAATAATTTAGCTAGCCCTAAAGGACTAGTTCCTATATTTTTAGTCTTTAGAGCCTACCCCTAAATGGTTAAATTTGATGTACTATTCCCTATAGTTATATAACGCGCTGCCGCAATTAAAAAGGCTATGGTAGAAATATAGAAGCTATAAGCTAAACAACAGATTACTAATATACTAAATATGCGAAACGGACCTAATGCTAATGCGATTTATAATCTCCTACTAAATTTACCTATTTTGGTCTGGAGAGAAGGAAATACTGGCTAAAGCGGCTATTAGGATAGGCCATTTACCTTACTTACTGTTAAGGGTAAAATATATACTGTTAAGCTGTCTAGTAGACCTATAGCCTTTTAATCTACGGTTATAAAACCCTACCTTTAAGCAACTAAATTGCAGGAGTAAATTATTGGACTAGAATTGCTACCTAAACCTCTATTTAGGTTAGTCCTTCCTAAGACTGTCTTAGAGAGACCTGCTAAAGCTTAGCAATAACCCCTAAAACGAGGCAGAGGACGCCCTCGCAAATACCCTCTACTTACGGCTATAACTGACACCACCATCTACCTACAGGATGACAGTTAATTTAGTACTTAATTTAGCGCCTTTTAATAGAAGGAGCTTACTGGTCTACTTAAGAAGGGAGTTTTCGAGATTGTAAGACTTATGGATATACTACAAGGCGTACAACTCTTTAATTCGCGATTTGTTGATAAGATTAAGAATAAGGGAATTAATAAAGCCTTTAAGAAATCCCAACTAGTTGTGTAAGCTTATAACAACTTAGAAAAGGAATTGGTTCTTACTTAATTACTAACCATTTAACGAGTTAGCTAATAACTAATTCTCTACATTACTGCTATAAAGCTTTTATAGGCACGACTTTACCTCTAAGATATTTTATAGGCCTATATATAATTAACCACTATACTAAATTAAGAGTTCTATATATAACCTCCGCATAAGCTAATTAAGCAACTTGGGATTAACAAGGCCTTGGTTTTAAAGGTTGTAAAACCACTCTATAGAGTACTAGAAGCTGGTAACTACTAGTTTAAGATATATTACTTACATTACATCTAATAGTTGTATATAGGCTAGTCTATATACGACCCCTGTCTCCTATAGAGTAACAAGCCCTTTGGCATTGTAGGCTTATAAACCAATAATACTCTATTTCTAGTAGATAAGACCTTTATAAACGCAGAGTAAAACGAGCTGTATAAGGCCAAGTTTATGGCTAAGGAATAGGAATAGCTTACCGTTAATACGTCTATTAAGTTTAATAGTGGAGTTATTTAGCTACTAACTAACGGGAGTATTACGCTTACTTAGGAACAATAATGCATAAACCTTAGTATAATTAACACTAAACTTGCTATAAGTATGGGATTAAGAGGAGCTATAAGAACCTTAACCCTAAAGGACTAGTATATCACCTAATATGCTAGAGGTGTATATATCGCTTTAGTTTGCTAACTAAAAGCCTTATTTAATTTTTCCTTTACCGCCCAAGTAATTAACCCTAATAAGGAAAACGTAAACAGTTAAATAAGCGTCTAAACTGGCAAATTAAGAACGCTAATAGAGGCCTTAAGTTTATTAAGTTAGATATTAAAACCCTATAGCTACTGGTATTTACGGACGCGTTATTTGCCAATAATAAGGACCTCTTTTCGTAGATTAGCTATGTTATTATACTAACTAATGCTATAAAGAAGGCCAATATTGTCTATTGGAGCTTAGTTAAGTGTAAAAGAGTTACTTAGAGCGTACTAGCTTCTAAACTCTACGGTACGGCCTATGGCTTTAACATTGGCGTTGCAATTAAGTCTATAGTAGATAAAATCCTATAAATTAACCTCCTACTTATGCTTTGTATTAACTCTAGGTCCTTATATAACTGTCTAGTACAACTCGGAACCACCTAAGAAAAACGCCTAATAATTGACGTAATGTGCCTCCGGCAAGCCTATAAACGGAGATAGATTATAGAGGTAAAATAGATTAACGGAGAGGCCAACCCTGCTAACGCTATAACAAAGGGAAAACCCTGCATAGCTCTTTAATGGCTTATTAATACAAACCAAATCGACCTATAAGTTATAGGATGGGTTAAATGAACGAACTTAGATTTAGCTTAGCGTTATATAACTAATTATAATGGAGCGGACCCTAAATTTAACTAGCCAATTAGGATTTTTTATACCCGGCATAGAAAATTGCTATTAGCTTGCTTATTACTAGCGCCTTAGCGGCCCTTGCGATATATTAACCTGCTACCCCTAACAATTCTTCTTCTTCTCCTTAGCTTAGCGTTTTCGTAATATAGCATTCTATAAGCTTTGGTTTAGAGGCATTTATATAAGCCGTAATACGGGTTATATAATTACGGACGTATAAAAGGAGTGTGGAAGCTATTGCGTATTAATTAGATCTCTAGTTATTGCGTATATGCTATAAATAGTCTAGAAGTAGACTTGGCTTTGGAGTGTAGATTAGCCTTCTTTTTAGAGTTGCTCTAGTGTCGGAATGTTGGTTATGTGACGTGGTTATGAGACTATAAAGCGAGACTAGCTAATCTAACCTTGGAGCAACCCCTTACTTCGAGACAATAATTAACTACCAACTTCAACACCGCATACGTACCACTATAAGTGATATTCGTGCATGTTGATAAAGCGAGTATACCGACAATGGGACTATAAAATAAAATTGGAACTAGGAATAAGTCTAAAGTTCTTTCTAATCTATAAGCTTACTAAAACTAAGTTAGTAGCGCTTAAGGAGTTTATTTATAAAAAAAAACCTATAAAAGGGATATATTAGACTATCGTAGTTATTAGCAGGATATCTAGTATTGTTTATCCTAAAGAAAAACGGAAAACTTTAGGATGTGTATTAACTATTAACAGTTAAATAGCATTATAAGAAAGGATAGGTATCATTTACCCTTAATTAGTAAAATCTAAGATAGGATAGGCAACGCAAAAATCTTTATAAAGATAGACCTAAGATGGGCGTACTATTAGATTAGAATTAAGGAAGGTAATAAATGGGAGGCAGCCTTTAGGTTAAAGAAAGGGTTATATAGGCCATTAGTTATATAGTTTGGTCTTATAAATACACTAGCAACGTTTTAGAAGAGAATTAATAGTGTATTAGAAGAACACCTTAATAAGTTTATTATAGTATACCTTAATAACATTATCATCTACTTAATAAGTAAGGAAGAGTATAGAGAATATATTAAATAGGTCTTAAAGAGACTATAGGAGGAAAAGATGCCAGTAGTAATTAAGAAATGCGAGTTCTTTACTAAGAAGACTAATTTTGTTGGGTTTATTATTAAACTAGGTAAGATTAGTATAGACCTAAAGAAAATAGAAGCTATAGTAAGTTAGTAGGAACTAGAGAACATTATACAGTTAAGATTATTTTTAGGGTTTTGCAATTACTATGGGAGGTTTATAGTATAATAGTTAAAGAATATTAAACCATTTATAAGACTTATAAAGAAGGAGGAACTATAGATATAGGGTAATAAATAGAAGAAGCTGTTTAGAGAACTTAAGAAATTATTTACCTAGGATCTAATCCTTAAAATCTACTAACTAAAGTTAGATATGGTTATAGAAATAGATGTATTAGACTTTATACTAGGAGCCTATTTACTATAGAAATACCAAGACAGATGGCACCTAGTAGTGTACTATAGTTAAAAATGACACTACTAGAACTAAACTACAACATCTATAATAAGGAGTTGTTAGGTATAGTTGCAGTACTTAAGGAATAGAAAGCATTCTTATAAGGCACTAAAAAACTATTTGTAGTTAAGATAGACTATAAAAACCTAATAGGGTTCCTAATAACAAAAGAACTTAATTATAGATAAGTTAGATGGGCGGAATGCTTACAGAATATTATTTCGAAATTTAGTATATTAAGGGTACTAAAAATGCAAGAGCAGATACACTTAGTAGAAGGGCAGAACTGCAAAACAATAAAAAACCATTAGGCGCTATATTAAGAAAAGATAAAGATAAATTAATTAGGTATAATTATCTAAAACTAGCGGCTATAATAGAAGGACTAGAATAAGTTTATAAGATACTAGAAAGCGAATAGTTATAAAGAATCTAGGAAGTATAGAAAGAAGATCCAGAATATAAGAACTATATTAGTAGGAAAGTAATATATATTCTAAAGTTAATAGCAAAGGAGTTTATTAGAGAATTCTATAAAGGAATAACTTAAGGACACAATGGAGCTATAGGCTTAGTGTTAAGACTTTAAAAGGAATATATTATTAATAGAATCTAGGGGTTAGCAAGATAGACCACTAAGGAATATCTAGATTACTAAAGGAATAAACTAATAAGGTATAAGCCATATAGAGGACTACAACCTATTAAAACACTAGAAAGACTATGGGAAGTTATATTATAGGACTTTATTATAAAGTTACTAAAGTTAAAGGACCCTATTACTAGATAGGATTATAACGCAATCCTTATAATAGTAGATAAGTTAACTAAGTAGGGCTACTTTATAGCATATATAGAAGAAATCTTAGTGGAAGATATGGCTAGAATCTATATTAAAGAAGTGTTTATAAGATATAGAGCATTAATAAAAAATTATATTAGATAGAGATCTAAGATTTATAGCAGTATTTTAGAAGGTATTCTTAGCTAAATAGGGGGTTTAAGCAGTAATATTAATAGCATATTATCTATAGATAGATAGTTAAACAGAGAAACTAAACCAAACGTTAGAATAATATTTAAGACATTATATTAATCACGTATAAAATAATTGGGTATTATTACTACTAGTTATATAGCTTATATATAATGCAATACTATAGGAAGGGATAGGCATATTACCTTTTAAGGCGAATTATAGATATAGGCTAAGAATATTATTATTGCTATAATAAGTAAAGAAAATAAGTAGTATGGCTAAATAAAGAATGGAGAAATTAATAAATCTTTATACGCACCTTAAGGAAATAGCAAAACTAGTATAGGTAAGGATAAAAAAAATACTATAATGCTAAGAGATCTAAGGGACCAGATCTTAAGGAGGGAGATAAAATATAGCTACTACACAAATTTTTTAAAAGTTAACAACTAAATAAAAAGTTAAACTATATTAGGTTAGGACTATTTACAGTTAAAGTAAAAATCTTAGAAGTTATATATAGACTTAACTTACTAAAGAAAATAAAGATCTATCCTATATAGTAATAATTCTTTAATTAACGTCTAATACGGATCCTACTGGCCCATGCAGACTACTCCGTTACAGGGGGGAAAACTTATATATTTACAGGAAGAAAACCCCTACAGTTGGGTTAGGGGAGGAAAAACCCTATAAGCCACCTTAGTTGGATAAAAAACCCCGAATTGCCATATTTGCACGTAGCAGCGGCCCTATGGGCCTACAGCATGTCCTCCTCCTTAGATGTTTTAAACTCCTTAGAAACCACTGCTTCCTTCTCTAGCTTATCCAAAGCTAGGGTTTACTACGTCCTAGCTAGGCCTTGCCAATCGATTGCTGTATACTTGTTGTTTTCTCCCATATCTTAACTGTCCCTTATATGCTATCTCTTGTTAACTATTACCATATACGCCTTGCCTCCTTCCCCCCTAGAGCCATTAAAGGCGTAAGGGGGATTCATCTGTTCTAACCACCGTAATACTAATAAGTAAGCGGGATATTGTGTATTTAGGTATCTTTTATGCCTAGGCCCCAGCTAGGCCCTCTCTAAGGGTTACCACTCCGTTAAAAGGAGATAGGGAAAACCGTGGGTCGCAATCCAGGCTGCTAGGTAGTATTTAGTAGTTAACGGCGAGTGACTATATGCTCCGCGGGCGATTGCCCTAGTGGTTAGAAGGGGCCGTATACTTACTTGTTCGTGTTCGTTCGCGATTATTTGTTTGTTAATGTGAGGTCATTAATGCTTTCAATTAGGGATTAGGGGACGTTGGATTCCATCTTATATCCGTAAGGATTACACAGGGTTGAATAAGAGCGTAGCAGTTGTCTACTATAAAGGGGGTACCGTTAGTAGTGGTTTTCAAAATCTCACTATCCCATGTGAAAACTTTTTACTACCCCCCACAATATTTTAACCACCACCACGACCCCTACCTGCAGCTATGCGACGTCTCTGTGTTGGCTCTGCTAAGTCTAAAGACTAGCAGGTTCGTAGGCCTTACCACGTACAGGTGCAGAGTCTGATTTCGAGGACTATCTATCCTATATAATATATTATAATACTAGAGCTAGCATACGGGAATATTAAGCTATTAGTATATAAGGTAAATATATATAGAGGACAAGAGAAGGACAAATAAGAAGGTTTAAAGGTTATTAGTTAAAAGGACATTAATAATAAAACATAGTATAAAGTTAAGTAAATAGGCTATAATAAGACTACCTAAGAACTACTAGACGACTTAAAGAACGCTATAAGAAAGGTATAGGGGTATTTTAAAAAAATAAATAAAAAGAGTTAGGTAGTATTAATAAAGAAGGATTACTAAAGAATAAGTTACCTAAGGGGGACCTAAGAGGAGCACCTGCCAAGGTATTTAGAGTTATGTCCCTCTTTATTAAACAAGAATCCGTTCTTTTATTACTAAGTTCCTATAAACCTTGTTTTATAAGTTTCTACTCCTTAAAACAAACCTTCTTATAACCCTTTTTAAAATAGATTAACTAAGCAGATATAGTAAGACAAGAGTTAAGAGCACGTTGTTAAGCAGCAGTAGCCTCTTACTTAGCGTTATAAAAATAGTAAAGTTTAGCTAACGCAACTAACAGTTTATTATTAAGCTTTGTAGTAGTAGATTAAACCTAGGACCCTAGTAGCAATTAACAAGGGTATTTAAAGGCTATTAAGAGTAATAGGACGCATATATTTAGTATTAGAAACTAAGTAAACGTTATAAGACAACTAAATATTTGCTTTAGTACACTCTAAATATAAAGAGGGTTACTAAGATAAGGGACTTACTAATACAACGTAAACTAACCCCTTTTTCGCATAATAAGAATATAGAGACGGTATTATCTTACTAAGAGATAATATTGCAGTAATAGTATAAGTGTTACGGCGCTGGTGGAAAACGGTGGATCTTGGCAGACGTGGATTATGGTAGACGCGAGTTACGTGACTTGAGGACCGCATAAAATATCAAGCGGC
>Ga0307507_10006467_pt1 | contig 17979 bp, 16 predicted proteins | sample 7_EM_MG_FD_207223 | JGI IMG/M metagenome (GOLD analysis project Ga0307507, IMG submission 207223) | Populus trichocarpa ectomycorrhiza microbial communities from riparian zone in the Pacific Northwest, United States - 7_EM | ecosystem: Host-associated > Plants > Roots > Unclassified | place... | reverse complement strand
CAAAAGGCAAAGAGAGCTGGAGAAGAAAGGAAAAGAAAAGGTTGAGAAGGTGGGGGGGGGAGGGAGGATATTTATACTCTTTAAGGGGGGGCATTTTTGGCCGACGGTTTTGGCCGCTGGCCAATAGGATACGGTAAGGGTTGTGTTTTAGAGGGTGTGCCCTACGGTATTGTACTCGTAAATGGCTGCCCCATTACAACCTTGCGTGTAAGAATGGCACTTGTATATCCCGCACTGTTCAGCGCTAGAGACACGATTTATTTCTAGGGATATTTGATTTGATTTTTGAGCGATAGCTATTAACATAATTCTCCTATTGCCAAGGATACCAGGGGAGAGTGAGTTAATTGTCATGTTGCTATGCCTTGGGGGTAGAACTTTTAACTTTACGATACGTATTGATTAGTCGTAGCAGTAGTAGTAGTAGTAGTAAAATAACAAAGCCATCAATCCGTCGGCAAAGGTAAAAAAATAATAATCAATATTTACCAAACTTACACATGGAAAGGAGAACTTTGAATGATACATGGCGAGGTACCGACAACTGGTGGGTAGTAGTATGTAGAAGGCTATTAGGTGCAAAATCACCATACTTGTAATGGTAAGTAAGCATCGCAGACAGTAACTTATCCATCATTCAGCGTAAATAAATAAATGGAGAGGGTTCTTATAGCTGAATATAAGTATCTCTGAGGAAAAAAAATGACATCCGTGCGGCAAGTGCTGTACTGGTCTGTCTACTTGTAGAAGCACACCGTGATATTTCTTGGTGATGGGGTATATACACTCTGGGATGAGAGGAGGGAAGGAGGAAGGGAGGCAGCCTTGTTTTTGTTTTTTTGGCCGTCCTCTGGGAAGGATTTTAGCCGGCCGGTGTACCTGTATTCAAGATAGGCAGCCCAGTGGCTTGTTTGCTACAACCTCATTCGGGTATGTATCATACTGTTCATGCAATTCGCCAAGCGCCATAATTCAAGTGATTTCTTGTAATAACAACTTACCGGGCTCCTTGAAAATGCAGCTAAAAGTTATCCACTAAGCTCCTCCAGGTCGCCGGGAATAATGGAAATGCGAATAACCCACAACACACTTGAGATCCTCTGAGGGATTCCAGCACTGCGCAGGCCTTATACCGGATCTTTACTAGTAGTAACTGTTCATATCCGTCTTTTTTTCCTCTTTTTTTCCTCTTTTTTTCTCTCTTTTGAGACAATACAATCAGCTTATAGTAACGGATCATTTAATGATAACTCATAGAATGAGGAATTGAACTCCAGGCTCCTGCTAATTACACAGTGGTTAATTGGCTCTTGACATCTAAACTACTTCGCCAGCCAGGCGTTTTATGTACGTATAATCTCAACGTGGGAAGGAACGCTTATCCTACTGGGAGGTGAATCTGTTGTCATTTTTCGTCCCAGGTTAATGACAACAATTTATGCCATTGTCCATCGATCATGGTATTATTATCGGAATCTTGATGCGTTCTCAAGAGAAGCGAGATTATGGGCATCAACCGCAGGTTGTCTCTTTGCTCTTAATGAAGGAATAATCGCAGCCGGAATACCAGTGACGAAAGGGGGCGGGTTTGGCTGAGTGTATGACTGGATTTGGACGGGCACCCAGGAATTTTGAAAGTGTATAACATGGGAGTACTATAGTATTCCTGGATTAGGGTAATATTTTTTAGGGCATTGTGCCCAATTTTGAAGTCAGGTATATCGTATAGTAATTCTCACGGGTCTACTGCAGTTCGGCCTATGTAGAGGGTCGGCGTGCGAGTGATGGTCTATGAACCGCCTGACTGGCTCTCTAAAGATGGTGTTCCTTATTAGATTTTGTATATTGATTTTTATTAACCCTTTCTCCCCATTAGCTTTTGTTTGAAGCCGTATTCTCCCTAGACTCGGAGTGCGGGGTTAGTAGAGGACGTGGAGTTCTTAGTCCAAGGTTGAGTTAAAGGTTATGGAGGAAGGCTCCCGAGACCATCAGTGCCAAGACAGCATACTATTTTATCCAGCCCCAGTTGGCTTGAATTTCAATCAAGACCGGGTCCAACACTGGTGCTTCGCATTGACTAGGAACACACCACTTAAGAAATAACATCCGGCATCTTCAGAACTTCACACCTTACACCACCATCCCCAAACCCACGAGCGCTACAAATACCACTTCCCTCCACCCCACCCTCGGAAAAGGAAAAGGGGTGGGTCAAAATTAAAAATGTCACTTCTGAAGCTCCCCGCCGAACTCCTCCTCGAAGTCGCTACTCACCTCCATTCCAAGGACATAGCCACCCAACTGCGGACATGTCGCTACCTCTCTAGCGTTCTGTACACCTCCCTAATAGACAGCATATTCCGCATCCGCTCCCCGTCCCTGGCCCGTAAGGCACTCTACGCTGCCGCCAGAAAGCACGACAAGCCTCGTGTTAGGGAACTCCTCTCCCGGGGGATCCTAGAGGTAGCGGAGCATCCAAATGGTTACCCTAGGATCATTTATGACGCTGTATCCACCGAGCCTAAATCTACGGTCATGTTGCTGCTGGAGTGCGGGGTGCGTACTGATGTGCTGGATGATCTGGGGAATTCAGTTATCTCGCACGCCGTTGCTGCTAGGAGGTGGGATTTGCTGGAGCTTTTGTTGGAGTGACCGGGGGTGCTCGCTGGGATCGAAAACTTGCCTGATAGGAATAGATACGAGATGCTTGAGACACTGTATACTATTTTTTCTGGTGGGAGGGATGATTTGGTTGGGAGGATTTGGAATTTAGTTGATGATCAAGTTCTGTGAGTGTTCTCGCTGGTCGAGGTTTTTGGCTAGAGGAGGAGCCATATATTGTTTAGTGTTGTGGTAATGGTAGTGGAGGAGTCCTCAGCTTCTGAGTGATTACCCACATCACCTTTCCAATCACACCTTCACACTTAACAATGCAACTCTCCCTCTCATTTCCCAATTAACCAAAAATAAAGCTAATAGTTCCCAAACAGTCGCAACGGAAGCCTCGATGTACTCACACATCTCCTGCTTGCCAACCGCCTCGGCACATTCACTCAGCTCATCGCAACCAACCGTCTGAACCTGCAGGACAGCACCCTTGCAACCGGCATCACAATCCTGCACGAGGCCATAAGACTGCAAGCAATACCCTTCCTTGAAGCCCTCCTCGCAAGACAAGACATAGACATAAACTTCCCTAACAATAGCGGCCAAACCCCGCTCCACGCTGCGGCAGCTATGTTTACCGACCCGGCCATCATCCGCTTACTACTCAAGGACCCGCGCGTGGACTGCAACTGGGTAAACCACAGGGGCCGCACAGCCCTGCACGAAGCGGTAGCTAACGGCAAGCTCGTGGGTGTGGAAACTCTCCTAGCAGACCCGGGATGCCGGTTCTCAAGGGAACCCTTGCTCAACAAGCGGGAAGCGCTGAATGGCATGACGGCCCTACACCTCGCAACGCTACACTCCCACTACAACATCACACTCTCCCTCCTTGCGCAGCCGGAAATCAACGACCTGCCCATCGACCACAAGGGTCGCACACCACTTCACCTAGCCGTGGAAGCCGGCGACACGACTATCATCCGTATACTACTGAAGCACTACGCCTGCCGTCCAGCCTCCGACCTTGATCGCAAAGACCACACCGGACAGACGCCTTTGCAACTGGCAGCCCGCCACAAGGACCACCTCGCTATCGGCGAACTCATACGTGACGGCCGCTTCGACGTTAACTCGTGTGACATGGGCTGCCAGACGCCGCTCCACATTGGCACGGTGGCCGGCCCGACCGCCCCTACGAGAGAATACTAGCCGGGGATTGGTGCATCAGCGTGAGCATCGTGGGGAACTTTGTATGGTGACTCGTTCGAGGGGGAGCTGGGGTCCACCCGCCAGAAGGAAACCCTGGATGACTAGGGCAGAAGGAGTAGGGAGGGGGTATGAATGTTTCCGCCCCGGGCCGGGAGGTGGTGTGTTTCCGGGCTGGGCGCGGGTCACAACGCTTAGATTCTGCTCGGTGGTGCATTCGCTATTCACCAGGGCACATGGAATCAGAGGCCAGAGTGAGCAGTCATGTAATTTAAAGCAAACCATATCCTTAACATAACAAGACACCAGTTCACAAGACGACACTCCCTCCCGAAACCTATTAAGAGTATTAATTACTTGACTTGAGAAGAGCTAGGTATAGAAGACCAGCAATAGGCAGTCTAAACCCCAAGACAAGCATCACCGAAGATCGATCTAAACCACCGCATTCTCGGAGCCATCTCCGGAAAATACCCTCCTTCTTGGACCATGGCAATTTCCGAAGACACATGAGGAGCGGGGGGGGTCAGTTATTGTTTGAGCTTGTGGAAACGGCGTATATATAGTAGGTGGACTGTGTGAAGTAGTAGCACATGTATTAGTACATACCGTACTCGGGCTTAAAATAAGTTATGGTACATGTAGCCTAGTAAGGCAACCATCTAAGGTAAGGAGTATGATCTCTACTACGAATATCTTGACATAGTAAATGCGAAAAATAACCGGTTATTCCTTCTCTTGTCCCTCTCCTTGCTACTCTATCGGTGTTGGTTCTTGATTTTAGGGTTATTGTTGACTTTGGTCTGGGTTAGCAAGATAATGTGGTGATTGTTTTATAGTCTTGGTTGGTTGTCGCGTTGCATACTAATGTACCATAACTTATTTTAAGCGCGAGTAGACCGTCGATATGACGAAAAAGTAAGTAGAGTGTGATAAAATAAAATAAAATACGGCAGATTGACAGTTCTATTCGGAAAGGGTTACGGTAGAGAAATGAAAGAAATATGATATCCCGGGGTTCTCCTGATGATTGATGGTCCCTCTATGATGGTGCGGTCACGCCCTAGAGATATCTCGTCTCTAAGTTACCCGCTGACCGCTTGCCTCGGAGGTAGGTGGGGTCCAGCGGGAGGGGGAATTTAACGGATGTCTTCAATATCTGGGCGCTCATTTACGTGTCCCGTAGTACTATACCAATGTCCAAATGTGCGAGTGGGCATGCAGCGTTCTGTCAGATGTGTTTGAAAGTGCAGTGGTCAAGTCATCCTTCGTCACTCGTCACCGTCCCGCTGCCCGCAATAAGGATCGTCCGGTATTCCGACGGGGGCTTAGGGAGCGCCGGAGGTGGGGGCTTTCAAACCATGTTGCTCCTTGTTATCGCCGAAGATGGGAAGAAAAACGTCAAGAATCTCCTCCCCACTGCGGGGTAATCTACATAGGAATCTTCGAGTTTTTTGTTCTCGTTCTATAGGAGGGGTGAAGTCTGGAACTTTCTTCATATGAAGGTGTCATACCTGCCAAGACAGGGTTTTTGTATGGAGAGGGTACATTGCAAAGGACCCACTCACTCGTGATGGTGCACTTGGGGATGAATATCAGGTAAGTATGGGGGAAAGATATGGGATATTCTGGGCATGGGAGTGTTTTCCGATTTTATTTTCGGGTCAGTTTCTTGGAGATCTGTAGAGTTCTGGTGGTGCGGGGATAGCTATTTTTGGTATAATATGTTTTGGCCCCTGTCGCGTTGCGTTACTAGGCGACCTTTGTTGCTCATGGCTCATCCTTCACTTGGACTATCCAGTGAAACTAAACTAAACTTAAAACCACGTCACATTCATTAATTTAAAAACATAACCCATAGCCATCATATCCTCCCTCTCGATTAGCAATCCACAACTAAATCTGCCCCGACATTACCACATCATCAATAGAAAATCCCATTAACCTCGTCCTGTTCGCCTCTTGAACAACAATCTTAATCCGTACTCCCCAAACAGAGGGGTATCCACTGTCTATCATATTTATCCTCTTTCCACCTGCCGCAGAAACTGCCTCAGTATGTCTCCAAGCAAGTTCGCTGTGGAAATCATATCCTTCAATAATGATGTCGCCTCCAGCAGCTGGCTCGTCGGGTGCTACAGAGAGGGCGCCCAGCCAAAAATCGCATTTTGTGGAGAGGGTTATGTTTAGGACGTCTGGGGTTGTATGGAGCATTGTACTGGCGCCTAGGACTGGGTCGGAAATTGTTGATAGGGTGGGTAGGTCGAAATGGGTGCGGAACAAGAGGTTTCCATAAGGCACCCCAGGGCTGACTTGGTAGGGGAGGCTGTGATTGCCTGGAACCTGCTCAAACTGTAGAGGGTTAGTTAGGCAGGAGAGAAGGAGGTAGGGTGGAATTACGTCTTGGATGAAAACTGTCCAGCCACCATCTTCTTCTCTAGGGCATGTTGCGGGTGGTTCGGGGAAGGCACAGCAGCGGCCTAGCAGATTTGGTTAGCTGCCGCGCGAAAAATATAGTGCGACAAGGAGAAAACGAAGAATGTACTAACTTGTGAGTTTGATATCATCAATGAAGAAACCCTCGTTCGTCAGGTCCAAAATTGTGAGCAGCCCAATTCCCTCGAAACCTTGCCCTTCCACATTAAAATTTAAACCCCCGGCGGCATTCCTGGTTTCTGTTTTAATAAATTTTCCATCAAGATCAAATCTAATCCCCATCTGTTAGCTATTAGCCACACAATCTCGCGGCAAAAAAACACTCACGCAGTAACGTTAATCTTCGAATCATTAAACCAGTCAAATGTGGGTTTGACATAAAAGGACTTCAAGTCAAATGCGCAATTCCTCGGATCCTATTCTTATCAGCACTACGCTCAACTCTCTGGGACAAGGCAAAAACATACACCATCCTGACTCATGGCAATGATGTCTAAACTTGGTGGGTAAACCCACTGCCTGGTGGCTCTGTGGACAAATAACCAAGCGGGATAACTGCCTATTCCGGTTATCGTACCTTCCATTGAAAATTGGCTGTTCCTGGCTTTGCCGATGCTGAGCGGCGCTGCGGGGTTGATGGATCTGGAAAAATTGAAGCCTTTGTAGGGTGGTCGTGGTGTGAACGAGATTCCATCGTAAAGGTCGTCAAACTATTCATGTTAGCGCGACAAGGCGGGTTGTATCTTTGGGGGGGGACAAACATCTAGAGCAGTATCTAAGCCGGCCGATGGTGGAGCTATACAACGACCAGTGCCAGTTGGGACATATGGGGGCGAGGTACGTGTGCCATTTAGGATGTACGGATTGATTGAGCTAGAGATAGAACTCGGCCCTGGGCCATAGTATGAGATGGAAGTGTAGGATGAGAGAACTGTTGGGTCGGCATAATAAGGTTTCACAGGGGCGTCAGTATATGTTAAAGTTCTCGTCACAAACTTAGTCACTGCTTGTCCAGGGGGGCAAATAGTTGTGTATTTGGTCACAGTCGGGGCAACAGTTGTTTTTGTGCACGGCGGCTTAGTCCACGAAGGTTCCTTCCCGCCACATTCTGGTGCTAGGCTGTTTGGGGTTAGCAACGTTCAATTTTATAGAAGCAAAAACTTACAAGCAACCACCCCAACCTTGGCCACAAGCGTCTATTCCGTCGACACATAGAGAGACAGTGCATGTCGATGCTGCTGTTGTTGTAGATGTTGTGACAGTTGTTGGCGGGCAAGGCGGCCTCGAAAAGGTAGGGGTTTTAGGACCTCCGCATTCTGGTGCAAGCCTGCAACACTAAGTAAGCTATGTTGAGCAATAGAACTGGAGAAACATACGTGCAACCGCCATAAAACTGCCCACACTTGTCGATCCCATCATAGCAGATCGATTGACTACATTTTGCTGTTGAGCAAGGAGGTTTGCTAAAGGTCGGCCAAGCTGTTCCACCAGTACATACCGGATCTAGGCTATAGAACGGTTAATCGCTAAGAAACTACGTAGGAAGAAAGAGAGATGATAACGTACAAACAGCCTCCATACATCTGCCCACATTCATTGATATAATCGGCACAGATAGTACCTTTACATGTTGCTGAAGCACTGGTTGTGGCAGGCTTAGTGGTAGTAGTAGAGTTGCATGGTGGCTTGGTGAAGGTGGGCCATTTGGTTCCGCCGGTGCATGCAGGGTCAAGACTGTCCTGTCAATATTATACCGGAGGCCATCAGAAAAGGGCAACCTACAAGCAACCGCCGTACATCTGTCCACACTCGTTGACATTATCCACACAAATCGATCTCGAACACGTCGTAGTGGTATAATTTAGCGTTGTCGTCGGGCATGGAGGTTTGGTAAATGTCGGGAATGCGGTACCACCTGTACATGCTGGATCAAGACTATCGAATTATTAACCCAAATACTTTGGGTGTATATTTGAGTCGGGAAAAACTCACAAGCAACCGCCGTAGGGCTTTCCACACTCGTTCACATAATCCGCACAGATAGTCCTAGAACAAGTGGTACATGGTGGCTTGGCGAAAGTTGGCCAAACACTCCCTCCAGTACAAGCTGGATCAAGACTAATCACAACTCACAATCAATTCATTCATTCATTCTTCTTCTTCCTCCCCTCACAAAATAATACAAGGAACGAACATACAAACAACCCCCATACCACTTCCCACACTCATTGACATAATCCGCGCAAATGCTTTTCGGGCATCCGCTGACACTAGTGGCAGTGGGAGTCGGCGGTGGGGACGTGATCCCCGGCGACTGAGACTGAGCAAGCACTCCTCCCAGGCCCAAGCTCACCACCCCTAGTAGATAGAATTGAGGCTTCATCGTGTAGCGAACGACAAATGCAAACGACAGGACAACCGTAAAAAGGTTAAGGAAGGATGAAAAAAAGGGGTAGGGGAAAGAGCAGGAAAGTGGAAGGGCTGAAGGTGAATATATACATGCTTCTCCAGCCGCAACAGTGTACTAGTACTCGGGCCCGGCGCATTTGGTTTGGCAATATCTAAGCTCAAGACTCCACTGGGCAAATTAGTGAATTTGATTGCTCACTCGCTCCCTCTCCTTGCTTTTTGTTTCGTGATGCTGGTATCAAAGTGGTGGTGGTGGGGTACGGACACATGTACGATACCGGCACTCGTACAAGCACCTGTACTGTACAATACTTGCACACACACGAGCTGCTCTCTTTAGTTGGAACTGGGGTGGATTTGAACATGAGTGGGGTGGTAACCTGCCAGTACAATTGTGGTACAGCCATACGGAGGTACAGCTCCTAAGTTTTGCATGTTCCACAGGGGGTAAAGGTAGCAAACCTCGCTTGAGGAACATACAAAACTTAGGTGCTGTACCTCCGTAATCGACACTTGAGTGAGCGTTGAAATTCATATGAACGCTTGGCGCCAAGAGAATGGGTGATAGGGGGCGTTTGTACTAGTACTCGTACGAGTAGGAAATAAGCAAATTAAGCCTTGGCGATGCCCTATTTTTGGTGTCCAGGTGACAAACTTTAAGGTGGAAAAGGTCATATTTACCGGATGAGAGCGGACGGGATTGTCGCTTGGCAGCTAGATGGGGTGAGAGGTTACTTGCCGACTTGTGGGATTTGGTGAGGGTCGATACGAGGTTCGTGGTGCCGGGACTACCAGGTCAAGTGGCTTGATATTAAAGTGGATGGCGGGTGGGGGGGATGCAGGCTGCGGAGAGCGTTGTGGGAAAAGGAATGGACAACGGCAGCCCTATGGAAATTGCGAGCACTGAGGAGCGACCATAATAGCACCGGTACCTGGCTCTACACGCTTAATATTTAAATTAACCTGTAATCTCGCTACAGCCCACCCCTCTTGAAAGACATCCAACGCAATTTCACCTGCAGATATCCAAGTGCGCGGGGGGAGAGAAGTAATATAATTGAGGCCTTCTCCCGGCAGCCAATCTCTAAACCCACGTCTCCTCCCTCCGCGAGTGACTCGCCATGAACGCCTATCACCTTGTACCGGTCGCTCACCTGCTTGTACCACTCACCAAACCGAAGAAGACCGGCGCCCAGAGTAAGGCCCCACCAGACTGCAGCCCCTTGCATTATGTCGTGCATTTGGCGACTAATCCGATCGTTAATCGGTTAATTGGTAGAAGGCCGTAAAAACTCTTGTGATTCGCTATTGAATTCTCAGAGGAAATCGCCTCACAAGCCCACGATGGACTCAGTTTGGCAAGTTAATGGAATTGTGGAAACTAGATGATATCGTAAGATTCAACACGTCCAAAGGTCTTGGAGGCATTCAGCCCCGGGGTTGAAAACCCCTTTATGAGAGATTTCCGAGTCGAAAGACTTCGGTGTGTGTAACATCTTCCTGCACACAACCGACAGAACTACCCGAGACTTGGCACCCGAAAAACGCTCTTTCAACCCCCAGGGCTGAATGCCCCGAATCACAAGAGTTCTCTCATTGTATCTAAATCGGAACCGGAGGGCCCGACGGGGGTTTTCCACTTTTTTTATATACACACTAGCACAGCCGAGTTGAATTTAGATACTTTGTGTTAGGATTACCATCTTAGGTGTCCAACTTCAACTCGGCCGCCCGCGTACTCCACCCCGCTTTGAGCGGCTTATGGGAACTGCACTATTCCGGGGGGTTGGGGTGAGCCTGGATGGGATATATCGTATAGGTAATAAAATAGGTTAAGTTGGGCCTGCAGGGCCTCTTCCTTCCTTCCTTACTTCCGTGAGGTGGGTATCCGAGATGGGGTCGAGTTGAATGGGATAGAGTCCGTGGCTCGTATTTGCCGGGTGGGCATGGTAACTTTGGAAAACCGGAGGTGAGTGAAGGGCTAACTCCTGTCGTTAATTGACATACTATAGTCCCAGGAGTTGACATCACACAGGAATACTGTCAATTACCGACACACCCGGGCCCTCAGAGTTTCAACCTTGGGCCCGGAATTTTTCCATAGTACCGCAATGTGACCTTCTGGTTCTCTTGCGCTCTCTGCCCTAGGGCTCTAGGTAAAAGATACCCGGTCTGACATTCCAGCTCTACTATTTATTCGTTTCTGGTCGCTCGAGCTTGATGTAGAAGTATCCTAAAAATCTCTGGTTAAAATCGCTGAGGGGCAAGGGGATTTGTGCAGTCAAAGGGTAGGGAAGTATTGAGTTTGAGGCTATTTAGTATCTAAAAAAGGGTTTGAAGAGATGAATACAGCAAATGAATCCTATTAGCACCGCAGAACGATGGCACAGGAATGAATTTATTTATATATTTATTTATTTTTTGGTGGTCAGCCTCGGGTTGCTGCAGGTTAAGATTAGGGTTAGAGTTAAAGTTAAAGTTAAAGTGTTCTATCGTAGCTATTTATCTCGGGAAAGACATCATGGCCCTTTAGGCTTGATACAGGGATTTTCCTAACTGTCCCGAGCCTAGAGCACTCGTATGTGCAAATACCTTAGCTGGGGGTCATTGTAATACTTCTTCACAGCAGACGGCAGGAATTGATACATATTGACCAAGGGACGAGGGACGCGGGCTCCCGATAGCGGAACCCGTGTCACTTCTATGTCCCACAACTTTACCACTTGCATGGTCGGCGGTAGTTCCCAAAACTGAAGGGAGTTCCCTAAAATTAAGGCTGTACAAATGCCATGTCGGATGGGATGTGATTCAATGGTAGCCAAGTGCGGTGCCATTGATAGATACCCCTCTCTATTCACATATCATGGGGTTTATGTCTGCGAAATGCCAAGGCCCAGTGGGCCGGCTAGCACAGCCTTTGTTTATAAACTAACAAAACCACTTCCCTATCGGAGCCATCACGGAGAGCTAGAGAAGGTAAAATAGCATCCAATCCACAACCCACGGGAGTGCACTCTTGCATCCCTTTGTTTTTAGGCTCTTCTGGTGGGTCTCGGGTGCGTAAGAAATTCCGACCCCATCCCGGATTACGATTTAGATACTGGTCGAAGCTGTGTTTACCCTTAGCCCATCCTGAGAGGATGTGTCGGTATAATAATATTATCTTGTCTTCAAGACATCCTGAGCCTAGCAGCGTATATATCACACATCCCATCCTCAGTCCTTACAAGTGCCAGTACCGCACCAAGCGCTCCTGACAGTATCCTAGATCTCTGGAAACTTGTAGTCAACTACTCACGCTTAAAATAAGTTATGGAACTGTACTGTACTGTACATAGGCGTGAAATGTGACAACGAACCAAAAAAACAACCACGCTAGCTTGCGAACACCGATTCCGAAGTTAACAATGACGCCAAAATCAAGAATCGTTGCCTGCGTAGTGGGAAGGAGAGAGAAAAGGGAAGGAAGAACTAGTTTTTTTTTTTCCACATTTACTGTGTCAAGATATTCATAATAGAGATAGTACTCTTTACCTCATAAGGTTGCCTTGATAGGTTGCATGTACAGTACCATAACTTACTTTAAGCGCAAGTACAAAGTAGGCCAATGGTTTCTCGGGCCACATGTGAAAATTAACTAGATATCTCTACCATAGCGAACGGTTTTCTGTGGCAGGAAGTGCAAAAGTGCTGCTTGGTGTCTGCTTCCTATTCATTATTTGGAGATATGAGCGTGGGCGCGGGAATGAATGCTCCGAGTGATATTCGACGACTCCACTAAAGTGGGACACATATTGTGTGTGTGTGATTAGAAAATCAACTCGCTCCGCCGCGATATTACCTTCATTCAATAACGTTGTGGTTTAATTTTTGAAATCGAGTGATTAACCATGACTACTTTTTTAAGTTTCTGGTTTGAAACAACCCTCGACCAATTCCTAAGAAGGTGGCTTAGGCACTCATAAAACAGATGACTTACCACCTGAAACCTTAAAGAGGGGTACGTGAGATATTACCACTGCTAGAGGTGACGTGCGCCTCTCGTGGTGATATCGGTAGGTTTGATGGAGTTGGTTATCATGGTTGCGCATGCCCACCATGGGGGCGTATTTCATCACCATCCTCGCCGCCACCTGCTCCTCCGTAAGAGCTTCTGGGGTATCGTGCTTAGGCATTTATCTTATGCCTCGTTTCTACCTCTATAAGCTTAACGGGGATAACAGCATCCCACAAACAGCATCAGCTTCTCTTGACGACCTCCCCTATACTACTATAACAATATTATCTACTCAAATCTGCTTTATGCGATTCGCACATGGGCAATGACTTGTCACCTTGAAAATCATTCTTTTGCATGGAAGGACTTCTGCTGGGACTCTATCTTCTGAGAGCTGCCCTCTAGCCTTCGGGCACTTTTCCTATCCCACCCTTTGGCCAACTGTTGGTGCCATGAAGACCCTTAATCGTAGAGGCTGCTGTGAGAGAATGGGGGGGTGGAAACGTCAGGCAAGCAACAAAAAGCCCTCATTTCCCCTTCCTCTAAGATAGAATATACTGTCCCGACCTCCTTGCACCAAAGAGAACACCCAATTGTTCTTCAGGGAGAGTCTACAGTCTCACAGGTCGTCTAATCATAGCAAAATCTGGTCCTAAGGACCTTATTAGCCATACAGAATTGAGGGCATAACGGCCAAAGAGCTCGTGAAACTTCCTCAAACCCGTTCTTAAGGCCGACTTCCTAAGAGAGGGCGGTATTTGTAGGCTAAGCCCTACGAGTTATACCTATATATATCCTAAACTCAGGCATGTGATTGCTAGGCTATTCTTAGCAGTCTTCATGAGCAGATTTATCATGAGGAGTATGCATTTCAACAGCTCTTGATAAACCGGCCCTCAAGGAAACAGAATACCGGACTCTACGAAACCGCGCGGCATGAAATCTCAACTTAGGCCTCACCGCCGGAAGCACAGCGCAAGAATTGCCTCAAGAACCCGGCATGCATTCAAGGTTAAACTATATGGCCATTGAGAGCTCGTTGCTACGCCTGGCAGGCACTGCTAACTGCATAAAATCAACAGTCTAACGTGCTGTGTGCCAAGGAATACCTTTGGCTTGAACGGGTGAGGGGTTGTAGCCTGTGATGCCTTTCCAGAATCCCAAACACCAAGTGCTTGCAGGCATCAACAGGCGTCGTTAGCTCTCAACGTCGCCGCTTTCTCGGTATCGCAGGCTCTGAAGATTATACCAGGCAGGCTATGAAGCAGATATGCGCTGTGGCTGCACCTATTGATAAGCCTTTGCCACGGCAGCCAATCGAAAATTGTGACTATTAAGCGTGGTTGGCAGTAACCAGGATGTGCTCGTTTGTTTGAAATGGCCCCACCGTGAGGCCGTAGTGGTACGCGTATGCGCTGGCAGAGGGCCACGCAAGCTATGAAAAGTTTTATCATACCTGTTTTTCTTTCCCTCTTGCCCTTTCCTCGCTTCACTCCTTTCTTCCTGTTCATAACTTTCCTTAAGACTTTCCTTTCTATCTACTCAACACAATCGATCATGATCTCCATCTCCGCTTAATACAAACTCTGTGTCTTCACTTGAGCCGTCCCACTCCGCTGCGTAAAACCCTGATCTCCGATCATTACCTCCGCATCAATTATTTCCAACACCAATGAGAAGGCTGAAGTCGAGTGAGACTCTATGAGAGTTTCGGTTTTCTCAGAGTGCCGGCAACCTATGGTTTACAATCCCCGGAGAACCAAGTTACCCTTCCAAAGCCCAGAAGGGGTCGGGCTCGTGAACAATAGGTGGCACCTCCAGCACGCCCTGGAACTTTCCTGACATAAGCTAGGGAATTCCTAACATAACTCTCCGTGGCTCGGGGTTCAAAGGAAAATATGTTACTGTGGTAGAAGAGAGGTTCTGCCTTACTTTTTGAAGCAAAGGCACACCTCTCCTCACCTAGATGTGTTATAGGCTTTAATTAGAGTCTGTCGCACTATATTATATCGCATAAAACGGGGGGCGACGACTAGCCGGGCCGCAGGCGCTGAGAATGCAGGGTTACCTTTTCCAGGGTAACAATAACCAAAACTCCTGGAGCTCTGTAGTATCTATGACATCTAGGATGTTTGAAGCTATTACCCCTTTGTAGGCTTAAGGGCTGCTCCGGATACCCCCCTAGCGACAATCTACTAGGTGCTCTGGATAACGTTATAATTCCAGGTTTTTTAGGGGACATACTTCGCCGGACAGAGAAAGCTCCTCTCAAACTGAGCCCCTCTTTTTTGGCGCAACCTTCGGAGAAACTCCTCAGCATCCAACATTCCACCTAAGGGAATAGGGCTGGGGACCTATCAAGGATATAGCCAGTATAGTCACTTCACGAGATAGAGCTGCTTCGGTAGGTTGGGGCAAGAAATTGGGCTTCTCTAATATCGCGAGGCCCCCGCCGGCCGCCAACACTATGACAATATTAGAGATATCTATCGTCTCAGGTATTAAGGCTCCAGGCGCTCGCAAGGGTTCAGACGCGAGCAGCTACCCAGTGCAAAATAAGCAATATTTTATTTCATTAGCCTCCGAGCACCATCAATGCTTTCACAGCGACCCAACCCGCTGAACAGCGCTGATATCTATAAACTTTTCGCTTTATTTCCACGACCTCCAAAAGGCGTGCAGTCATAGCAAGGGCTAGGGTGCCCATATGGACTTATAATGTGCATCTCGGGTTTCATTACCAAATAGAAAGTCGCTAGAGGGACATAGGATACCCCAGCTGTGCACCGAACCCCAAGGGTTCTCAGGCAGGTCTGAAGGAGATCTTTTGTGTTGTTTGAATCGTGCTCATATTTCGGATTTTGAACGTTCGCCATGCGCCTAGGGGAAACAGACGCCTAAGAAAAACAAGGCTGGACAGAGCTTTCTATCTCACTGATGGTGATGCGAATACAATAATGAGGTTCCTGGGGGGGAAGTTTCGAAAGTGACATTCAGCACGCGAAGAGGTAGGTGAGGATTATCGATGACCCTGCCAGTCATGGTTTGCCACTATGTTCGCTTTATCGTCATTTGTTAGGTAACAGCCCTGAGAACCCCCGCCCCATTGCCTAGTACTCTTACTTACCTTTATTTTTGTGTGTGTACGATGGTGAAATACTGGCTTATCCTAAGGGGCGGAGATGTCTCCATCGTCAAATGTGCGCAGCTCCTAAGTAATGTAGGGCCTCTAGGATCGGCCCCTCTTTAAGTTATCACGCGCAGTATGATGACTCGTAACAGCCAGCACTTAAAAGTTCAGTGGCAGCCCCGACGGGAATCGGGATAGACTTCGCCAGCAGTTCAGAGCTGTCGGAAGCGGGTGGGTAAGGTTAAATACGATACTCAAATTGAGGTGTCAAAGTTACAGTACGTTATGTGATAAGGCACAATGTTTCTGCCCTTTTGGTTAATTACATACTGTATGAAACGCTGGTAAGTGCAGGATCGCCAAACCTCCTCGGGGAGATTGTGCATTTGCACTGCATCTTGAGAATCATACCGGACATTGCGGCTCTAGGATGGGTTGACGTTAGACAGCCCAAATCTAGCAATACTAGGCAGGCCACAGCGTCCACACATAAGAGGCTGCGTCAACCCCCAATGAAAACATGGATGGAAACAGTTCCCCGCCTCGTTCCGCCTTAACGAACAACTCACCAAATCGTTTCTAAGGAACAACAGAGGGGCACCCAGCATGATAGTAGGAGGCCTCATGCTTGGTCGTTTTTGTTTTCGGGGCCTAGTTTTGATGTGAAAACCGAACCCCAATCTTCGAGTACCGTACCAGGAATAGGCTTCTTTTAGCGGTTTCAGCCAGCTTCGCGGTTTTCGGCCCCGGACCGATAGAGGCCGCGGCTGCCTCCAGAGCCGCAGAAACGGCAAGCATGCGCCTAATTGGCGACACGTATTCATAACCTCACTAGGCTACCAGGCTATGGCGATGCAGTACTATATCTCTCACCATAGCATCTAGATCCAACAGCATTGCGAGTTTTTACCATCGTCCGGCATTCCTCTCTTTGAGAGTGCTCTATACCAGATTTCTACAGCTGACATGAGGGGTGCGTCGGTCATCATGGCGGAGCTAAAGACAGCCCCGCACCAACAACAGCTCCGCACCAATACTCCAGAGTTCCGACATTGTGGGCCGGGAGCTTCCGGAAAAAGAGTGACTTCCTCATTTAACTGGACAGGCGGAGACGAGATCTATCTACATCACGTAAAGTTCTCATGCCCCTCCTTGTACCTCAAAAGCAATGCCTATCAGCGGCAACAGGATAGCGGGTCTTTAGATAACTGTTCTCAAGTATGTCTCTAGTGGCATTGTAAAATTTTATTGCAATTTGTTTTACTGAATAGTGGAATGGGAGGGCAGGCGAAGCGTATCCAAGAACCAGTGCAGTGGTATCATACTTGGAAGGTATGAGAACTTTGCTGATGCGGCTATGCGACAGAAAATCATTCATACTCGAACTGTCTCCAAGCCCTGCCTAGTATGATACTGATGCCACCCTCTACTCCGGGGACTAAAGCCAACCCCGCAAGCCCCCAAGCTAGAGATCATAGTTACTCACTCGCTAAGAGTGCGCGACTGCGACATCGCCAAGTTGATGCAGGCGAGAGGCCGGCCCGCATTCAATAACCACGTGCTAAGCCCGAAACAGTCACGAAACCCGATCACTCGGCTCGCTTCCCTACAACCGGTGGTGTCCTTTCTCTTTCTTTCGCTTCCATGCATCGAAGCCTCCGCCCACTTACTTGAGCGATGATGTCGTATTATCTTAGGTGATTGTATACTTTTAGGGCAAGGCAGAATTGGGAGAGCAAATGCAATGAATTGCTGACTTGGTAGCGTATATTATTATGTTATCGGGGGTAAGGGGGGCGATAATTGAAAACTGCTCGAGAACTTGAGTAAGGCATACCGGTATCATACTGTAGATCTCTCCCTGTAGGGTAACGCCCGATATTCCGTGCTGATGAGAGGATTCATGGATAGGGTCTCGCCACGCGTTTGTCTAATAGATGGGAAGAGACTGTTTCCTAGGAATCAATCCAAGAGAAGGACGGATAGAAGGAAGAAGGAATGGAAGGAAAGAAGGATGGAAGGGCTCTTTTAAACTATGCAGACGTGAAACCCCCAATTGATGCTTCTATGCATTAGGGGAACGCCCGTTACTTGAAATGAAAGCTCGGGGGATCGCGTTTTCAGCTCTAGGGAGAAACAGATCGGAATTTTTGCTATTGAGGGTGAGATTTCAGATAGAGGTTCCAGCTAGGCT
>Ga0307507_10006465_pt1 | contig 17984 bp, 4 predicted proteins | sample 7_EM_MG_FD_207223 | JGI IMG/M metagenome (GOLD analysis project Ga0307507, IMG submission 207223) | Populus trichocarpa ectomycorrhiza microbial communities from riparian zone in the Pacific Northwest, United States - 7_EM | ecosystem: Host-associated > Plants > Roots > Unclassified | place... | reverse complement strand
ATTGTATAAGATTATATTAGATAATATATAATAGTTAAATATATAGCATATAACTTTACCTTAATTGCATGTTAAGAAATATATAGTTACCTTTTAAAGTTGCTAAGTAGGTTAATTGCGTGTTAAAAAATATATAGTTAGCTTTTAAAGTTGTTAAGTTAGTTAATTATATATTAAGTTAGTTAAATTGCGTGTTAAGTTAGTTAATTGTATATTAAGTTAGTTAAATTGCGTGTTAAGTTAGTTAATTGCATATTAAGTTAGTTAAATTGCGTGTTAAGTTAGTTAATTGCGTGTTAAGTTGGTTGAATTACGTGTTAAGTTAGTTAATTGCATATTAAGTTGGTTAAATTGCGTGTTAAGTTAGTTAATTGCGTGTTAAGTTAGTTAATTGCGTGTCGAGTTAGTTAAATTGCATGTTAATTACGCGAAACGCGAAAATTAAAGTCTACTTAAATCTTATCCTGCGAATATTTTCCCGATGTTATATGGTCCTGCCATCTTATAGTCTAGCTTGCGGCTAGGCCGTTCTGTCTTTTAGTTCTTTGTTATAACCCAGACCCTATTGTCCACGGTAAAGTTAGGCTCGCGCCTATGCTTATTTGCCTGCTGTTTTATTAATTTCTGGGCCTTTTCTAGGTTCTTATAGGCTACCGTCCAGGCTTCTTCTAGGCGTTTAGCGTATTGCTAGGCTTCTTTATAAGATAGTTTTTCGCGTACGGTCTATAGGCCTTCCGGTCTATTCCAGTTAAAGCTAGTATAGGGTAAATATCCCATTTTTAGCTGAATAGGTGCAAACCCTATAAAGTTATAGGGTAGGGTTGCCTGGGCGTAGTCTATTAGGGGTAGTAGTTCGCCCTAGTTATCCTAAAAGTAGTTAATAAAGGGCCGGAGTCTCTGGTCTAGGTATTAATTTACAATCTCCATCTAACCGTCTGTCTGGAGGTGGTATACTATAGAAAGCTTTAGCTTAATACCAAGGATCCAAGTAAACTTATTCTAGAAGGCTGATATAAACTGCGGCTTATAGTCGGATATAATAGTATCTGGTGGTCCGTAAATTCGGTAGATATAATAGATATATAGTTAGGCTACCTCCTTAGTATTAATATCCTTATAACAGGGGATTAAGAACGGGCGCTTGCCAAAATGGTTAACTAGGATCATTACCATATTATATCCATTACAGTCTGTAGGCAGCTTGTGAAAGTCTATAGAGATATACTGCCAGGGGCGTTCTGGTATCAGGAGTGGCTTTAATAGTCCTAGGGTCTTATCTTGCGGAATTATAAACCTATAGCAGTCGTTATAGTTCCGTATATAGCGGTTAATGTCCATAACCATTCCGGGCCAGTAATATCGGTTACTAATAATTTTGCGGGTCTTATTCTTTCTAGGGTAGGCCGTAGAGACCTAGGCATGTGCTTTGGTAATAAGCTAAGTCTATAAGTTCTATTCCTTTACTACTACTAGCCGTTCCTAATGCTTAAGTAATCCGTTTTCAAGGGACTAGGGGCTGGTAACGTTCTTTACCTTCTTATAGTACTCCTATAGAGAAGAGGCTGTATGGTTTGTCTATAGCAATTTATTAATAAGGTCAAATCCTAAGGGGTTAATAGGATATATCTTAGCGCCTAAGGAGTCTATACTTAGTTCTGCCTGTATCTAGGGGTTAAGGTGCTCTGGTTATAGTAGTGTTTGGGTCTGTAATAAGATCTTTACAGCCATCTGGTTACCTAGGTCCTGTTTACACCTTATAAAAGCATTTGCATGGTTTATAGCGCCTAATCTGTATATAATTAAGAAGTTAAATTAAGATAGGATATCCACCTAGCGTGCCTATTAGGCCGTAAGAGCCTTGGTTATTATAAAGTATTCTAGGGCCTTGTAATCTAAAACTACCTTAATGGGCTTAGGGGTCCCCTCTAGCTGCGTACGCTAGTGCTGAAAGCTAGAGATAATGGCCAGCATTTCTTTATTATAGATGTGGTAGTTTAGCTCAGCATCTATTATAGTCTTTAAATAGTATGCAATGGGGTGCTATTCTCCGTCCAGTTACTTCTGGGAAAAAATACCGGCTATTGCGCCGTCTAAGGCATCCGTTTTTAGCATTAAGGGCCGTTCTAAGTCAAAGTAGGTAAGTAGAGGAGCCAATACCAGCCGTTTTTTAAGCTCATTAAAGGCCTGCATATATATGGCGTTAAAGTAAAAGGGCTGGTCTTTCCTAGTAAGGCGGTTAAGAGGCCAGGCGATCCTACTATAGTTCTTAATAAAACATTAGTAGAAGTTATAGAAACCTAAAAATGATTATACCCCCTTTACAGTCCGTAGGGGTGTCTACTGGTCAATTACGGCCGTTTTCTTTGGGTTGGCCTTGATTCCGTCCATACTGATAATAAACCCTAGGTACTTTATATGCTTAACACTAAATTCTAACTTCTTAATATCGGCCTGGAGACCAGCCTTGCGGAGCCATTATAGGGACTTTATAGACGTGCTTTTTGTGTTCTAGCTCGTTCTTAGAGTAAATTATAATATTATCTAGGTAGGCTATATAGAAGTTGTTAAGGTAGTTAAAGAGTACATCGTTTATATACCGCTGGTACGTAGCTAGTCCGTTAGTTAGTCTAAAAGGAAGTACCTTGTATTTATACGTTCCGTAACGGGTCTAAAATGTAGTAAGATCTATAGATCTAGGGTCTATTCTAATTTGGTAAAAGGCCTGGCGGATATTAAGCTTTATAAAAACCTTAGCTCTACTTATTTGGGCTAGTGTCTTATTAAGTAGGGGTAGTGGATAGCGGTCCTTGCGGGTTATATTGTTTAGCTTATAGTAGTTGATACAAAAACAAAGTCCTCTGTTTGGCTTTTTAATAAAGAGAATTGGTGAGGCGAAAGGGACTTAACTATTAGGCTTAATAAAGCCCTTATCCAGGTTCTCTATAAGATATTGCTTTATAGCCTATAATTCGGCAGTAGATTGCTAACAAAGGGGGCTATAGCTAAGGGTGTTTTTCTTATCTGGCTTAATCTCGATCTTATAGTTGTATAGTCGGTGAGGTAAAAGCATATTGGATACTACCTTTAAGAATACATCCTTGAATTTCTAGTGTTAATAGGGTAGTTTCTATTCTACTAGCTCCTTATCCATAAGCTCGCCTTCCTATCCGCTAAGCTCGCTTTCCTTTTCCTTAATTATTTGATTAATTTCATATAAGCTGGTGGTAAAGGTAACAGTATTAGGTTAGACCAAGTTCCGATAGAATCCTACGGCGCTAATGCAGTAGATATTAACTAGGGGAAGGTCCATAGGTTTCTTTACAGACTTTTATTAGGCCGTATTTTATAGTATAGGGTTTATAGTCTTTCTTAGCTCACATTCTATTTTCCGTAAGTTGTCCTTCCAGTCTATTAGTTTAGTATGGCGTCCAGTATTCCTAGCCTTCCTTTATAGCTATATAGGGCCTAAGTTCTCCACGGGGGACTTAGCTAGGTTACTATTGATTTCCTAGGTCTCTGGTATAGGTGGCGTAATATAGGTAGTCTAGGGGCGGCGTAGTATATAAATCCGTTGTGGATTAAGCTATATGTCCTTCTTAAAGGCCTAGTCTCTACGCATAGCATTAGCTTGGTAGATGGTATTAATTTAGGGCCGTATAAGGTTCTCTATTATAATACTAATTTCTTTTATAAAGGAAGGGGTTGGGGGTAGGGATTTGGGCTAGAGAAGCTATCTATTCTATACATTAAGCTATAAGCCTAAATAGGCTAGCTATTTTCTTTCTAAGATTATATCATGGCTTCCCAGGTCCATAATAAGAAAGGGGATATTATACTACCTTCGTCTATTAACATGGAGGTGGATCCGTAAGATAGTTATAATAGGTAGCCCTATTCTTCCATTATACCCGCAAATAGGAACTGGTTTAGGCAGTTCCTTAAGGGGCGTATTTAAAAATTTAGCCAGCTTTATAGTGCACTAAGTGTCTATTAAGGCAAAGGCATTTGCTCCAAAGTTAGCTAAAGCAGAGGTTAAAACTTGATATCTATTACAAAATAAAGTATAAGGGATAGTGCAGCTCCTTTTACTAACTAGCTGACCCAGATTAATATATAATATATTAATCCCTTTTAACCCTAAAGAGGAGTCTTCCTCTAGGGTTCCTCTTTTTCCAACTTTATACTATCCTCCTATATTAACAGAACCTTGTTTGTTTTTGCCTTTATTAGGTAGTCCTTAGCGAAGTAGTCCTTCTGGCCGTATAAGAAGCAAGCCCCTTAATTACTAAGGGCCTGTCTATAGGGGTTACTATACATAGGCCAAGTATGCGCTAGACCCGCAACAGGGCTAGCTACGCGGCTAGCTGCTAAATTAACGGCGGGCTGTACGGCTGGTGCTATAGGAGTTGCTAATTGTGCTAGGGCACTACGGGCCGTTCTTGTAGCGCTTATAGTCTGGTTTAAAGAGTTTCTGGCTTTATACCGCTTAGCTCATGCCTTAATTCGATAGAGGCCTTAATTAATAGCCAGGCAGTAGTCCGTAAGTACCTTTAGCGTCTATATAGTAGTAAAAACTAGTAGTACGGCGCGCTGTAGGTCTAGGGTGAGCTTGTTAAAGAGGTCTGGTATTAGGTCTTTATAGGGAATTTGGGCTTAGCTAGCTAGGTATAGAAAGCGGGTCTAGAAGGCTAAAAAGGTCTCTATCGTTTTTATATTAAGGGCTTTGTAATTAAGGCGGGTGTTTTATATCTTAAAGAGGTCCTTATAAATAGAAGACAGGTGGTTAATCATCTCTTCTCCAGAGAGAAAGGGGTCTGCTGAGTCCTAGGCATATCGCGGATATAGATACGTCTATGTGTCCCCACCAGTACGGCCAAAGACGTAGGCCATTTTAGCTTAAGTAGTAGGGAAGTGGTCTATATTGACTTTGAGCTTGTCTTGCAGTTAAAGCTTCCAATTGTCAAACATAGGGTTAGTTCTGTCCGTAAGTAACAGGGGGTCCGCGACCTTCGCAGACCACAATAATGCTGATGCTGTACGTTAGGCTAGGGCCTTAAGGACTATAGCAAGTCTATAGGTGTCTAATAACTCCTTGCTAGGTATAGAAGTGTCTCTGGTTTTAAGCAGCTCTCAAAGCCGTTTGATTTTGGTATTGGCTACTGCAAGTTCTTCCTAGGGGGTCGAGACAGCGACTGTTTTACTATTAGAGGTATTTACGGGTCCTACAGCGGCTTTGCCAGCTGCTGTATTTCTTGGCATGGCGGTAGGGGTATTAGGTAATTTCTGGTATTTATTTATTTTCTAGGGGTTCTAGTCTATATATATCCTATTCTTAGGTTTCGCGTTCTGTTCGTGTTCTTTTAGTTCTGTCCTGTCCTTAGGGTCCTGTTCTGTTCTGTTAGTGTCCTTTAGGTCCTTTTCTGTGTCCTTATCCTATTTGTAGTTTGTAGATATTTTTAAGTTCCTTCTTAGGAAAGAAGAGTAGTGACGAGCTTTAGATAATGTTAGCAACTTAGTTAATCAAGGTATAAGCACGGGAAGAAGGACGCGCAAGCCTATATAATTGGATTGTCTATAAACGAGGATCCAAAGCTAGAGAAAGGAAGGAGAAGAATAGCAGCGCCGCTTAATATTTATGCGGTCCTCAAGTCACGTAACTCGTGTCTACCATAATCCACATCTGCCAAGATCCACCGTTTTCCACCAGCGCTATAACAACAGGCGCCCCCTAATAACTCTACAGGAGTAGAGTACAGTGTGTAATACTAGCGCGTCTATAGATTTGTTACGGCAGCAGTGGTTCCCAAGGAGGTTAAAAAGTAAGGTAGTAAAGCACTACTAGTAACTCGCAAGTGACTTGTAAGCGAGCCCTAAAAGGCGGGGAGACGGATTACAGGGTTTTCTTAAATAGAGTTTTCTCCCTATATGTATATAAGGAGTAGTCCGCGTAGGCCCAATAGGGATCCGAATCAGACGTTAAGCAATGAATAATAATAATAATAATAGTTCCCTCTAGTCCTATACGCCTCCCCTTTTCCTAACTATTGGCTGCTAGATTCTGCTTATACTTAGTTCACTCTTAGCTAATACTTAATTTATTTCTTTTTCTTTATATACTATAGACAAGTGTTCTTTAGGCACTCCTACTACTATTATCTATCTAGGCATTCTTCCGTAAGGAATCTTTCTAGTTAAAGTATTAAGTCTCTTTAACCTTGTACTTCTACTAGGTGCTATTTATATATATACTTAGCATTCCTAAACCGCCTTTCCTTAGGTGCCTAATATATCCTTATTAGGTACTTCCAGTTCTTATCTTTTAGTACTTTATATATATTGCAGGTATTATCCACACAAGCTATCTACAATAGTATATAATGCGCTAGGTAACTTGGGTTAACTCTTAGTTTGTCTTTATCCTTAAATTTAAACCTATACCTAGTTAACCTAACCATTAGTATCTCTATTGTGGGTACTAAGATTTATTATTCGCTTCTCTAGTCCCTAGATCCTTCTTCTAGGTTCCTTAACAGCATAATTAATACTCCTTTAATGTAACTTATGCGTTTCTCCGTAATAGGTTAGTCTTGGACACCTTTTTTATCTAGCTATATATAAAAATCTTCCTATTCGTCATTGTGTTGTTGCCTATACCACTTTCCATATAACTAGTTTAGTGTGTATGGTTTATCTATTAGAAAGTACCTTATTATTGCTATATTATAACATTCTTTGGTATATCTTTTTTTAAATTTGGTTAGGATATTTAGATCCTCTTCTTGTTCTAGTTTATCTAACTATTTTGCCCTAAGTGTCCCTGTACTTGGCCTATTAGTAACTCTTTATACGGGTGCTCTATCCCTTATATAACCTGGCATAGCTAACCTCTTGTCTAGCTTTTGCTCTTGCTATACGATAATTCTTATCCTAAACTTATCCATAGTTTCTTATTTTCTACGTCTTGCAGCTAGATCTTTATAGTTATCTTACTTTTTAATCCTAGTATTAACTATTTAATCTTTAGGCTAAACACTGCGTTTACCTAGGATTACTAATATTCTTATTTATTCCCTAAACTTATAGTTCTTAAACTTGTGTCCTATACTTATTCGTTTATCTATAAACTAAGTTACTGCCCTTTCCTATCGGTTTTCGTCCGTTATGGGTTCTTAGGTGTGTCTTATCTCGTCTTAAGAATCTTAAGCTTCTTATATCTCTTCTTAAGAATCTTAAGCCTGTAGCCTTTTACCTTTATTAAGTGATAAGCTAGCACTAGCAGTTGTTTACTTACTTAGTTTTCTTTAAACATTGCTCCTATCGTCTTATAAAGCGATGGAAATTATATTTAATAGTGTTATAATACCCATTACTAAACCTTGTTTTGTAATGGTCTTAGTCTCTACTTCTATTTTAACTTCTTTAAGGTTTATATGCTCCTAGTAAGCTGCCTTTATTACCTTATTATTAGTAAATGCTTCGCCTATATTAAACTTATTGTCTTTAATGTCCGATCTATAAGCTGGTTTATTGGTTCCTCTAAACTTAGATAACAATAGCTCCTATAGCCAATAGCTTACGCCATACTTAGCATCCTTATAAATTTAGTATACGTTGTTATAACAAAACGCGAAACTATTAATTAAACATTCTTTTGTTCCTTATAGTGCACTATTATCCCTCTATATGTACGTGCTGTTTGCTAGCCTAGTTCCCTTTATTATATAATTACTCTAACCACCTCTATAGTCTCTAGCAAAATAACCTTGTTTTCTGCAATTTATGCAAGCTCTATCTTTAAACCATTTTTCTTATTATGGAGTCCGCCTAAACGTCTTCTACTGCTAAGATTTCTAGTTTAGCCTCTGCTTCTAGGTCCTTTAATTACTAGATCCTTAACCTCTAGGTTTCTATAGTTTTTTTTCCCACCTTTAGGTTTCTTTGGTACCGCTTAGGTCTATTAGCTCTACGCCATTCCATAGTTTTTAACTCTGTATTTGTTATTACGTACTCTACGCCTTATATAACTATAGAACTCTATCTTGCCCTTTCTTAGCTTATTCCCTTTAATAGATTCTATTATTGATCTTTATTAACTGGTCTATTAACTCTCTTAGAGTATCCGCATCTTCTATTAGAATAATTACATTCTGGACTTTAGCCTTAAGTCCTTACTTATACTATGCTATAAGCGCCCTGTTATTCCACTTAACCTACATAGCTAGTGTTTAAAACTACGTTGTATACTTAATTACTAAAGTGCGTTGTACTAAGTTCTAAAGTTTTCGTTCCGCTATTGTGGTTGCTTTAGGGTCTCCAAATATTTACGTTAACTATTCTACGAATCCGCTCCAACTTGTAAACACATACCGTATATCTAGGTTAGTAGTCGTTACACCGTTTACTTATATCTCTATAAGGTAAGACTTAAACCACTCTAGAGCTCTTCCTAATAAGAATAGTTCTGCATACGCTACCTGGTCTGTAGGTATTGCTAACTTCGCTCCTTCCTGCATAACCTTAAAATGTATCTGTATAAGAAACCCTTTAAGCTTTAACTTCTCTCCTAAGAACCGTTTAATTAAAGGTAACTTAACCTTTACTACTCTAATTCCATTAATGTGTTTTTTAAGCAGCCTGCTATTATCCTATAAGTAATTAACCATTTCTTATAACTAACCTTGTATAACCACTTAAGAATCCATATCTTCTATACTAGTGTCTCCTGGCCCTAAGGTCGTGGCTGCCGTCAACGTTATTATAACTGGTGCTTTAGGTGGCATATTATTTAATCTTGTTTAATACTATAACCTTAGTAGTAAATGTGTAACGGAACCTTATAGCAGAAACTACGGTGGGTCCTATTATTAGGCTGGGTATATAGGTAAGAATAAATTAACAACTTAATAATAACTAGTGGAGTAGTTGCCTAATAGATTAACTCTAATTATATTTTAAGATTTACTACAAAGAGAGAACTATCTGGGTAGGGACTGTGGTCCTTTAAATATATAATTATACGCCTAAGAAATCCCTTCGCTCCGTAAGATACGTATGCTCTATCTGCTCTGTCACAGATTATATAGATCACACAGATTATATAGATTATATCACGTGACCTTGGCTACCATTCCTCGTTATATGGTTCCACCAGATCCATCCTAGACCGTGCCTGTATTAACTAACTAGCTTCCTCCAACTCTTCTCTAAGTAGTCGTAATATTGTACTTAAGCTGTCCGTAACACTCTACTAACTTATTAGCTTCCTTTTATAAAAATACTTTCAGATGCTTATAATGGCATACTAGTACTTTTATAGCAGGGTTAGTATGCTTCTTTAGTACTAGGGCCTTTTTAATATCGGCCATTATAACGGCAAAGATCGTGTGTTTAGGTTTCCTGGCAAGTTATACTAATAGGGTAGCTCCAATCATACAAATATCCATAAAAAGGGGGGCGAGTTGCCAGCTAGCAACTTCCTTTTAATTATCTACTATTTCTTATTTAACTTTAGGTTCAGTATTAGGTATGGAGTTAGTATTAAATTTAGGTTTAAGTTCTTTAAGTATCCTTTTTATAGTAGAATACCAGTTCTTCTAGTACTTTCGTATATTAAGCTTAAGTTTAGGCTTCTGCTTAGTTTAGGGTAGTATAGTAGTTAGGGTTAGTTTATATAATTTAGTATAATTTTCAGGTTCTTAGTGGAATTAGATAGACTTTTTAGACTAATAGATCCTAGTGGATTTTTTAGATTTTGGTTTAGGGTCTAAGCAGTAAGTCATAAGGCACTTCTACTTACAACGGGAGGCGGTAAATAGAAGCTTAAGGTTGTCCCAATTAATAGTTACCTTATATAGCTTTATCTAAGGTTGTTTAAGTATTACTAAGTAACCTAAGGTAGTAACAAAAAGCCTAATTAGTTCTTTGTAGTTCAGGTATTAGAGTCTTAGGAATACTATATAGGTAATACAGCCTAAAATAGTACGTTTACCATTAAATCCAAATACGTCAATATACCGGTTAAGGGGGGTTAAGGTAAAACCATTATCTTATATAAAGATCTTGTTAATAAATCCTATGCTACTAGCTCCTGTGTTAATTAGGACTTAAGTATTAGCCTATTAATTATTCTACCAAAGATAACAGTTAATAGTTATGCTGTAATTCTAAGAGTTAGAATTTATAACATCTAGAGCATTTAATAAGATCCTAAGGCAGCGCCGTCCTAGAGAGCGACTTAGCTCTAGGACCTTCCTTTTAGAGGTAACCGGGGTGGGGTTCTTATAGAACATCAGCTATAACTTTATTCTTGTAAGTAGTGCTTACTAAATACGGGGCTGGAGCCATATAAAGATTGGGGACGGTAACTAGAGGATTAGTGCAGTAAACAGTTGCTAGTATTAGCCATTTATAAATCGTGTTGGGGTATAGAAACAGAGTAGTATCTTAAAATATAAGCCTTGCTTCCGCATTTAAAGCAAAGGCCTAGCTTAATGCGTTATTCTTATTTAGGGGACCCTAGTAGGGTATACTTTAGGGTTCTAGAGTTAATATCTATGGCGTCAGGGTGCTTAGGCTAAGATAATAACTTGGTAGTCATTTACAAAGCTGTCGTATTATATTAAGAAGTGGACTTCGGTGTTAGGCGTAGTATATTATTATATTATTTATTAATAACGTTTGCGTAGGCGTTAAGGGCTCCTAGTAGGTCTACACCTATTAGGGAGGTTTTTAGTTCAGGACTTAGGGATTTAATAAGGCTATTAACTAGTATAGAGTCATTCCAGCCTATTTCCTTTGCGTAATGGTTGAATTCGGAGAAGTATACTAGAAAGCTTTTCGTTCCTTAAATTATATAGTTTATCTTTCTCTAAGCAGTAGCTTGGCGGTTCAGGTTACTATATATAGCTTTAAAAAGTATAACTAGACTTTATACTAAATTCGGTTAAAGGGGTTTAATAAGGTCAGCTACGTCTCCTCCTAGTTAACTTAGGGCGTAGCAGAGTCGGTTAGCTTTAGTTAGGTAGCGGTTAGCATTACCAATTAGCTTATTTTTAAGCTGGCTTAGAAATAATCGGAGTTCTTATTATTTACTAGTAAATATCAGAGGGTCTAGTAGTCGTTCAGATTGTTGCGGTGCGGTAGTTAGTTTAGGGTAAATAGCTACTATAGGTTTAGGACTCTTGTTTCGCGTATTTATTTCTAGAGAGGGCGTTCAGTCTTAGGGCCCTAGTATAGGCATCTTAAGGGTGCGGACTTCTTCTTAAAGGTCCTTAATTATTTATAGGTGTTATACTTCTTATTCGGCTTATTATTAAGTTAAAGTGGCTTAGTTCTATATAAGGGCGTCTATAAAGGACTTCTATATCTCTACTAATTATTCTTAGAGTGCGGACATAATGCCAGCAGCTATTATAGGGGCTTTGGGGTCGTTCTGCATTTTAGAGGGGGTATATAAGGTTAATATAATATAGTGTTACAAAGCAAGTATAAGCGGTGATAATATATAGCAAAGTAGATATTATTAAGTTATATATATAAACTGCGTAATAAAGTCAAGACGTTACGTAAGGAAAAGGAAGTAGGAAATAGGGGAAAAAGGGTACATAACATTCGCTTAGTTGCTAGGTTAACGGGTACTATACTACACATAGGCAGGGTAGAGCTTAGGTGGCGGTTCTAGTAGAACTTAACAGAATTCGGCAGTTAGAGGTCCTTAAAGTTACCAGTTAGCAACTCCAACAGTAGAGACAGCAGATTACGGCGGAATACGGCAGATTGCTGTCAGATTGCCGTCTCATGGTCAGTCTCCGGTTGTTTAGTCGGTGGAAACAGGTGGACGTGTATAAGGTGTTACGGGGGTGTCCCGTAACAGGCTCTAGTATCTGCTAAAGACTAGTAATATCTCTTTCTAGCCTATAAACCCTTAAATAAATTGTATAATCTATTCTAGGAAGCCCTTTACCCTAAGGATATATAGGAGGCGCTTATAGGGTATATTATTGTAGGCGCCACTAATATCTAGGCTAAGTATTAATACTATAAAGTCCTTGCGTATAGCCTATGCAGTTTTAATAGTAGTAGCGAGTAGTATAAGTGCTAATAGTGTTAAGCGATTCTTTCTTGCCCCTATTTAGCTTTGTAATAGTAAGGCGTGTTCCTCTACCATATTTGCTATATAGTCCGCTATAACCTTTTCTAAGATCTTGCTTAGGGTGTTTTCTAAGGTAATAGGGTAGTAGCTTCCTAGGATTAAGTAGTCTACTTTACCTTCTTTTTATAAGACAACCGTTATTATAGATCTTTTAAGTCGCGGGTAGTAGCCTATTATAAAGCATACTCTAGCTACATCTATAAGCTAAGGTGCTATAAGTGGACTATAGGTCTTTAAGGCTTTGTTTAGAATCCCATCTGGTCCTAGTACTATATTATTTAAAAGGCGACTAATAGTTCTAGCTATTTCTTTGGTTATTATATCACTGTTAACCCTTAGGCAAGTAACTGGTATTTTACTAGTAATATTACTAAGGTCTGCTAGAGCCGGTTAAGGGAAAAATCTTTCTATAAGGATCTTTACCTTCTTATTATTGTTGCTTATAGCCTATGGTTCGCCTGCTCTTTATAGGGGTAGTAGGTATAGATCTTCTGCTAAATATCCTACCTTTTTTTTTTACCCATCTTGCTATGGTCCAAAGGCCCTTATTATAGGGGATGCTTAGGTTAGTAGTGTGTTTATTTATAAACCGTCTCCAGTTATTTCTTACTTTTTTTTTTAAGGTATTCTTTAGCTAGTTTCTTGTGTCTTTGTATTATCTCTTATCTTTAAGGTCGTAGCTACTTATATATTTCCTTTTTACTTATTATTAGCTAGCTATAAGAACCGCATATTATATAGACTATACATGTTGCGTGTAGGGGCCTAGTTTTAAGACTAGGCAATGCTCTTCTAGCCTATTTTTAATTGCTGCCTAGATCCTTTTTAGTCTTTAGTTAATTTCCTTAGGGGTAGCTAATAAGCCTTACTTGTTTGGTATTAGGTGGATTTCTTCTAGGTCTTAAAGTTATTGTTTAACTATATTAAGGAAACTGTCTATCTTAAGCTTCCTTATTGCGTATCTTTTACTATTTAGTTGCGCCTTAATATCTAAATCTAGCTATATCTAGATGGGGATATGGTCTAAGGTAAGTGCCCATTCTTTTTTAGGGATGCACCTTTTAAGTCTCTAGTATAGGCCATTGTTTATAAATATAAGGTCAATTGTACTTCTAGCGGTGCCTTATTGCTATATAATTACTTCTAGGGGAGTAGCTAGCTTAAGGCCCCAGATATCTATAGCTCTTAGTAGGCACTCTACCTATTATTTAGCAGCGATATAGATACCCCCCTACCGTGGGTAGTAGAGGTTTATATCTCCTAATAGGATAGACTCTATGCCTTTGGTTTCTAGTAAGCTTATTACTAATATAATATTCTCTATTTATAGGACCCCTTTAACCCTAGGGTTATATATATTAATACGGGCCCCTACGCGCGATACGCGTGGTCCGTATAATGCGCGGTTCTTATTGCTAGCCAACGACGAGCAAGAAGGAAATACACAAGCAGCCACAACCCTAAAGATAAGAGATAATACAAAGACACAAGAAACCAGTTAAAGAATACCCTAAAAAAAGAAGCAAGGAACAACTGGAGACGGTTTATAAATAAGCACACTTCTAACCTAAGCCTCCCCCATAACAAGGGCCTTTGGGCCATGGCGAAATGGTTAAAGAAAAAGGTAGGGCGCCTAGCAGAAGACCTATACCTACCACCCCTACAAAGAGCAGTGGAAACATAGGCCACTAATAACAATAATAAGAAGGTAAAGATCCTTATAGAAAGGTTCTTCCCTTAACTAGCTCTAGCAGACCTCCGTAGTATTACAGGTAAAACACTAGTAACTCGCCTACGGGTCAACAGCGATATAATAATAGAGGAAATAGCTAGAACTATTAGCCGCCTTTTAAACAATACAGCACTAGGACCAGATGGAATTCTAAATAAGGCCTTAAAAACCTGTGGACTACTTATAGCACCTTAGCTTACAGATATAGCCAAAGCATGCTTTGCTATAGGCTACTACCCGCGACTTAGAAGATCTATAACGACGGTTATCCTATAAAAAGAAGGCAAAGTAAATTACTTAATCCCAGAAAGCTACCACCCTATTGCCTTAGAAAACACCCTTAGTAAAATCTTAAAAAGGGTAATAGCGGACCATATAGCAGATACGGCTGAGGAACACGCCCTATTACCACAAAGTTAAATAGGGGCAAGAAAGAACCGCTTAACACTATTAGTACTTACGCTACTTGCTACCACCATTAAGTCTACATAGGCAATGCGAAGGGACTTTATAGTATTAATACTTAGCTTAGATATTAGTGGTGCCTACAATAATATACCCTATAAGCGCCTCCTATATATCCTTAGGGTAAAGGGCTTTCCAGAATAGATTATATAATTTATTTAAGGGTTTATAGGCCAGAAAGAAATATTACTAGTCTTTAATAGATACCAGAGCCCCCCTATTACAGTTATAATAGGAATACCATAAGGATTACCCCTCTTGCCTATACTCTTCCTTTTCTTTGTAAGCAACCTACTTGACTCCTTTAAGGAAGGGGCGACCTAGGGAATAGGCTTTATTAACGACATAAACCTAATTACATATGGCCCAACAGCCGCAGAGAATTGCAGAACACTAGAGAAAGCCTATAACACCTATATAGAATGGGTAAGATAACACAGAGTCCAATTCTTACTAGAGAAATACCAGCTAATCTACTTTATAAGAAAACGCAACCAATCTGCAGATCTCTAGCATGCAATTTATATTTAAGACTTTAGGGGTTAACTAGTTTAAGGCCTAAGGGTATTAGGAGTATAGGTAGATAGTAAGCTTTAGTAAAGCGCATATATGTTACAATCAGCCCATAAGGGCTAAGCACAGTATATTATAATGTCCAGGATTATTAATTCTATATAAGGTCTATGCTTCCAGAGGTTACGCCTACTATATACAGCAGTTGTCCGGCCAACCATAATATATAGATCCAGTATTTGGGCCATAGGAGAATCCAAGAAAGGCCCCCCTAAATCACTCCTTAAACCACTCTAAAAGGTCTAAACAGCTTATCTCCAGAGTATAATAGGCGGGTATAAGTAAATAGCCACAGCACTGCTTAAAAAGGAAGCTAATATCCCCCCCTATAATTATATATTAAAGCCGCTGCAATATAAAGGGTGTAAAGGGAGCGCAACTCTAATGTTATAAAGTATATTAAGACACGCCTAAATAAACTATAGAGTGACCCTAGGGTGCCCTATAGGAGAATAAACCAACAACCCTAAAGTAGGGAAGATATGTTAGAGAAACAGGTAAAGAAAGTAGAAGAAGAATAGTGCCATATTAGGGCCCAGGCCTATATAAAGGAGGAAGGGAGACGCGTAAGAGATTAGCAAAGATAACAGTAAAAGAGAGAAAGGAGCTAAAGTAGAGCATAAAAGAGCACTAGAAAACCATCTACCGTAATACAACACTAGTTAGACCAATACTGGAGAGGCGTATAGGAGTTAAAGGTACAGAGGCTATCTTAGGTAAGAGAAACCTAAGCCATAGTATAGTTAATGCTATAGGGGGTAAACACCTAAGGGCTCTAAAAAGGCCTAACAAAGGCGGAAAACATAATAGCAACACTCTTAAGAACAGGAATAATAGGACTAAAAGATTAGCTCTACTAGGTGGGTGTCCTAGTAGGTAGCCTAAGATATAAATATGGCTGGCCAAGATAGATACTAAAACACATAATACTATTATACCCCCTACACACTAACTAAGAAGCAATGCTCTTAGTAGCTAGTATAGAGAACTATAATATACTACTCTTAATATAAAAAGGTCTCAAGGCGGTTACCCAGTGGCTTATTAGCTAAAATGTACTAGACCAGTTCCGGGTTGCAAAGGAAATAGTAATAGAAGGTAAAGGGGCGAGTACTAGGCGCCTGTCACGATAGCGATGTATCACATGTGAACGCTAGATGAACAAGCATCAGATTCGTAGAATTGATAGCTACGTACGGCTGTCGTGGAGACTCAAGAGGATTGCTAGAGAACTTAACAGGAACGCAGCTGCGGCTGAATCTATATAAGGGCGTCGGGGCGGATAAACTATCTGCCGACGTCATCGAACAAGAAAAGGAACCAGCTACGCGTACGGCGTAGCGCTTGTAACGGGAGTCCCGTTACAGCGCCCCTTAATAACTCTACTGTAGTAGAGTTAAGTTTGCAATACTAGCGCGTCCGTAGGCTTGTTATAGCAGCAGTAGTTCCCAAGGAGGTCATAAAGTAAGGTAGTAGAGCACTATAGGTGACTTGTAGGCGCCCTGTATACAAGTCCCAAAAGGCAGGGAGATAGATCACGGGGTTTTCTCATTTTCTCAAATAGAGTTTTCTCCCTATATGTAAATAAGGAGTAGTCCGCGTGGGCCCAATAGGGATCCGAATCGGACGTTAAGCAATGAATAATTATATGCTTTAGTAACAGTTTACGCATTTTATTTAGTCTTAATTTAAGCAGTGTCTTATATTGTAGGGGCCTATATAGTAGCCGCAGCACACCTATACTGCGTATATAGATTAGGTGTGTCCCTATTATACACAGCAATAGCATTATTCTAGGCATAGTTTATAGTTATAGAGCCTTGTATTATATATAAGGCCATTTATAATTATTCCTTTTTAAATAAGGAGTTTTTACATTTCTAGTATATATATACTAACGATAAGGGAGCTATACGTTTAACTAGCGTCTCCCTAGCAAGTCTCTAGCGACTCTTATATCCTCTTATTATTCTTATTATATGCTTAAATTACATTTTCCTGTTAAAGCTATTAGATTTAGATAATCTTAAGTCCTGGTATAAGGCGTTCCGTATATTTTACTATCTCCTATATAGTTACTATATTATTTGCCTAGCGTCCCTTTTCTACCCTAAGGCTTATAGGAACCGCTAGGACTTTAACTAGGTAGTCTTTACGGAGCACTTTTATACCAATACGTTTTTCTAGCCTATCCCCTGCCCTTACGGCTCGTTCCTTTACCTATTAGTCCTTTAGGGTAACTCTAATATCTCCGCTCCTTAGGTATTAAACTATAACAACGTTATAAACTTTCTTGTAAATCTCTATAAGGACTTCTATTTCTAATTATCCCCTAAGCCCCTCTGCTTTTTCTATATTTGGTTATATTATAATTATATACCTAGTTGTTGTTTTAAGGGGTTTAGGTTCCCTATGCTATAAAAGCGCAGCTATGGCGGCCTAGGTACGGTTTGCTAGTAAGGAGGGATTTTATTTATTTTTAATTTTGCTTAGCCGTTAAAGGATTTAATTAAGGGATTACTAAAGGGGCGCCTAAGGGACGCTAAACTGGCGGAGCTATTCTGCTAGCTGCATTAGTTTGTTATAGCTAACAGTTACTCCCCTATAATTGCGGATACTAGACGCGTCTAATAGGCTTTATATTTTGTTAAATGCCTTCTTAATAAAGGTATTTCTGCTTTGTAGTGTGGTATTCGCCCGTTCTTATTATGGAGGGCCATTGCTAGGCATGGTTCTGGCGGTCACACGCGAGTGCGAACCACCGTCGTTTGACGTGTGCCTCCCCTGCGATGCAGGCATCTTAGGGGGATTCTCTAGGTATTTTTCGGGGTTCTTTTTAGTTGGTTTTGGTCTTTTTGGGCCAGGTGCAGCAAGAGCTCCCACTAAAGCTTTAAGTATAGCTTAATATACTATATTAAATGGAAATATTATTGGTAATATTATATAGGTAAAAACCTTATAATATTAATAAAGATTATAATGCTATAGAGGGAGGCTGATTGCAAACAGAGGCGTTTGCTATAATTGCCTATAGAAATCAAGCGAACCTAAATACGTAAGCCG
>Ga0307507_10006464_pt1 | contig 17988 bp, 7 predicted proteins | sample 7_EM_MG_FD_207223 | JGI IMG/M metagenome (GOLD analysis project Ga0307507, IMG submission 207223) | Populus trichocarpa ectomycorrhiza microbial communities from riparian zone in the Pacific Northwest, United States - 7_EM | ecosystem: Host-associated > Plants > Roots > Unclassified | place... | reverse complement strand
CAGAAGACCGGTCTGTTGCGGTTCGGTCCGGTTTTTTGGAGTTTCTCGAATTGGGAGGACCGGTTACGGTTACGGTCTAAGGCATTGGGCACCAAAAGACCGGACCGGACCGGACTTCCAAACACTAATCCTCCTCCACTGCATAAATTGGTTGTTAATTTTTATTTGATGTGCAAGAGTATCTGGTATATTCAAGGTACATTTTATTTTATTTTAAACTTCCTTACCTGACTTTCCTTGTGGTAAAAAAAAATCTATGTGACTAGTCAGACACAAAATTTCAGTCTATATTATTATTATGTAGCCATGGACACCGGGCACATGACAAGATAATTTGTGTTGAATTACTCTGAAAATATCTTTCAAAAGTTCTTTATTTTCTTTCTGTTTTATAGCAAAGAATATGTAATACATCTACAAAGTTTTTTTTTAATGAATGAAGGTCAAACATTTATAAAATATGTTGAAAACATGTTAAATGCATGGAGATTATTATTTAGACAATTCAAGTTGAGGCTATATCTTTCAAGTAAGTTGTGTCTTTATCTCAATGTATTTCATATGTTTTTAACATGCTTCATTAGTATTTGATCTTTATTCACTGAAAACAATCTTTGTAGGTGTATCACATATTTTTAGCTAGAAAACAGAAAGAAAATAAGGAACTTTCAAAACATATTTTTAGAGTATTTCAACACAAATTATCTTGATATGTGCCCAGTGGGATATATTAGCTAAAGAAAAATGGAAATCTGATTGCAGTTATGGATGTTCCTTTACTATTTTCTTTTCTCCTCTTTATGATGCTTGATAAAGTTGTGGCAGTGCCACCACCAGCACACAGAGCATGTCAGCTACAGAGGTACTGGTTTGGAGTTATTTTGGACTTTTAATAATTTTTGGTATCTACTTGCATTTTGTAACACCCCACATGCTTGAGCAGGTGTAGTTCAAGCTATACAGGGTTTTGGGGCTGATATCTCTACATAAACAGATATACTTGTATTTAATCCTGTGTAGGTAACAGCAAGGGGTATGTAAAAAAAAATCCTGCTACACAAGGTTGTTTTATTTGGTTAAGGTCTCCTTGACCCCCCCCCCCCCTCCCCCAGCCTTCCTAAAAAGGAAATAAATCACGTGTTTATGCGCCAAGCCCAACTATCTAGAGTGTACAGTGATATTTGCACTACAGAAATTTTGCACTCTGGGCACCAACAAGTGCTCAATGCATCATGCTCAGGTGGTTCCTATTGATAGTTATTAACTATCCCTCTGGATGTACAACAACATACCTTTGGGGCCTCTTCCCTTTTGTCATGCAGATAGAGAATGTTGTGGCTATGGAGGGTTAGAATTTTTGCAAATTGTGAGACATGAGAAACAGAAGTAAATGTTTTGGAACGCACCATGTGTGACCACACCAAGGCATGGCATGATAACCATTTAAGCAGCTCCCCTGACATATAGCAGGACATTCAACTTAAAATGCTAGAGTGAAAGAGGCATTGAGAAAAAGAAGGAGGGCAAAGATAAGTGGTTATGGTGGTTGAAGCAACAGTGTGCATATTGAACAGTCAATTGTTGAACTGGGCTGACCTCAGTCCCTGGCATCAAATCTGCCAAATGCAGACAGAATGTGAATTTGGGCTCACATAGCCCTAGAAACTAGAGGAATCAAGTACTTAGGGGATCTACAATGGACAGTTATCTTCCAGAGGTTATATATGGCGAAACATTTGACAGAAATTTTTAATTTGGATAAGCCCTTGCCTACCCCATATGCTGGCAATTGCTGGTGCACACCCCTTGGGTAACAGTCAAGTTGTCTCTGTCTTTAGTGGTGGTCAAATCACTGTCTAGTCATAACTGACTAGGGTCTGCCCTGCTTTTCTCTACTTCTGTGCTCTGTCTAATATGTCCACTGATGACAAGATCACTTAGTTTGCTTGCCTCAACAAGACTAACTATCTGTAATGGGTCACCTGCATGGAGGTGATGCTGATTTGGTTGGGTCTGTGGGATGTGGTGATGTATGAGGGGGATCTGGATGGATCAGAGGAGGATGTGAAAAAGTCAAAGGAGAGTTGGTTGAAGAAATGTACAGCTAAGAAGATGTCAGATGCTTGAGTGGAGATTGTTATTTGGGTGGAGGATTCCCAGTTGGCTCATGGAGGGATCCAGAGATCATCTGGAGGAATCTGGCTCAGGTTTATGTTCTGTGAGGGTTTGCATTGTGGAGGCAGTTTCTTCATCTGGTTAAAGGTGAGAATGAGAGTATGGCAGCCTGGGTTGGTTGGGTGAAGGGTTTCTCCTTCAGGTTGGAGGAATTGGAGTTGAGGTATCAGATGAGGCTTGGATCCTGGCACTCACTAATGGACTTGACAAATCCTGAGGTTCATTTGTCATGTCACTTGATGCTATGGCCCCTAAGTTACTCAAGATGATGCATGTGGTTGACTGTTTTCCCAATGAGGAGATGCATAGGGAGAGTAGAGATGAGGAGACAGTTTCAGGGAAGTCAGAGGGGGTGTATGTAGCAAAGGGTGATTCTGGTTCTGGTTGTTTGGGAGCAGCGTGTACTTGTTGGAGATGTGGGGAGGCTTGCCACAGCAAGATGTTCTGCAAGAGCAAGCTGAAGGAGGAGAAAAAGCAGGAGTTAGCACACCTGGCTTTGGGTGCAGGTATGGATGTTTCACAGTTAAAGGATCTTGGAGCTAAGGAGATTGGGCAGTTCTTTTGAGGGGAAGGATTCTCCTCTGTGTGCCTGTGTTTGAGGGGAAGTGATGAAAGTTGTGGTAGTGCAACCACTGGCACACAGCATGTCAGGTACAGAGGTACCAGTTTGGAGTTATTTCAGACTTTTAGTAAATTTTGGTATCTACTTGCATTTGCAATGTAAAAACCCACATGGAGATTGCAATCACTGTGCCAATTAAGTTCAGAAAGAGTAAATTAATCAGTCAACCTACACTTCAAGCCATGGTGCTTGGCCATTCCTCTGACATGGTCACAGCTTGCTGGAGGCAAGCCCCCTGGACCCCCTGGTACACATATTTAATCCCAGTTTTGGTACACATGTTTCATCCCAACCCCCATGTACATTTTAATTCTAATCTTTATATGTGGGTGTAAATTACTAATACATCTACATATATATTATAAGATTTGCAAAGCAGTCAGAAGCTTTTCTGAGAATGGTTATTTTAATTCTAATCTCTCTATGTGCCATGCCCTCTGAATCCTCTTGTATGCATCTCCAATCCCAGTTTTGGTACACATGCTTTATTTGAATTATCCAGTTTTTTCAAATATTATCTTCCAAATTCAAATTGGTTCTAAATACACATTGATGAGAGCCTTGAATAGTTTTTCATATCTTTAAATGTTACACCTACTTCTCATTTTACTTCTCTTAATACTCTACCATGCCACCAATGTTTCCCATGTTTTTGTACTGGGAACCCACTCTTATGCACTCCAACATGCAGTTTTAACATGACCTTCCCCTACCTCCTTGGCTTTCTCCAAATGCTGTTGCCAGAAAATATAGGTTTGTAGTGGTTCAAAAAAATTAGATCATTTCTTTCCAGGTTTGAACATCAGCTCATCTTTGTGAAATAAATCAACTAAATCTTCACCTATATGTGTTGAACTTCCTCAAATCCCTCTATTCTCCCCCAAATCAGCTCCCTGAGCCCCATTTATCTGTGGGATTTTTTTTAACCCTTCCATTCATATATTTTTACCTATTGAGAGAACTTTCAGGTATAAGCAACTTACTGAACTACAAAAAGAATAATCTTATAACTTTCTATCATATCCAATTACATTTACATTTTTTATAAAGGATATATAGTATTAGATGTAATATTGAATATATAGCTTTGAGAGGAGCACATGAAGATCCAGCATCCATATTGACATTAAACTTTCCCAATGAAGGGCTGGGATGAAGGGATGGAATTTGTGCCATAAAACAACAAACACAGATATAATACAATATTATAATAAGCCTCCAGAGTTTATAGATGGGGATATTCCCAAGTCACTCTCTGGAGCCTTAGGTGGACCCCCATACAGAGATATCAGATGTTGTACATGCAAGATGGGAAAAAAATAGAAACCCAAACATGATGATAGGTAGGTCACAGAACTAAGTGACATCACATTAGATCAATCAACAGTAAAGTTATGATAGGTGATTCACTAAATCATAAAGAAATTTTAACCACTGTAGAACAGAGCTGTTAGGTTCAACCACAAAGTGCAGGCAATCTAAGAAAGTTAGAACAGAAATTAGATCTATAACTCTATATGCCCACAAACTGCTCTCTCAAGCAAGAGAGGTCTAAAGAAATGAATGAGTTACAAAAATCTGCCCATTCACACACAGGAACACCTGCCTGGAGTAAGGGAATGTAAGGAAGCTTATATAATAATTTGTCAGCCTTAGTCATTGATTAGTCAGCCTTAGTCAGCCATTGTCATCCATCAAAACCTTTGTGCCATTATAGAAACCTTAGTCAGCCATCAAAAACATTGTGCCCTTCTGTATAGACAAGCTTTAGACCTGCACCTATGGCACAGTGCTCACTGATGCTTGGCTGTGCCTCTGGTGTGGGTCACAGCTTGCCAGGGGCATGCCCCCTGGACCCCCTGGTACACATGTTTAATCCCAGTTTTGGTACACATGTTTCATCCCAGTTCTGGTAGTTCTGGTACACATGTTTTATCTTTTGGTGCAGGGGGCATGCCCCCTGCACTAGTACACATCTTTCACCTTATGGCACAGCACTCACTGATGCTTGGCTGTTTAATCCCAGTTCTGGTAAGCACATTTAATTCCAGTTCTGGTGTGCATATTTCATCTGAATCATCAGAGTTACAATTATGGCACTCACTGTGCTCAGCCATACTGCCAGTGTGAGCCACAACTTCCCAGGTAGAGGTGTACACTGGATCCATCTTTGACAGATCAATTGAGGGTCATTAGACTGTCCCCATACATGCCAGTCACTGCTTACAGCTGGTACTGGAGTCAGGGGTGACATTTTCACAATGAATATCTTTGACAGAGATGTCCCTGAAATAAAGTCAGATCTTATAAGAGAATGTTGAGGAGAAACTCACTTGGTGTTGAAGCTGACATTGTCACCAGGGTTTTCTTTCTCAAGTTGTTCATGGTGCATTTCAATGGATTTGACTTCAGTGGTGATGTTTGGCATCCATTGCACACACATGACAACTTGATCACTATTCCACAATTGGAGACAATGGGCAATAGTGCCCTCACACTGGCCCAGTGACCTCCCAAGATGGAAGAAACCATGTCTTCAGGAACACCACCATCTATGTGGAGTGGGGATATTAAGGCCAGAATGGTCGTCACTTTCACCCCCTTATGATTTGCTTCTTTGTGAGTAGTAAGTGTGGGAAGGTGGCATAGACTGAAGAAAACATACGTCGAACATGAGGTTAATCATCAAATGACAGAAGCATTTTGCTTGGTTTTTTCCCTTTATTCTTGACAGGGCCTTTCTTATCCTTGTTGCAGTTGGTTTCTTCTTCTTTTTCTTCTTCAGGCTGTCCAACAGCTTTCTGCTTACCAGTTGATGTCTTGGTCCTGGACTATGATGAGAATGATAGAACCTGCAGCTGGGGTTTCGCCATTGCAGGATTTTTGGATGGGCCTGCTACCCCAGGAGTTCTCATGCCTGTGGGTAGTAGCAGCTTCTACACCTAGTGTTGCTGGAGCTTGACTTAGCTTGGCTCCCACTTAGCTTTTCCAAAAGCAGGGAGTGTGGGAGCTTGGAGCTGAGCTGAGCTGTTAAAATGATGGCTCCAATTCAGGCACTGCAGCTCAAATCATGGCTAGCTAGCAGCTCATCACCAAAAAAAGGAACCATTCTTTCAGTGTTGTACTTACAGTCAAAGATCCTTAAAAAATGCATGGAAGTAATCCAAGGATTGCAATCATTCTCCTAAGTACCCCAATGTGTCCTTGTCACTTTTTCTGGCCATAAAATCGAGAGATCATTGATTGGTTACCTGCATGCATGACAATATTTGTTTGGTCACAACTACATTATTTCAGCTCTGTGCATATGAGCTCTTGCTCAACAGCCTTCAAATTTAGCAGAATAATTAGCTACATCAATGTCCATATTGAGGTTAATTTTCAGAGTAAGAAGCTTTGTACTTCCAAAGCTATGGTTCTGTTTGTATTGTCACTTCCAAAATAAGATACAAGCCATGGCTGAGCCAGCTATACCATAAAGGAGCTGGCTCATAAGCAGGGTCCAGCCACTGGGGGCATCCAAGCAGTGAGAACCGCTCTGCTTAGCTATTTTTGGCTCAGCTACCATGGCTCAGCCAAGCTCCTGCAACACTATTAGCAGCTGCTGCCATCAATGGTAAATAGTTCCCACACCCCATTGTTCTTTGAATTTTCGGTGTTTTTGACATCTTCCCCTTCCACAATACTGTACTAATTCAATCAATTTGTTGCACCCTGTGACCTGTGACTGATGTGATGAAATTTTGGTTTCATCATGTTGCTGGGGAAGGTGTGACTGCTAGAAATTTTCATCAAGCTGCAGGCAAGTTGGCCTGTTTTCCTTTAATTTTTTTTTACAGAACTAAAAGCTGTTATAAATGATGGGAGACACAAAAAAATAGACATTAAATTTTAAAAGGCACAATTTCGCATTTTCCTGACCTCTCTGAAAATTTCGTCGCCAGCTCCTGTGACCCGTGACTTCACCAGATTTCGTCGATTTTGGACCCCTTGTGATGCGTGACCAATGAATTGATTGAATTAGTACAGTATTGTGTACTGCACCATCTCCTGTGCTAATCATCACCATATGTAAGATTTATTAATTTTAAACTACTTATTAATTGGTCATGATGATATTTGGCTTTATAATGAACTGCAAACAATGATTGAGAAAACTAGACTTCATGTTCCACTTTCCTACAGGATTCAAGGTTGAACTAATAGTTCACTCTACATGAATACATCTGAAGTCTCAGGAATTTTGCCAATCCCTTCCATACTGTGTACTAAAGCCCTAATGCAGCCAAATATTCCTGGAGTTATTTCAAAATCACTTCATCAATTTCTTGCTCAATGACAACAGACACAATTTGCAGTCATTGCTGTTCATACTGTTCCAGAGAAACTGCTATTTTCTCATCTTATTCAAACAGACCCATTTTTTAATCAGGATAAACAAGAACCTGACTGGAAGACTGCTGTCCAAATCTGGAACAATGATCATGCTGATGGTAAAGTCATATTTTACAAGGTAAGAGACCCAACTAATGTTATATCAAAAATATCATTTATCAATTATACTTCTAGCTTGAGGAACATCTAACTGCATACTATGCAATCTGGCAGAAAAATGTTGCCTGGATACCCAACAGAAAAAGAAAAAATCTACACAGGATGTTGGTCTAAAATGTGCAGCAAGGAAATGTTGGAAGTGTGAAAAAGAAGGATGCATAGGGAGAATTAGGAAGGATCAGTGCACAAATGCCTGTGATTCATGTAGTTCAAAGAAATGTAAAGGAAAGGGTAGCAGGCACCCCTCTTATCCTTGTGAATTTCTTTTGAGGGTTCAGAATGCTGACAAATCTACATAGTTTTATTTTTCACCATCAGGAGTATTATGTAAAGGTGGTATGAGAATCAATATATTTTGTGGAAAATTTTACCAATAGAAAGTATCATGGTACTAATAAGTTAGGAAATCCCTCCTTTTTCTCTTTTTCTCTTTCCTTTTTGGGAAAATTTCTCAGTTTCCTTTTATACTCCCACAACTATGAAAACTGGGCCAGACAAAGGGAGAACAAAATTCCAGAATGTCAGACCACCCACTGACCTGGCTACAAGCCTGAAGGATCTAGAGCTCTAAGCCTTGGGATTGTCTGACCCCCCAGAGAGTTGGCTACTAGCCTTGGGTTGTACTTGTTTGTGCAGTCAGGTGCCATTCACTGATGGGCCACAAGGCTAGTACCTGGGAATGAGCACAAGGTTATTTGGCAAAGCCCATCAGCTCATCAGAGACTCCACTCACAAAACAACTTAGATAGATTTTTTACTGGAACTACTCTACATTGTATACATCTCAAATAAATTTCTATGAATTATCAAAACAAAGGATACTTTCAAATTTTAGTGAAAGATACCCCATTTTTTCTGAAAATGTGGATGTGGAGTGACAGAATCAACACCACCAAACAGTTTCCAAATGGGGTGTTAGCACTGTATATGGTAAGTATTGTTGCCATGCCATATGACAGTAATGGACAGTAACAAACTTCACAAGGAATAAGTTTACATTGCCCTGATACAAATGCATAGTGAAAGTTGTAAAGAAGAACTTACAAAGAGCTATGCATCAACCAATTAGCACAAAACTAGCAAGTAACTAATCTGGCACCCAACTTAAGCATGATGTGGCAACAAAAAATTTGTGTATTTAATGTATCTAATAACTCTTAATAAATCATATATATGTGGAACTGAATGTTTCCGAGCAGCGTGATAATTGCAGGAGCCATCACCCTGTCATGTTCAGTTGTGGCTGCATGTGAGGGCCTCAGCGGTGTTTTCCAAGGGAACCTTAGGGCTAAGAGCCCTGAAGCTTGTAGCCAGGTCAGTGGGTGGTCCAACATTCTGTAAGCCTTGAGGCTCCCTCAGAAAACACCACTGAGGCCCTCATGTGCAGCCACAGCTGAATGATGGGTTCATTGCATCCATCATGTTGACGTTGTGTCTCCGTTTACCTCCTGTAAGTATCACGCTGCTCAGAAACATTCAGTTCCACATATATACAATTTATTAAGAGTCATTATATGTATTAAACATGAAACTTTCATGGCCACATGATGCTTATGTTGTGCTGTATTAGTTACTTGCTGGTTATGTGCTAATTGGTTGATGGCAGATGCTTAGCTTTTTCTTTACAACTTTGGCTACCCATTTGTATTAGAACAATGTAAATTTATTCCTCATGAAGTCTGCTATGTTGTATGGCACAGCAACTGTAAGTAAGTACTTATATGGCTTATACAGTGCTAACACTCTATTTGGTAACTGTTTGACAGTGTTGATTCCATCACTCCACATCTACATTTTCAGAAAAAATGTGGTATCTTTCACAAAAGTTGTCTGAAATTTGAAAGTATCCCTTTTTTTGTAATTCATAGAAAATAATTTGAGACATAGGTAATTACAGCAAAAAATCTATGTAAGTTGTGTGAGCAGAGTCTCTGATGAGCTTCTGGCTTTGCCAAATAACATCAATGTGGCATCAGTGAATGGTACCTGACTGCGCAAATAAGTACAACAAGCCTTGGGCTAATAGCCCCAAGGCTTGTAGCCAACTCCTCGAAATTCAACAGGCCACATTGGTATTTGCATGGTCACACCATTAAGAAAAGTTCTCACTCTGGTCATCAACCATATGGAAATCTTGGTCCTATAAAGATGGGCAGAAAAAAAAAATTAGTAGGGAGATTTTTTGCTCCATTACAGACACTTTGTTTCAATATAACTTTCTGGATACCATACATTTCAATAATCTAAAGAAATGGACAGTCAACAATAAGAGACAGAAGAGACAATTACTGTACCATTTCGATTGATTTGGCCATCATGTGTCACACCCATTTTTTTCTGACCCTGGAAATTATTTTTTCCTCAATTTTTCTGATTTTCTTAGATTTTTCGAAAACATGAGAAAGTCAAGTGTTGGCCAAATCAATCAAAATGGTACAGTGGTAGGTATTGAGTAGGTAGGGAATTTTCTCCCTGTAATACAAAGGTGAACTTGTGGCCAAAATTTACAACACTTGGTTTCCAGTCAGTATCTTACATAGTATAACTTTCTGTGTCATTTTGAAATCAAAGTAATCAAAGAAAAGACATTTTGGAGCAATTTTTCTGCTGTGATGAACAATCAAGTAATATTTTTTTTCTGCACTTCTGAAACATATCATGAGAAAGAGCTGAGAACCTACTTTACATAAATTTGATACAAAATCAATGATTTGACACCTTAAACACCATTACCTACAAGCCCAAACTTCATTCAGTAGATAGGATAAATTAAAAGTCAGACAAAGTTAAAATTCTAATAAGAACCACTTACATTGCACCTTCTTCTGGATCAGGGAATTCTATGGAGGGAGCAAATCTGTGTGAAGATGGACGCTTCACATCAAAGGCCTTCCTGAAGCTGCCATCAGGTGTTGTCTTTGCAACAGCATTGTAGTAAGAGCTCTTTAACAATTGTGAGGGTAAATCTAGCTTCATAATCTGGCAGAGATTTGAATAAGGAGTGGGTGGTTTCACTGAAATGCTTTTTGATGGAATCAATGACCAGCAGGACATGACCTCAATGCCAAATAAATCAGGTGCTGGGGGAGGTGGCACATCATCTGAGCTTCCTACAAATATACAAGACACACATGGAAGAGTGCCCAATTCATGCAGGACTACTCCATGCTGTTGCTGATTAGGGTCATCAACAGTAAAGTCCCATGAGATAGCCCCATTGTAAGCTTTCCATATGATTCCTGAGTTGAAGACTTGAACTTCCTTTGTTGATGATGATTCCTTTGCACCAGTTCCAGAAATTGAACCTAAGGCAGTGGGCTTAAGACCATTGATTCCACCTGTGAATGCAGCAGTAGCAGCAAGTGTTTGTTTATTCCCTTCAACTACTTTGCTCTTAGAATCAAATGCACGAGTAGAAGCTGGTTTGATCTTTTTGAATTTTGTGAGTTTCTCTCTTGTGTTTATTTCTGCCCTGAAGTGAGCAAGTTGATAATAAGCAGATTCCATGCTGTGGAGTGTGAATTCCTTGAATTCAACATGGGAACCTGCTAGCTGCCTTGGTTTTAACTGTGGAGGTTTTGTCTAAAACAGGATTAATTGTTTTTTTTTGTGAGTACATTTAGAAGAGTAACCTACCTGAACAGTGATGCTACCTTCAAGCTGTAGTACTTGGAGAAACTTTGATGGTTTGGATGGAGAAGACTCTGAATCAACCAATGCTGCATCATTGGGATAGATCTCAGTTTGAATGTTGAAGGAGATTTCAGGTAAGTCAGCATCAGAGCTGCCTTCTGAGTCTGGATTATCTGGGTCATCCCCTTTAGAGTCATCATCATCTCCCTCAGAATCTTTCTCGCCATCCTTCTGAGGATCACCATCAATTTTCCTGCCTTGGGGTATATTTTCCCTTTGCTTCTTTTCATTTCCATCACCTCTACCTCCACTTCCAGAGCCAGATGGGACTTTTCCTTCATTGGGGGAAACACTGGCTGACATCATTTCCATTTCCTTCATTGTATTTCCCATTCGAAGAGTTGTATATGTGTGAGCCTGTGTAAAGAGAACTTCATCCCATTCCTGGGCCTTTCCTTCACTATTGAATACTGGTGTCTGGAAGCAGTAAGGTGGGCAAGTAGTGAAGATCATTCCAGGAAATGGTGAAAAGATTCTACCAAGAGAAGACAAGAGGCCATGGTTAGGGGGGAATTCACTCTTCAATATTACATGGATTTCTTCCAGATATCCAATACCAGAGTGGATGACAGATTCATTAAATCCAGCAAGAAGTATGAAGTCCATTTCAGAAATCCCTGAGAGTAGCAAAGCAGCTTTGATTTCAGTGTCAAATTGTTGAAGATGCTGCAAAGCAGTTTTGGCTACAAGTACAAGTTGTTTGCTGTTTGGTGCAGGGTTTGTGATGGCTCCAATTATGTGTGGATGTTCTGTTTTATCTACTTCCTTTCCAGCATCCAGAACTTGAACCTGCAATTTGTCTGCCACTTTACCTTGTAAAAGTTTTGTTGCTATATCATTGGCCATAGCATCTGGGTGTTCTGGTCCTGGAATTGTTATTCTGCTATCCAGAACTTGAACCTTTAATTTTTCTGCATCTGTATATTTTTCCAGGCTTCCATATGTTTGTTCTACATTTTCCATGACAGGAGTTGCATCTGGGTGTTCTACTCCAAGAATTCTGTTCCTTGCATTGAGAACTTGGAGTTCCAGCATCTCTGCCTCTGTGTGTTTTCCCAGGTTATGATATGTGGCTGCTAGACTTGCCATTGCATCAATTGTATCTGGGTGTTCTCCTCCCAGAACCCTTTTTCTTGTGTCCAGTACTTGAACCTCCAATGTTTCTGCCTCTGTATACTTTCCAAGGTTGCTGTATGTCACTGCTAGATTACCCATAGACATGACTGTACTTGGGTGTTCCTCTCCTAGAATCCTGCTTCTTGCATTGAGCTCTTGAACCTGTAGTTTCTCTGCATTTGTATATTCTCCCAGGTGATCATATGTTTCTGCTAGATTTGTCATAGCTGTAAGTGTGGCTGGGTGTTCTGGTCCTAGAACTTTTATTCTGCTATCTAGAACTTGAGCTCTTAATTTTTCTGCATCTGTATATTTTTCCAGGTCATCATATGTTGCTGCTAGTCTTGCCATGGCCATAATTGTGTCTGGGTGTTCCTCTCCTAGATGCCTTTTACTTATGTTCAGTACATGAATCTTCAACTTCTCTGCCTCTGTGTATTTTCCCAGGCTTTCATATGTTGCTGCTAGATTTTCCATGGCCATAATTGTGTCTGGGTGTTCCACTCCTAGATGCCTTTTTCTTATGTTCAGTACATGAATCTCCAGCTTCTCTGCCTCTGTGTATTTTCCCAGGCTTTCATATGTTGCTGCTAGATTTGCCATGGCCATAATTGTATCTGGGTGTTCCTCTCCTAGATCCCTTTTTCTTATGTTCAGTACTTGAATCTCCAGCTTCTCTGCCTCTGTGTTTTTGCCCAGGCTTTCATATGTTGCTGCTAGATTTGCCATGGCTCTGATTGTCTCTGGGTGTTCTACTCCAAGAATTCTGTTTCTTTCATTTAGAACTTGGATCTCCAACTTCTCTGCCTCTGTGTATTTTCCCAGGCTTTCATATGTTGCTGCTAGATTTGCCATGGCTCTGATTGTCTCTGGGTGTTCTACTCCAAAAATTCTGTTTCTTGCATCCAGAACTTGAATCACCAGCTTCTCTGCCTCTGTGTATTTTCCCAGCCTTCTATATGTTCCTGCTAGATTTTCCATGGCTCTGATTGTGTCTGGGTGTTCTACTCCAAGAATTCTGTTTCTTTCATCCAGAACATGAATCTTCAGCTTCTCTGCCTCTGTGTATTTTCCCAGGCTTTCATATGTTGCTGCTAGATTTGCCATGGCTCTGATTGTCTCTGGGTGTTCTACTCCAAGAATTCTGTTTCTTGCATCCAGTACTTGGATCTCCAATTTCTCTGCCTCTGTGTATTTTCCCAGGCTTTCATATGTTGCTGCTAGATTTGCCATGGCTCTGATTGTGTCTGGGTGTTCTACTCCAAGAATTCTGTTTCTTGCATCCAGAACTTGAATCTCCAACTTCTCTGCCTCTGTGTATTTTCCCAGGCTTTCATATGTTGCTGCTAGATTTGCCATGGCTCTGATTTTCTCTGGGTGTTCTACTCCAAGAATTCTGTTTCTTGCATCCAGAACTTGAATCACCAGCTTCTCTGCCTCTGTGTATTTTCCCAGGCTTCTATATGTTGCTGCTAGATTTACCAGAGCACTGATTGTGTCTGGGTGTTCTACTCCAAGAATTCTGTTTGTTGCATCCAGGACTTGGATCTCCAATTTCTCTGCCTCTGTGTACTTTCCCAGATCTTGGTATGTTGCTGCTAGATTTTCCATGGCTTTGATTATGTCTGGGTGTTCTACTCCAAGAATTCTGTTTGTTACATCCAGTACTTGGATGTTCAAACTCTCTGCCTCTGTGTACTTTCCCAGATATCGGTATGTTGCTGCTAGATTTTCCATGGCTTTGATTGTGTTTGGGTGTTCTACTCCAAAAATTCTGTTTGTTACATCCAGTACTTGGATGTTCAATTTCTCTGCCTCTGTGTACTTTCCCAGATATTGGTATGTTGCTGCTAGATTTTCCATGGCTTTGATTGTGTCTGGGTGTTCTACTCCAAGAATTCTGTTTGTTACATCCAGTACTTGGATCTCCAATTTCTCTGCCTCTGTGTACTTTCCCAGATCTTGGTATGTTGCTGCTAGATTTTCCATGGCTTTGATTGTGTCTGGGTGTTCTACTCCAAGAATTCTGTTTGTTACATCCAGTACTTGGATGTCCAATTTCTCTGCCTCTGTGTACTTTCCCAGATATTGGTATGTTGCTGCTAGATTTTCCATGACTCTAATTGTGTCTGGGTGTTCAACTCCAAGAATTCTGCTTCTTGCATCTAGAACTTCAATGTCCCAGGTTTCTGCCTCCTCAAAATATCTTTGTTTCTGCAACAGCATCCCAAACTTTTCATAAGCATCATCCAAGTAACTGACACCATTCTCACTACTTTCTGATCTGGAAAGCCACCTAATTGCTCTTACATGTGCTACCAAGGCACTCTGAAATTCATGTGATTGGCTACCATCCTTTCTTAGTGAAGCAGATAAAGTAACATATGCCATTAAGCAGCATCTTTCTCTCTCATCCAAGGTCATTCTGTCTCTGACCCAGGCATGGACCAGTGGATGCATTGCATACACACCATTAGATGGTGATTTCTTGATCAAGGAGAAGAACAGCAATACCCGAATGCCTTCTCTGAAAAGAAAATTATCCCAAGTACCTGCCTTGGTCAGAGGAAGTAGTCTCCGATCCAGCATAGAACTGGCAAGTGGCAAGTCAGAGTTAGAGGTTTTTTCATCTTTTTGAAGAGCAGCATAATAAAATATTTCCTCAGTGATTCCCTGATGATGGAAGAAAGGAAATAATTGCAGAAGGAGAATTGCACTGTTGGCTGCATTGGCCTCATGAGAATTATCAGATTCAGCCCTTTTCTGGATTTCTTTGTATGATAGCTCCCAAGTTTCATAGACACTTCTGTTATACTTAGGAGCTCCAGTAAATTCAGAATGGGATAATAATGTTTTTTGGTACTCTGAATATTTTGCAAGGTAGTCTCCAATAGTGGTGGCCCCAGAAGCAATATAAGCACCAGCCTGATCAATAGCAAGAGGAATGTAAAAGAGCTCCTTCACAATCTTAGAAGCTTCAGCTTGAAACTCCATTGAAGATGGATCCAAGCAACTGGCTTTTAGAAGTAATTCAATGGCATCATTCTCCTCCATCTCAGTTACTTCAAGAGAATTCTCAGGTGAAGTCAGACTCCTCATGGCAGAGTTGCGACTAGTTATCAAAATGTATCCCCCCCTTCCAGGAGGAAGATAACACTCCAGCTCAGCAGGTGACAGGACATCAGCATTGTCAAAGACCATTATGTAGTTCTCTTTCAGTGAGCCAATCCAGTGAAGAGCTGATTCAGATGAGCCATCTACTCCACTAGACTGAGTTGCAGACAGATTATGGATACCCTTCAGTCCTTGTCTGATGGTGCCAATTGAGGAAGCATCAATCCAGAAAACAAAAGAGAAACTGAAGGCAATTGAAATTTCAGAAATGAGGCTCAGATCTGCCTCCTTGATGATACTCACCAGTCAGACATTTCCTCAATGAACTTCAAGCAAATCTGAGTCTTTCCAACACCCCCAATTCCATACAACATAAAGAACTTTCTCTTCTGAGTCGAGTCATTTGTGTTCAAAAAATGCCTCTTGAGTTCGGCAATGACCTCTGTGCGGCCTGTGAACCATTTGCTCAGATTTGGCATAGGGGGAATGACCCCATCAGATGTAATCCTACTGCCATAACCGATGTCGTGGATGTGGATCTGCAAGAGATCCACGCAATCAGCTTGTTGGCGGGTATCTAACTTTTCCACTCACGATGTTATCTGTAACGAATGTGCCGCCACTTCTAAAGCTATGAGCACCCGAAAAAACGCTTGCTGCACTCATGTTGAGATACCGAAGGTGGAGAGGTTCAGGATGAGGGAAGGAAGGAAAGGAGAGCGCCAGAGGCCAGACCCCCAATTATATGCCAAGAGGTGAACACGTGCTGGTCTATTTTTATATACCCCAACGTGCCTGAAGTTCTCCAATTTTTCTCCTCATCGTCCTCGTCTTCGTCTTTCTCATTCCTCGGTCGATTACCCTCTTTCGTGGGTGTGCTCAACTTTCTTGCCTTCTGGATCTGTCTGGCACCTACAGGGTTCACGCCAAAAGAATGAAGTCCGCTCAGACCGTTGAAGGCGTCTATTGGGGTGATGATGCAGATGGGCGGTGCTTCATGGGCGGTGCATCGATCGGGCTCCGCATCTTCATGAATCCATAAAGTAGCGAGCAGTTTCTTGAAAATGAAGGTACAGAGTGCACTCGCTGGATGCAGAAGCCTCGACTGACAATCTTTTGGGTAGCAGTCAAGGCGGATTTAGCTGCGCGGCGTCGGATCCCAGCTCCGCAGTCGTCGAAATCAGAATATCTTATGCGACTTACACAGCCTTTCTCGTTTTCGTCTTTACAACCCTTCCGGCGTCATCCTTTCTCGCAGTCAATGCCCAGATTGGCCGGTTCATCATCGACAAGCTACAGTGCATAAAGGCGCCAATTTTGCCCCCCCTGTATTTGTTTCAACGCCCGTTTCCAAACCTACAACCGACTTGCCTCCGGAGACAGGGTTACTTGGAGGCAGAGTTCGACATCACAGATTTGCTTTCTCAAAGACCCCGTTAGTGCAGATGTTTTGAGGGGGTGCTCACAATCAAGAGAAGCGGAACCTAGAGCAGTCGATTCATTCGACGGTGGAGAATCTATCCAAGGGAGGCTTTAGGGAGACCCTCGAGTAAACATCTCTTCTTTTCCGTCATGTCGGTAGCTAATGATTTCACAGGCAGCTAGCTCTACTCGACTTCCTTTCGAAAGTTACAGCGTGTTCTCTCGCAATCCCTCCACTAATTTCACCTCTTCTCCTCAGACAAAAGCTACCCCCTCGACATACATGGCTCTACCTCAGCACACAACTCCCTTTAGCCAATCATACCTCGTTCTCGCGAGGCCATCCTACTTCCATTCACGTAGCGTATCCAGCAACCGATGGTGCTGCCGAGACAACATCGCTATCGTTTCGCGGGGAGGTCGCCAACTTGGCCCCCCGTTACGAGAACACATATACACTCAGCATGAATCCGCACTATGCATCCAAACTATGTGATTATAAAGTTAATCTATATACCATTCTACAACCCCCAATACAGCCGCTGCCATCGAGATCGTCCACCCATATCCGACCCCTTGCTATCTTCTAATGAACGACGAACGGCCAACTAACTTCCGCAAAAGACGCTCATATCCTCGAAGTGGCACCGGCCTCCCATTTCGGCTGCTCCCTTACTGCCTCTCCCCGGGTGCAGAAGCCAGAAACTTCATGTCGATCGTTGGGAAGGCCATTGAACCCTATGGACGCACAGCTTCATTTCGGTGTGTAGCCCCGGGGGCGCATCTAGGTGGAGTGGACGACGGATGTATCGAAATGCTCGTCATCATTCGATGTCCATGGGCGAATATCATAGACAGGGTTCGGACTGAAAGTCGAGTTACAGTGGACGGATGTATTTGGTACCTCCCTCGTTTCCCCCCCTTTCCCCCTCATCAGCTTTTACACGATCCAACGTATTTCGGGCCTCTCAACGACGTGAGAGGATGTCCACCCTTCGTGTCGCCGTTTCTAAGGAGATCTCTTCATCGTTGTGAAGAAGAGGCACTCATCGGAGGAAGGGCGAGCAGAGAAGAGGAATGAGCGGATTGGTTGAGCCGGTGGGATGGATTTGTTATTCTTGGAGAGGCGTTGCGTCGCTATGGGGAAAAGTTTGTGGTCGACAATGCGGGTTATGCATATCGAGCGGGAGAAGTGCCATGTGTGGATTTGAACTGGGTGTGATGGGGTAGTGGTGCCGCAAGCGGAACGTTGGAAGACCGGGGCGGGACATGTTTCAGGATGCGACGGCAGA
>Ga0307507_10006463_pt1 | contig 17989 bp, 3 predicted proteins | sample 7_EM_MG_FD_207223 | JGI IMG/M metagenome (GOLD analysis project Ga0307507, IMG submission 207223) | Populus trichocarpa ectomycorrhiza microbial communities from riparian zone in the Pacific Northwest, United States - 7_EM | ecosystem: Host-associated > Plants > Roots > Unclassified | place... | reverse complement strand
AGAACTATAATACACTACTCTTAATATAAAAAGGTCTTAAGGCGGTTACCCAGTGGCTTATTAGCCAAAATGTGCTAGACCAGTTTTAGGTTATAAAGGAAATAGTAATAGAAGGCAAAGGGGCGAGTAATAGGCGCCCCCTAATGACTTTATAGTAGTAGAGCAAAGTTTGCAATACTAGCGCGTCTGTAGGCTTGTTACGGCAGCAGTAGTTCCTAAGGAGGTTAAAAAGTAAGGTAGTAGAGCACTATAGGTGACTTATAGGCGCTTTATAGGCAAGTCCTAAAAGGCGGGGAGACGGATTACGGGGTTTTCTTAAAAGAGTTTTCTCCCTATATATATATAAGGAGTAGTCCGCGTGGGCCTAATAGGGATCCAAATTAGACGTTAAGAAATGAATAATAATAATATTCTTATAATAGGGGATTAAGAATAGGCGCTTGCCAAAGCGGTTAACTAGGATTATAACTATATTATATCTATTGCGGTCTATAGGTAACTTATAGAAGTCTATAGAGATATACTACTAGGGGCGTTCTGGTATTAGGAGTGGCTTTAATAGCCCTAGGGTTTTATCTTATGGAATTATAAACCTACGGCAGTTGTTGTAGTTCTATATATAGCGGTTAATATCTATAACTATTCTAGGCTAGTAGTAGCGGTCGCTAATAATTCTATAGGTCTTATTTTTTCTAAGGTGGGCCGTAGAGACCTAAGTATATGCTTTAGTAATAAGCTAAGTCTATAAATTCTATTCCTCTACTACTACTAGCCGTTCCTAGTGCTTAAGTAGTCCATTTTTAAGGGACTATAGGCTAGTAGCATTCTTTACCTTTTCGCAGTACTCCTATAGGGAAGGGGCCGTATAGTTTACCTACAGTAGTTTATTAATAAGGTTAAGTTCCATAGTATTAATAGGGCATATCTTAGCCTTTATGGGGTCCGTATTTAGTTCTACCTATATTTAGGGGTTAAGGTGCTCTAGTTATAGCAGTATCTAGGTCTATAATATAATCTTTATAACAATCTGGTTATCTAAGTCTTGTTCGCGCCTTATAAGGGTATCTGCATAGTTAGTTGTACCTGGCCTATATATAATTAGGAAGTAGAACTAAGATAGGATATCCGCCTAATATGCCTATCGGGCCGTAAGGGCCTTTGTTATTATAAAGTATTTTAAGGCCTTATAATCTAAAACTACTTTAATAGGCTTAGGGGTCTCTTCTAGCTATATATACTAGTGCTAAAAGCTAGAGATAATAGCCAGCATTTCTTTGTCATAGATGTAGTAGTTTAGCTCAGCATCTATTATAGTCTTTAAATAGTATATAATAGGGTGCTATTCTCTATCTAGTTGCTTCTAGGAAAAGATATTAGCTATTACGCTATTTAAGGCATTAGTTTCTAGTATTAAGGGCCATTTTAGGTTAAAGTGGGCAAGTAGGGGAGCTAATACTAGCTATTTTTTAAGCTTATTAAAGGCCTGCCTATATATGACGTTAAAGTGGAAGGGCTAGTCTTTCCTAGTAAGATGGTTAAGGGGCTAGGCAATCCTACTATAGTTCTTAATAAAGTGTTAGTAGAAGTTATAGAAACCTAAAAATAATTATACCCCCTTTATGGTTTGTAGGGGTATCTACTAGTTAATTACGGCCGTTTTTTCTGGGTCTGCCTTAATTCCGTCTATACTAATAATAAACCCTAGGTACTTAGTGCGCTTAATACTAAATTCTAACTTCCTAATATTGGCCTAGAGGCTAGCTTCGCGGAGCCGTTATAGGACTTTATAGATATACTCCTTATATTCCAGTTTATTCTTAGAGTAAATTATAATATTATCTAGATAGGCTATGTAAAAGTTATCAAGGTAGTTAAAGAGTACGTTATTTATATACTGTTTGTATATAGCTAGTCCGTTAGTTAGTCTAAAGGGTAGTACTTTATATTTATATAATCTATAGCAGGTCTAAAATATAGTAAGATCCTCAGATCTAGGGTTTATTTTAATTTAGTAAAAGGCCTAGCGGATATTAAGCTTTGTAAAAATCTTAGCCTTACTTATATAGGCTAGTGTTTTTTTAAGTAAGGGTAGCGGATATTAGTCTTTATGGGTTATATAGTTTAATTTATAGTAGTCAATATAGAAATAGAGTCCGCTGTTTAGCTTTTTTGTAAAGAGAATGGGTAAGGTAAAGGGGACTTAGCTAGGCTTAATAAAGCCCTTATTAAGGTTATTAATAAGGTACTACTTAGTGGCCTATAGCTTATTAGTAGATTGCTGGCGGAGGGGGCTATAACTAAGGGTATTTTTTTTGTCGGGCTTAATCTCAATCTTATAGTCATACGGTTAGTAAGGCGGGAGTATATTAGATACTACCTTAGAGAACACATCCTTAAATTTCTAGTATTAATAGAGTAGTTTCTATTCTACTAGCTCCTTATCTATAAGCTTACTTTCCTTACTAAGCTAGTCATGGGCTAGGGCTTCCTTATCTTTAATTATTTAGTTAATTTTATATAAGCTAGTTATAAAGGCAACAGTATTAGGCTATTTTAAGTTCTAGTAGAACCCTATAGCACCAATACAGCAGATATTAACTGGTGGGAGGTTTATAGGTTTTTTTACAGACGTTCTATAGACTGTATTTTACGGTAGAGGGTTTATAGCCCTTTTTAGCTTCTATTTTATTTTTTATAAGTTATCCTTTTAGTCTATATATTTAGTACAGTATCTAATATTTTTTTGCTGTTCTTTATAGCTGTATAGGGCCTAAGCTAGCTGGCTTATTACTAACTTCCTAGGTTTCTAGTGCTGGTAGTATAATATTAGTAGTCTGGGGGCAGTGTAGTATACAAACCCATTATAAATTAAGCTATACATCTTTCTTAAAGGCCTGGTCCCTATATATAGCATTAGCCTAGTAAACGGTGTTTATCTATAGCCGTATAAGATTTTCTATTATAATGCTAATTTCCTTTATAAAAGAAGGTGTTAGGGGTAGGGTTTTAGGCTAGATAAGCTGTCTACTCTATACATTAAGCTATAAGCCTAGATAGGCTAGCTATTTTCTTTTTAAGATTATATTATAGCTTCCTAGGTCCGTAATAAGAAAGGGGATATTATACTGCCTTTATTTATCTACACGGAGGTAAATCCGCAAGATAGTTATAATAGGTGGTCCTATCTATCTATTATACCCATAAATAGGAATTAGTTAGGGCAGTTCTTTAAGGGGTGCATTTAAAAAGTTAGCTAGCTTTATAGTACACTATATATCTATTAAGGTAAAGGCATTTACTTTAGAGTTAGCTAAAGTAGAGGTTAAAACTTAATATCTATTACAGAATAAAGTATAAGGGATAGTGCAGCTTCTTCTACTAACTAGCCAACCTAGATTAATATATAATATATTAATTCCTTTTAACCCTAGAAAGGAGTCTTACTTTAAGGTTCCTCTTTTTCTAACTCTATACTATCCTCCTAAATTAACAGGACCTTATTTATCTTTGCTGCTATTAGGTAGTCCTTTACAAAGTAGTCTTTCTGGCTATATAAGAAGTAGGCTCCTTAATTACTAAGGGCCTATCTATAGGGGTTATTATATATAGGTTAAGTATTCGCCGGACCTACCACGGGGCTAGCTGTACGGCTAGCTGCTGGGTTAGCGGCAGGCGGTATAGTTGGTGCTATAGGGATTGCAGATTTTACTAGGGCGCTATAGCCCGTTCTTATAGTACTTGTGTTTTGGTTAGCAGAGCTTCTAGTCTTATACTGCTTAGCACGTGCTTTAATTTAGCGGAGGCCCTAGTTAATAGCTAGGCACTAGTCCATAAGTTCCTTTAGCGTCTATATAGTAATATAAATTAACAGCACGGCGCGCTATAGGTCTAGGGTAAGCTTGTTAAAGAGGTCTAGCATTAAATCTTCCTAGGGGATTTAAGCCTATTTGGCTAGATGTAGAAAGCGGGTCTAGAAAACTAAGAAGGTCTCTATTATTTTTATATTAAGGGCTTTATAGTTAAGGTAGGCGTTCTGTATCTTATAGGGGTCCTTATAAATAGAAGATAGGTAGTTAATTATCTCTTCTCTAAAGAGGAAGGGGTTTGCTAAGTCCTAGGCATATTGCGGACGTAGATATATCTATACGTCCTTACTAGTACGGCTAAAGACGTAGGCCATTTTAGCTTGGGTAGTAGGGAAGTAGTTTATATTAACTTTAAGCTTGTCTTATAGTTAAAGCTTCTAATTGTTAAATATAGGGTTAGTTCCGTCTATAAGCAATAGGGGGTCTATAACCTTCGCGGACTATAACAATACTAAGGCTGTATATTAGGCTAGGGCCTTAAGGACTATAGTAAGTCTCTAGGTGTCTAATAACTCCTTACTAGGTATAGGGGTGTTTCTGGTTTTAAGTAGCTCTTAAAGCCATTTAATTTCGGTATTAGCTGCTATAAGCTCTTCCTAGGGGGTCAAGACGGCGACTATTTCACCATTAGAGGTATTTGCGGGTCCTATAACAGCTTTGCCAGCTACTGTATTTCTTAGCATAGTGGTAGGGGTATTAGGTAATTTCTAGTATTTATTTAATTCCTAGGGTTTCTGGTCTATGTGTGTCCTATTCTTAAGTTTCGCGTTCTGTTTATATTCTTTTAGTTCTTAGGGGTCTGTCCTATCCTTATAGTCCTAGTAATGTCCTTAGGGTCCTATTTTATATCCTTGTCCTATTTATGGCCTTATAGATATTTTTAAGTTCCTTCTTAGGAAAGAAGAGTAATAACAAGCTTTAGATAATGTTAGCGACTTGGTTAATCAAGGCACGAGCATGGCAAGAGGGTCGCGCAAGCCTGTACGATTAGATTGTCTATAAACGAGGATCCAAAGCTAGAGAAAGGAAAGGGGAAGAACGGAAGCACCGCTTGAAGCTATATACAATCCTCTAGTCACGTGATGGCAATTTGCCTGTACCGTTTTCCACCAGCGCCGTAACAATCACTAGATTTAGAACTAAAACGAATTAATACTTATTTAGATCAACTAAAGAGGTCTTATAGCAACTAGAACCTACCTACTATACTAATAGGAGCTAGTGTTAGAAGATAAACTATAACTGCCCTTACACTAAAAGCGGTTATAACTACCTACCCTTAAGCCTTACCTAACTTGTTACATACTACGCCTTTAGTTAATACTTATTGCAATACCCTAATTAACCCTACTACGGTCACTTGCTTTAATTATAGAAAGGGTAGTTACTTTACTATATCCTGCCCAGAGCCAAACGACATAGGTAATATTAAGGAGATAAAGGAAGAAGAAATATCTAATAAGTTAGAAAAAGAAGAACCCTAGGGAAAGACTCCCCCCTAGGGTATCCTATTAATCTTAAAAAGATTAATCTAAGTTAGCTAATAAGTGGAAAACACTTTATAGTTTTATATATAGTATCTTAAAATAGATATAGAGTTAATACAAATGCCCTTATTAATACTAGAGCAAATAGCTTTGCCTTTATAAACACTACTTATATAAATAACGTTGCTAAGTTTTTAAATATAAATGCTACCCGACTAGAGAAGCCTGTTTAAGTAAAAGGCTATAACAGCTAAGCCGGTAAGCCAGTTACCTATATCTTAAAGCTACATATTGCTATTAATAGACGACGCTAGTTCGGCATCCCCTTTTATATCCTAAACCTAGGGTCCTATAATATAACCCTTAGCCAAAAATAGATATCCTACTTTAATATTTGGCTAAACATTTAATAAAGACAGTTTGTCTAGCTAGAGAATAGACCAAAGTTACCCTCTTTTATTAGAGAGATCCGCACTAACCATAAGACACTAGCCGCGAAGGCTAACCCTATCTACTAGTAGGATATTAGGGACCGCGACCTAGCTTTCACTTAAGAAGATGCCTGCCGTAAGGCCGGTAGGAACTCTGTACCAATGAGGATACTCCCCTAAAGGACTGCAGTCGAGGAGGACTCTACTTATAGAAGTGGAATAGATAGTAATATAGGCAACTTCCAAATTACGGAGATCCGGCTAATAGGGAAGAGGACGTACTAATAGGACGTAGAGGATAACCTTTAGAAGATATAATAAGAGCTAAGAGGAGTAAAGACAATACTAATACGCTAAAGGCCCCCAAAATCGCGGACACCCCTACTATCACACAACCCCCCTATAGTAGATATTGCGGCAATTAGCGCTATAGGTTTTTACTTTAATATAACAAGGTCTTTATAACTAGCTTATATAAAATTAACTGAATTATTAACAAGAAGAAAGAAGGGCTAGTAGAGGAAACTAACAAGGAGCTAGTTAAGCGCCTCCTCCCTATATACCTCTTAAACTATAGAGACGCGTTCTTAAAAGTAGCCTTAAATATACTACCCCCCTACTAAACCTATAATTATAAGATTTAACTAGAGGCCAATAACTCTCTTAGCTATAGCCCCCTTTACTAACAAACTATAAAGGAACTAAAAGTAACTAAGTAGTACTTAATTAATAACCTCTATAAGGGGTTTATTAAGCCAAGTTAGGCCCCTTTTACTTCCCCTATTCTATTTATAAAGAAACCTAATAAAGGCCTTTGTTTCTGCATTAACTGTCAGAAACTAAACGCTATTACTTAGAAAGATTATTACCCTCTCCCCCTAATTAATAAGACCCTTATATATCTAAGCTAAGCTAAGCTAAAATCTTTACTAAGCTTAATATCCGCCAAGCCTTTTACTAAATTAGGATAGACCCTATATTAGAAGATCTAATAACATTCCACACCTATTACAGGTCTTATAAATATAAAGTCCTTCCTTTTAGACTAATAAATAGGCCAGCCACTTATTAATGGTATATAAATAATATTCTTTTTAATTACCTTAACAAATTCTATATGGCATACCTAGACGACATTCTTATATACTTAAATAACGAACTTAAGTACTAAGTTTATATCAAGAAGGTCCTAGAGAGACAACAAAATGCAGGCCTACAGGTTAATATATAAAAAATATAAATTTAGAGTAAAACGTATAAAGTACCTTGGGTTTATTATCAGTATAAAAGGGATTAAAGTTAACCTAGAGAAGGTTAAGGCAATCCATAACTAGAAACCCCCTTACACTATAAAAGGAAGCTAGTCCTTCCTTAGCTTCTGTAATTTCTACCATTAGTTTATCCATAACTATAGAGTTATAGCTAAGCCTCTTATATAACTAACTAAGAACAACACGTCTTTTATCTTTAATAATAACTATATAAAAGCCTTTAAGGAGTTAAAGGACCGACTTATCTCCTCCCCAATTCTTTATCACTATAACCTAGACCTTAAATTAATACTGGAAACAGACACCTCCAATAGGGTAGTAATGGGAGTCCTCTTATAGCTACACCTAGACGGTAAGTAGTACCCTATTACGTTCTTCTTAAAAACAATGGCCCTAGCTAAGTATAACTATGAAGTGTATAATAAGAAAATGTTGGCCATTATATAATTATTGTCCTAGTAGCGCGCAGAGCTTAGAAGCTTAGACTCTTAGATTAAGGTCTATACTAATTATAAAGCCCTTAAGTATTTTATAACAACAAAATAACTTACCGGTCAATAGGCCTAGTAGGCCAAAATATTCTCCCAATTCTTCTTTATAATTATATACCGCCCTAGCAGGTAAAATACTAAAGCTAACGCCTTAACCTAGAGAGAACAGGACGTGGGGCCACAAGACGAGCTAAAGGCTTAGCATTAGACACGCGCCCTCCTCCGTACTAAACAGCTTGACCCGCGTATCCTTAAGGAACTAAGCTCTGAACAGAATAAGGTAGCACCTATAGAAGGAAAGGCCCTAGATAAACTAATAGGACTAATTAATTATATCCTAACTATAAACCGCACAGCCAAGTCCCTAAAAGCCCTCTATAATTAAGCTATAGGAGGTAATCCTAATTTAGAAATAAAAGACGGACTGCTCCTATACTAAGAACGGCTTATAGTTCCAGATATTAATAACCTATAAATAGAGCTAATCCGTAAAGCCCACTATTAAGTCTCTACGGTATACCCTAGTAGAAACAAAACCCACTAACTATTATTACCTTATTACTATTAGTAAGGACTCCTGTCCGATATAGAACAATTTATTAGAAATTATTATGCTTATAAACGCGTAAATACCCCTAGGGACCGAACTCCTAGATAACTGCAACCACTGCCAGTCCCTAAATACCCTTAGCAATATATTACAATGGACTTTAAATTATTCCTAAAGGACAAACACAGCTATAATATGGCCTTTGTAGTAGTTAATCAACTAAGTAAGCAAGCTATTTCCCTTCTTTACTTTAAGACTACAACTATAAAGGACATGGCCTATATATACGTTAACAATATCTACCAGATCTATGGCGCTCCTAAGTTAATTATCTCTAACTATAGACCCTAATTTATATTAGACTTCTAGGACAAATTCTACTATATCCTTAGAATCCAGATTAAGCTCTCTACTATATTCTACCCTTAGACCGACAGCTAAACTAAGATTATAAACTAGTACCTTAACTAGCAACTCCGCCCCTTTATTAACTACTACTAGGATAACTGGTCGGAACTACTGCCTATAATAAACTACGCACAGCTTACGCTCCCTTATAATAGTATAGGAATGTCGCCATTTAAGCTACTCTATGGATATAAACCACAAACATCCTTTAATTAGGATAGACCTATAGGACCTATAACAGCCCGCGAACGCCTTAGCTATAAAGAGGCCTAGGCATTTACTAAGAGAATGTACAGAGCCTAGAAAACCGCCTAAGCAATTATAAAAAGAGTATAAGAAAAGAAAGAGTCTAATATAAATTAATATTATTGCAAGGTAGACTTCTATATAGGAGATAAGGTATGGGTGTTAATAAAGAACTAGAAGACCTAGAGGCCGAGCCGCAAGCTAGACTATTAAATAGCTAGCCCCTACAAGATCCCTAAGAAGGTAGGGCACTCTTTTAAGGTTAAGCTACTAAAGTTAATAAAGATCCACCCTATCTTCTTTTTAGACCAACTGCGGAAGGCTACGGACGACCCATTACCTAGATAGTACAGCAATCCCCTACCACTAATTTAGATTGCAGAGGACGAAAAATAGGAAGTTAAAGAGATCTTAGCAGTTAAGAAGGACCATGGTACCTTAAAATACCATGCGAGCTGGGTAGGTCATAACGAAGATCTAGAATAGTACCCTGCATCCGATTTTAAGTACTCTCCCCATAAGCTACGAGATTTCTACCTAGCCTACCTAGACCTCCCCAGACTACCACGCAAGTTAGACAGCTGGATTAAATGCTGGGAAGAGGGGTTAGATAACTATAATAATTTAGACGACAATAAAGAACTCGGACGAAGCCTAAGGGCAGGCTTTTTTAGGAGGGGGGGGTGATGTGACAGTACTAGAACGTATCACCTGCTACATTGCCATTTCCTAGGCAATTTGCCGCAACTTGCCGTTTTCTGGGCAATCTGCCAAATTCTACCAAATTCTGCCAAGTCGCTATTGGCTCGCTTACTACTAGCGCCTTGACGACCCCTTTGTATCTTGCCAGTCTCTACCAGTCTTCTTCTCCTTAGCTTAGTATTCTTATATGGTAGCAATCTACAAGCTTCGGTTCAGAAGCATTTGTACGAGCCCGTCACATATAGTAGACTTTAGCAATTAAGTATACGACGTAGTTTTAGATACTTATAATATATGTTAAATAAAATAATAAGGCGCTTATAGTATAGTATAAATAGGCACTTAAGGCCAAAGTCTAGGACGTGACTATCTTAATAGAAAACGTAAAGAGCCTAAAAGAATTAATTAACTAAGCAATTAAGATTAATAATAGGATCTATTAAAGAGAATAGGCTAAGAGAGGCTAGGATAGAGTTTTATAGTTATATAAGGCGTAAAATACGTAACAATAAAGATAAAGTTAGAAATTATAGTATAATAGACCAGAGCTAATAGACCTAAGTAGTACTAAAGAATTTAAGAAGTAGAATAGGAAACTATAGAAACCTGGTTATAGAACTAAGGAGTAAAGGCTAAACTAGGGATCTTAATAGTAGAATATGTTTAGGCGGACTTTATAGTAAGATAAATATTTTAAAGTAAGAGCTTATATAAATTGCGGAAAATAAGGTTATTTCGCTAGAGACTATAGAGGTAGTTAGGGTAACTATATAGTAAAAGGCACTAGGTTGTTAGAGCACGATAATATAAATATAAGTATGTTGTACAGGACCAAGAAGTATTTAATTAAGTACTTTACGTTTTATTATAATAACGCATACTAAATTTATAAGGATAATAAGTATAGTGCAAGCTATTAGCTATAAGAGCTAGAGTTATAAGAACTTAAAGGAACTAATAAACTAGTATACTAGTTAGATATTAAAGACAATAAGTTTAAACTAAGCGAAATATTTACTAATAACGAGGTAAGAAAGGCAGCTTACTAGAAGTATGTAGACCTTAGAGAAGTTATATTAAAGATAGAGACCGAGACCGCTATAGAGTAAGGTTTAGTAATAGGTATTATAACTCTGTTAGATATGGTATTAATTACTTTATAAGATAGAAGGAGGAGTATCTAAATAGAACTAAGTAAGTAAATAACTACTAGTGCTAATTTACTACTTAATAAAGGCAAAAGGCTACAGGCTTAGGATGCTTAAGAAGAGATAAGAGAGACTTAAAAACCTATAACGGACGATAACTAATAGGAAAGGGTAGTAGCTTAGTTTTAAGATAAGCGAATAAGTACCGGATAAAGATTCTTAGGGAGCCAAGATTTTAAAGAACGAATAAAGTCTATAGTAATCCTAAGTAAACGTAGTGTTTAGCCTAAAGGTAAAAAGTTAATATAGTAATTAAGAAGAATAAGAACTTTAAGGATTTACTTTGCTAATATAAACTAAGAAAAGACTAGACGGCACTTAAGAAACAAGTTTATGTATAGTAAGAATAAAAGGAGTACTAAGGGCTAAGTACGCTAGGTCACTTAAGGGATAGAGCATCTATGTAAAGAATTATTAATAGGCTAAGGGTAGAAACGCTAAGAGCTAAGTGGTTAGAAAAACTGGAATAAGAAGAGGATTTAGGGATCTATACTAGATTTGTAGAATAATATACTAAAGGCTGTAACAACGTAGTAATAAAAAGATACTTCCTTACAGATAGATTGTATACACTAAGTAAGCTATACTAAAAGTAGGATAATAAGTAAAAAGACCTCTATATATAGCTGGATAAAAAGGTTATACTAGATTAAGCGATTTTGGAAAGGCAAATAAGCTATATAAAGGACGTACTAATTATAACGTTAAAAGACGTAGAAAGTTAAATAACGGACTAAAGAGATGTATAGTAGATCTTAGTACCGGCTAAAAGCGTAGTAATACCCAGATTACTTAAATAGAGGTTTAAACTTAAAGAGGGCGATAAGCTAAGAGTTAACCTAAAGCACCTAGCATATTATATATTATTGCGAATTGTATATATAGATAACAATATAAGACGTATAGAACGCTAAAGGCAAAAAATAAGAAGTACCTAATTAGAATATGGTGGGCACTAAATAAAAGAAAGTACTAGAATACTAAGTATATATATATAGTGTCTAGTAGAAGTTTAGAAGTTAAATAACTTAATACTTTAACTAGGAAAATTCCTTATAGAAGAATACCTAAATAGAGAATAGTGGTGAGAATGCCTAAAGAATATATATCTATGGTATATAGAGGAAAAGAAATAAACTAAGTATTAGCTAAAAGTGGACTAAGTATAAACGGAATAAAGCTAGAAGTTAGGAAAAGGGAAGGCCTATAGAACTAGAGGGAGCTAGTAGTAGAGCCTTAGACCCTTGAAGGAATTTAAGGATAATACCTAAATCTACAAGTAGATTAGTAAGATTAAAAGTTTAAAAGTATTAATAGATAGTAGAGTAATAAGAAACCATATATTACTAATAGCAGTTAAAAAAAATAGGGTTATTACTTAGATAAAAGAAACATCTATATCTGTTAATAATAATTTTAGGAGATTTAATAACTTATAAAGGAGGTATTATTAATCTTAAAATGGGACCTATTTAGTTAACTATTAAAGGAAGGCAAATTAAGATGTCTTTTAATATCCTACTATTAGGAAGGAATAAGGTAGTATTAGAAATGCCTTATTTATAGAAATATAATCTAAAGATTAATTGGGTTATAGGTTAAGTCGATATTAGAGATACTTAATAATATAAAATACAATAATAAACTAAGATAGTATAGTACTAAGTTAGAGCGATATATAAAGGGAATGTCACAGCGACTCAGTCAATCGAGGCATAAGCGCCGTAAAGAACGTATGCAAGCCTATACAATTGGAATGTCTATGGACTCGGATATCAAGATGAGGAGCAGAAGAAGGTCGTAGAAAGGACACGTCTATACATATAGAGCCAAGACGTAAGCGAACCCCCTAACTAGGCCCTATCCAGGTTACGCGCGTCAGTGCCGTAACAGGGACTAGGTAAGGCTTAAGTTATATACTAAAGAGATACTATAAATACGGTGAAAAACCATAGAGCCTAGAAAGTAATAAGCTGTTAGAGTATATAGTATAGAACTATAAGATAGAATTAGAACTAGAAATTGTCACAAAGTGCATATAGAGCAGTTCATTGATGAAATGGGTTGATTAATCGATGATCTTGACTTAATCGTTAATTGATGTTGACCCGGGGCCCCTGGGGCTCTATGAAGAGATTTACAATGCACGTACACGTGTCCCACACCTTAAAGAATACAAATTATCTAACACACCCCCTTAGCTTCGAGCTCTTTTGAGGTCAAAGCTAACTAAAGATAAGTTAAGAGCACTTAAAGAGTTTATATAAGAAAATCTGTAAAAGGAGATATCTAACTATTGCAGTTATTAGTAGGATATCTTGTACTATTTATACCAAAGGAAAATAAAAAGCTTAAATTATGCATTAACTATAGATAATTAAATAGCATTACTAGAAAGGATAAATATCTTTTACCCTTAATTAGCAAAATCTAAAATAGGATTGGTAATATATAAATCTTTACAAAGATAGATCTAATATAGGTATACTGTCGGGAATTAGTCAAGCGGTCGTTACGTAACGCCGCGGCACTAGCGTGGCGAGGAGTCTTAAGCTCCTCGCCCTTCCTCATTCCAATAAAGGAAGCTATTAACCAATATCACTGTAACCTACCCAAGTAGTCGTTATTGGTGAGTCACCCTGTGTAACCAACACTAATCAGTAGTTAAACACACAGTTAACTATAGAGCAGCTAGGTTATTGATAGAAGAGACAGTCTCGTGCAGGGGTTCCCGGCGATACTATACTACCTTAGGCTTGCGGAAAACCAGTAATAGAAGTATTACTAAGTACTAGGAGATACTAAGTTACGTCCATTACGCAGAATAATCGCGTTTATAAAGATTTGGTTAAGTACTTTAGGTCAGAAGTGTTACTAAACCTAGGGTCCCAAGTCAACGTCCAAAACGCGTTGACTACGCCTCAAATTGCCTACCTTTTGACAGCAAACCTACGAGATCCTATAAAGCCGAAAATCCTACCTACCTTCGACGTACGACACCCCGTTGATTCTACTCCTATCATGGCGTTAACCTACCTAAAGAAGTATAAAAACGACATTAACCCAGAGATATAGGACAAAGATATTGACCCTATAAACGCTAAGCAATAGGACCTAAACGGATTCTTACTATACTGCATAGCATAATACACAGACAGCGAATACAACGATACTGTGCTATAGTATTACATAAAGAAGGACTTTGTTAAATAGATAAAGGAAACATAGGCCCTCGCGAAGAAGAATATTGTATAAAACTTCCATAACTTCCTTTGGGAGAACGGAGTATTTGTCCCTATAAATAGAGACACTATTAGAGACAATATTTAGGAGCAAGTTATTAATGCAAAAGAAGAGCATAAATAGACTCTATAAGAGATTAAGCACCAACTATATAATATAAAGAAGCTCAACTTATAATAGAATCCAAATGATATACTAATAGAGACATGTTCTAATTCTATTGCTCCAGGTATAAGTTCTTACGTGCCATACCCATCACTCCCACTAATTCAACCCGCAACTTTAACTACTACCCCCTAAGAGCAAGCGCAAGACCCCCTTGCTTCGCGATTTAATAACCTTTAAACTCTGCCACAGGAAGATTAGGTACCACGCTATATTCTATTAAGCTCTGTATCTCTACTATAGCCTATAAAGCAATTTCTACCTTAATCTCTAATGCAATTTCAACGTGGCCTAATACCGCTCGGAGGCACCTTAAAAATGCTTATAGAGCTTATAAAACTCTATTCAGACTAGGAGAAGAGGTTTAGCGGGGAACTATATAATATCCTTAATTTAAAGCTATGTATCTTCTATAACTATTACTAGAAGGTTGGACTAGAACCTAACTAATATTATAACACTTATTCTGTTATGCTTAAGGGCCGCGCTAGTACCTTCTATTATAATCGTTTAGTAGGAAAAGGATATAATTTCAACTGAATAATATATAAGATAAGATGCCACTTTAAAACAGAAAAGAATAAGCAGTAGTATATATTGGAGTGGAGAGAGACTACCTTCTTAAGAATCATTGCTATAAACCCAAATGCCTCTTAACTTAACTGTCTTTAAAAGCTCTTTAATCGACTTTAGATAATTTAGCGTGGTTTATCTAAATTATATTAAGAGGACTTCAGCCTACGCGATTAAGTTATTAGCGTATGCTAAGGTATTAAAAAATGTAACCTTGCCCTCTTTAATCCTGTAAATACTTATAAAGGAGTGTGTGCTTAATTAAGATCCTTTATTAGCACCGCTCTGCGCTCTTAAGAAGTATAGTAATTTAATGCTTAACCCTAACCTACTTTAATTAACCCAACCGACCAATATAATTATAACTGGACTGATCAAATATATAGTAGCTAGGGTAGGGGATACGGCAGAGGGTATAATTAACGTCGACTATAAAGCAATTGTGGAGGTCCTTATAGAGGTTTATCTTAAAACAATTAACAGAAGAAATGCTATATTTATAAGAAGCTAAATTGCTAGTTAACTAGGCACCCTCTTAACAGACAAAAGGAGGTATATAATAAGTTTCGCCAGAGTATACAAAACGTTGGAAATTATAAGGTTACTATAGCCTACTTCCAAAGCTTCCTGGTTTAATATAAAGGCAAAGAAGATCTTAAGGGTAAGGTTAATAAGGCTGAACAGCTCCTTATGGATATAGAAATTAAGGACTACTCTCCTAACCAATACTTTACCAAGTATAGTAAGGTAAATAGTATATAAACCGTTACTATCCTTAACGACCAATCTACGCTCTATTCTATTATAAAGTTAGATATCTTTAATGAGCTAAAAAAAAGTTCCGCGTTCTCCTTTAACAATAAATACTTGGCGAACGTCTTCTATGGTATTATGCTAGATACTAGAGCCGCAGGAGTATCTATAATAGGAGAACCTTAAGTTTAAGCTCTTTAGCAGCTTAATAGCTCTATTTAGATTAACTAATTAACGGCAGGCCAATATACAATTCGCTTTGGTAAGGGTACTATAATCTCTCTTGGCACAATTAAGGTCTAAACTCTATTAGGATATATCACTTTCTATATTATTTCTATAAACACCCCGTTTCTATTCTGCATCTAAGATATAGATAAGTTAGGCGTCAAGCTTAATAACCTTAAAAATATACTTGTTTAAGGAGAGAATCAGGTGCCCGTTATACACAAGTAGGGTTACCCTTAGTTGCTCCTTTAATAGCCAGAAAGGAGCATTGCTTAAAGCTATTTAATTAAGTTAGAGTTATATTAACTACACCGTCGCTTTGGTTACCTATTAGTTTATAGATTACTTAGGGTTCTTTAGTAAGTAGGTTATAAAGTTAAGGCTAAGACAATTAAGCATCTTATAAAGTACTACTATTACTGCTAAATAAACCAGAAGTTACCTAGCCAATTTAAGTTCACCCTTAAAGATAACTACAACTTTAACTTCTGTATTATTATTAATATTATATATCTTAGCGGCAAGCTAGTACTTTAAGTTATTAACCTTTTAACCTCCTTTTAAGCCGCACGTTTCCTAAAGGATATATTAGCTAGGAACGCATGGGATACTCTTTAATTATACTAAATTAATATCTACCTAGGACTCCCTAATTGAGTTATTTACAACATAGAAAGGAACTTCTCATCTATAAAGTTTTAGTAATAGGTAAAGGCAATAGAAATTAAGGTTAAGGAAGTCCCTATTAAGGCACATAATAGTGTTGGAAAAGTAGAATAATATCATACGCTATTACAACAAGTATATAAGATTATTTCTTTAGAACTAGAGGGCGCTAGTAAAAAGCTTATTTTATAGATAGCTATTAAGGCTGTTAATAATTCCGCTAGCCCAGATAGGCTTATACCTATATTACTAGTCTTTGGCGCCTACCCTTAAATAACTAATAATTCTCCACTATCCCTATCCATTATATAACGAGCGGAGGCTATTTGCAAAGCAATAAAAGAGGTATAACGTCTCTACGCCACACGCTAGGTTAACGATGTACTAGGAATAAGAAATGGCCTAAATACCTTAATTATGCTTAATCTGCCACTCCAATCTAAGGTACGCGTATGGCGTAAAAAGGGAGGATGGTTAGGCCTATATAAACTTATTATAATTAATAGTTAAACTTGCACTTTTTAGATGCCCTATAGACCCATTTAATTCTGCTTAACTATTATTAAGCCCTACTATAGAAACAATAGTTCTGAGCCTTTATAGGATACCCCAGAGGATACCCCAGAGGAGAACTATAATTAATATACTCTAGAAGGCGACTATAATCCTAATATAATTATAGCAGATATGCCGTAACTATGACGCGGTAGAGGTCGCCTAAAGGGATTATAAAATCGCCAACACCTTATTAATTTCGAAGAGCAATTTATTATCGCTATTAAGAGTAGAGACAAGTTATTAATGGCCTTTATAACAGCTAAAGAGAAGGCTGACTTTAAGCTCGCAAAATAGCTCTAAAAGGAAGGCCGTATTATAACTTTAGGAGCTCCTTTCCAAGTATCTAATAAGTAGAAGATCGATGGTCTTATTATAAGAGGAGTTTTTAAATTTAAAAAGTATAACCCTACTAAGTTTAATAGAGTTCGCATCTTTAAGTTAAGAGTAGTTAATAAAATTAAGGGTAAAGCTACTAATACCCTATTTAAGAAGTTAAGACTGGTTATTTAAGGTTATAACAATAACGGTAAGGAAGTAATTCTTATATAATCCCCTATAATGTAATAAGCTAGTTAGCAAGTTATTATTGCGCTAGCTCCCTCCTTAATAAAGAATAGAATGGCGGTTTATTTATAAGATATTACTTAGGCCTATACCTAATTAGAGACGCGCCTTTAGCGCTTAATACTAGCATACCTTTTAAAGCAAATTCGCTACTAATATCCCAAAGATACAATCATGGTTATACTTAAGCTATTATATAGAATTGCAGAGGCAGGAACTTATTAGTAGGCTACTTATAGTAAGTACTACAAAGAGAAGCTTTTAATAACTACTTCTATATTTAATCCCTGCTTCCTTATTATAACTATGGGAACTCTATTCGGAATCGTTAGTATGTAAACCAATAATATAATTATCTTAGGAGACGACCAATTCTTAGCTCTTAAAGAAGATAAGCTAGTAAAAGCAAATCTTATAGCAAAGCTAAAGGAAAAGCTTAATTTAATAACACTATTACTTTTTAATAGATGCATCCTCTCCCTAAATAAGGATTCTATTGCTTTGCGCTAGAAAGATTAAGGCAAGAAGATTAATGTTATTAACGTTAATTCTCTAAAGCAAGGATATATAGAGTAACGC
>Ga0307507_10006462_pt1 | contig 17990 bp, 4 predicted proteins | sample 7_EM_MG_FD_207223 | JGI IMG/M metagenome (GOLD analysis project Ga0307507, IMG submission 207223) | Populus trichocarpa ectomycorrhiza microbial communities from riparian zone in the Pacific Northwest, United States - 7_EM | ecosystem: Host-associated > Plants > Roots > Unclassified | place... | reverse complement strand
TGCCTCATAAACTGCCTCCGAGCCGCGCGAACAAGCCTATACCTTATACTACAATTAATTGGTGGAGGAGCTTGGTGGGCAATATACTGCTACTAGGCGAAGCTATGGCGGATTTTCTATAGAACTTTAAATTCTATTATCTTGGCAAGCAATTAGCAAGCAAGCAAGCAAGCAGAGGGCTTCCAAATCAGGCAATTAAGCAAGCAGAGGGGTGTTTTGCTTGCTTGCTTGCTTATTAGCAAGTCTGGCAGTAAGCATACGGACAAAGCTGTAAGGACGCCAACAAATCCTACACTAAACCAGCACTTTATAGATAGGTTAAAGAGCAATATAATATCATTTCCAACTCCCAGCTTACTAGATCACATGTCTACAAGCAATAAGATAGCTTCTTAACCGCGACTACTCAAATCAATTAACAAGTCGCCGACACCAATCTGATTTATTAACAGGTCTAGTCTTAATCTGGAGAGAGATTTAGATCTCAGTACGACTATCCTAGAATTGCTCTACTCTGATAGTGTTAAGCTTAAAGCCTCTACTAAGCTATAGCTACGTTATGAGATTAGGCTGCAGCTAAATATAGGCAAAACAAAATTGCGGGTATATAAAGAGACGATCTCTAAACTCTGTAAACGGATTGATGACTTGGAGACATTGGTTCTATATTTAATATTGTAGAATATAGCTAAAACTAAATAGCCGGCATAAGATCGCGCTAATTGGACCTGGTTATACGGACACTTTGAAGATCGATATAACCAGTTATATTGCTATAGACGCGTGCAATAGGCGTTTATGGCTGCGTCGCGCAGTAGACGCTTTATATAATAATTAGAGTTGTCCAGGGTCCGTTAAAATAAAATAATGCTTTTTTGATCTGTATGGTGGCACTAGACATTGTTACAGTTGCGCTAAATTTATAATGCACCTATAGGGAGCTGCTATAAACGTCCCATTATTGGAGAATGAAAATGTTCTAACCATCTCGCCGTTTCTAGCGGCATATAAGAGTATTCCGTTGTCGTTTTTAGGAACTCCGATTTGATGGACAGGGGAGGTAAATAGAGAGACGCTATAATCATCCGCAATTGTAGAGTTGTGATTCCGATAAGTTCTAAGTAGAAAACTATATTTAAATGTTAATGAACTGGGGCGCTGGAAGGGAGGTATAAATGCCACTAAAGCACTTACTAGGGGGTTTGATGGCAAGCATATCTTTACTAAGTCGATTCCTGTAACTATCTAGGACTTTCTTGCCCGAGATAACGATTGAATAAATACGCGCTTTATTATATTGTGTGAACCTATAGACGCTATAACAGTATATCCTGGGTTAGAAATTCCGTGCAGCGTAGCGCCCCGGATAGTGCAACGCGGTATAACAATTGTGATACCTTTGACTTCGCCTACTTCTGTTAATGGACCTAACTACACAGATAGCTCGCCGTCTTTAAGCCGCATTCTCCGATATGTTCCGTATCTAGTGTTATACATCAAGATAAAACTCCCTAATATTTTGCGCTATAGCTAATAGTCCCCATCTCCAATTTCCAACCTTATATGTTACGTAATGTGCCTTATCCTTAGCGATACTAGCGGAGTAAGTTGGCGGGTGCATATCAGAGGATGCGGCGGAGGGGTTTTGCGACTTAAGTGTGGGTATACTTTTAGTACTTTTCTTCTCCGCTAAAATTACGTTAGGGGATTTAAGCCAATAAATTGATGACGCTGACGGTATAAGAGTAGGGCTGAGTGCAGCCGCATGCTTGAGGGCCGGCATATTAAAGGTTACAACGTTGTGGCTTATTAAGTTATCTCTTTAGGAACAACCTAAAGGCCCTACACTGGTGTCCCGCTGTGGCACTAGCCCACTGGCTGGGAGTTAATGTCTAGGCTGTACAGAATGTTGTCTATCTGTGTTACCCTATAATCTAAAGCTGCTTCTGGAATCTCCTTCTGTCTCTAAGTCATTACCTTGGGTTGTAAGGTATTTATTGTTCTTAATATAAAGGTTATACAGTTTCTGCAATTCCTTTCTCTTTACTATGGGTATACTACTTAATGCGACACTTCCTAGAATCGCAAAACTCCGCCACAGTGCTGCTATGGGGTCGCCGTGCTATGAAGTAGGGGGAAAGAGCTGGCCAATCCGTATACTCCTATTTCTCTCGCAATAGCCTAGTTTAGGAAAATAGTTGTGGAGGGTATACCGCTTATATAGTCCTCTATAATCCTTAGCATTAATAGCATTCTAAACCAGTTAATGCTGCCAGTATTTGTCCTAAGAAGGATAAACTCTTTTCACCTATATTTAATGTCGATTATAATATTCCTGCCTATATATTATTATTATTTATTGCTTAACGTCCGATTCGGATCCCTGTTAGGCCCACGCGGACTACTCCTTATATATATGTGGGGAGAAAACTCTATTTAAGAAAACCCCGTGATCCGTCTCCCCGCCTTTTAGGGCTCGCTTGCGAGTCGCCTGCGAGTTACTAGTGGTGCTCTACTACCTTACTTTTTGACCTCCTTAGGAACTACTGCTGCCGTAATAAACCTATGGACGCGCTAGTATTACACACTGTACTCTACTTCTGTAGAGTTATTAGGGGGCGCCTATTACTCGCCCTTTTGCCTTCTATTGCTATTTCCTTTGCAACCTGGAACTGGTCTAGTACATTTTAGCCAATGAGCCACCGGGTAGCCGCCTTGAGGCCTTTCTGTGTTAAGAGCAGTATATTATAGTTTTCTATGCCAGCTGCTGAGAGTATTGCTTCTTGGCCGGTGCATAAGGGGCATAATAGTATTATGTGTTTTAGTGTCTGTTTTGGCCAGCCATATTCGCACCTTAGGCTATCTATTGGGACACCTACCCAGTGAAGCCAATCTTTTAGTCCTATTATTTCTGTCCTTAAAAGTGTTGCTATTATATTTTCTGCCTTTGTTAGGCCCTCTTGGAGCCCTTAGGTATTTACCTCCTATAGTATTACCCATGCTATAGCTTAGGTTCCCCTTGCCTAAGCCTACCTCTGTACCTTTAACTCCTATTTATCTTTCCAGCGTCGGTCTAACCAGTATTGTGTTGCGGTAGATGGTTTTCCAGTACTCTTTTATGCTCTACTTTGGCTCCTTTCTCTCCCTTACTATTGTCTTTACTGGCCTTTTACGCGTCTCCCTTTCTCCTTTATATAGGCCTAGGCCCTAGCGCCGTACTATTCTTCTTTTACTTTCTCTACCTGTTTTCCTAATATATCTTCTCTACTTTAGGGTTGTTGGTTTCTTCTCCTATAGGGCACCCTAGGGTCCCTCTATAGTTTGTTTAGGCGTGTCTTGATATACTTTATAACGTTAGAGTTGCGTTCCTTTTACACCCTTTGCATTGCATTGGCTTTAATATATAGTTATAGGGGGGGAATATTAGCTTCCTTCTTAAGCAGTGCTGTGGCCGTTCGCTTATACCCGCCTATTATACTCCTAAGGCAGGCTATTTGGACCTTTTAGAGTGGTTTAAGGAGTGATTTAGGGGGGCCTTTCTTAGTTTCTCCAGTGGCCCAAATGCTAGATCCATACGTCATGGTTAGCCGGATAACTGCTGTATATAGTAGGCGTGACCTCTGGAAGCATAGACCCTATATAGAATTGACGATCCTAGATATAGCAATATACTGTGCTTGGCCCTTATAGGCCGCTTGCGCCGTATATGCGCTCTACTGGAGCTTGCTGTCTACCTATACTCCTAATACCCTTAGGCCTTAAACCGGTTGACCCCTAAAGCCTTAAATATAGATTATATGCTAAAGATCTGCAGATTAGTTATGTTTTCTTATAAAATAGATTAGCTGGTATTTCTTTGGTAAGAATTGGACTCTATATCGTCTTGCCTATTCTATATAGGTATTATAGGCTTTCTCTAGTGTCCTACAGTTCTCTGCGGCTATTGGCCTATATGTAATTAGGTTTATGTTATTAACGAAGCCTATCCCCTAGGTTGCCCCTTCCTTAAAGGTGTTAAGCAGGTTACTTATAAAGAAGAGGAAGAGTATAGGCGACAGAGGTGATCCTTATAGTATTCCTATTGCGACTGTAATAGGGGGGCTCTGGTATCCGCTAAAGACTAGTAATATTTCTTTCTAGCCTATAAATCCTTAAATAAACTAAATGATTTATTCTAGGAAGCCCTTTACCCTAAGGATGTATAGGAGACGCTTATGGGGTATATTGTCGTAGGCGCTGCTAATATCTAGGCTAAGTATTAATACTATAAAGTCCTTTCGCATAGCCCATGCAGTTTTAATGGTAGTAGCGAGTAGTGTAAGTGCTAATAGCGTTAAGCGATTCTTTCTTGCCCCTATTTGGCTTTGTGGTAGTAGGGCGTGTTCCTCTGCCATATCTGCTATATAGTCCGCTATAACCTTTTCTAAGATCTTGCTTAGGGTGTTTTCTAAGGCAATAGGGCGGTAGCTTCCTAGAATTAAGTAGTCTGCTTTGCCTTCTTTTCATAAAACGACTGTTGTTATGGATCTTCTAAGTTATGGGTAGTAGCCTATTGCAAAGCATGCTCTGGCTACGTCTGCAAGCCAAGGTGCTATAAGTGGTCCATAGGTCTTTAGGGCTTCGTTTAGGATCCCATCTAGTCCTAGTACTGTGTTGTTTAAGAGGCGGCTGATAGTTCTAGCCATTTCTTCAGTTGTCATGTCGCTGTCGACCCTTAGGTGAGTCACTGGTGTTTTACTGGTGATATCGCTAAGGTCTGCTAGAGCTGGTTAAGGGAAAAATCTTTCTATAAGGATCTTTGCTTTCTCGTTATTGTTGCTTATAGCCTATAGTTCGCCTGCTCTTCGTAGGGGTGGTAGGTATAGATCTTCTACTAGGCGTCCCGCCTTTTTCTTTACCCATTTCGCTATGGTCCAAAGGCCCTTGTTATAGGGGAGACTTGGGTTAGTAGTGTGTTCGTTTATAAACCGTCTCCAGTTATTCCTTGCTTCTTTTCTTAGGGTATTCTTTAGCTGGTTTCTTGTGTCTTTATATCGTCTCTTGTCCTTAGAATCGTGGCTGCTTGTGTATTTCCTCCTTGCTCGTCGTTGGCCGGCTACAAGGGCCGCGCACTGTGCGGACTATGCGTGTCGCGCGCTAGGATACATTTGCATTGCAGAGCTACGAGAGTTATATACAAAGTAGAGTTGCGGAGGCCCTCCTGCCAGGGCCCTCTACCATAGTTTTCCACTTTAGACGCCCCCTGCCCTGCCTATATATTATATCTCGCTCCTTATATGCCCTGAAGTATGCAATATTAGCAGGGACAAAGATAAAGCCTGGATTGTAGTGGTTATTAAAATTTCAGTAATAAAGAGCACAGAGAGGTATGCCATTATCCATATAGGATGGAGAGTTGATATTAATAAGGCCGCGAATTTGGTAAATTTCAAACTAAAGTATACTGTTTATTAGCGTTATACTATTTAGAACCATCGCGCTAGCAGCAATATACCTCTTAATCCGTCTTCGTGATAACATAATATACATCTATTGGTGTCGCACCACAATGCTAGCATAAATCACTATTATCCAAACTCTTCACTTGCTCTCTTGTAGATGCAGAAAACGCGGTGCTCCTATTAGAGCTTACGCGTCTCAACAACAAAGGTTAAGGAGGGTATAACTGTTTATGCTGCTTGCGCTTCCCAAGGCTTGATAATAAGGTGGAGGAAGGTGGGTTACTTGGCGCTAGTAGAGGGAGCATAGGAATTTGTGTAAGCAATAGTGCTGGTGCTGGTTGCGCTGGTTGCGCTTTGCTGTTGTTAGCTATAATGGGTTGAACGAGCGCAGTCGTATAGAGCGTTGAGTAGCGCAGCTTGGTAAAATCGGAGCTGGGACAATTGTTAATAGGCGGTTAAGAGGAGAGCGCGGATAAATATGGTTACGAAACAGCGATGCTAAGCTGGAATTTCTATGGTGCCGTCTGTAAGCTTTATAAACAGCTTAAATTTATTGGTATAAGTAATTCACCGATACCTGATTAATACTGTATAGATAGCCGCAAGGTTGCAATCAGGCTAGAGATTACTCTATATAACTATTTAGGCGGGTAACCAATGAAGATCTATAGGTCACTCCGCCGGACATTATAACTGTTGCTTAAAATGGAGACAAATTGCTTAGGTAATAAGTGGTCTTTTAGTAGGTCACGTGTAAAATACTTAGTTAGATTACCTAAATATTTATCTTATAAATTAGACGCTCTACAAAAGATTTATTCCATAATATGGGGTAATGCATAGACCCTCCTACTAACTTATAGACTAATTAAAACAGCGCACTAATTTTAGCCCCCTACGCACCCCTATCACCTAATAAAATCTTCTACAGAGCGTCTGAGAGCTTATAGGTGTCGCTTTGGTGCGAAATAAATGTTTTAAAAATTGAATTTTATATATTTCTACAAGCTATATCCTAACCACAATAGTTATAATATATATGTTTAATGTAATAGATTCTTTAGGTAATTATATCTTTATAAATATATACTATAACCCTATATCTAGAATACTAAGGGGCGAGATATATTATCGTAAAACGTAAGTTAGATTCTTAACGGAATCTTTACTAAAACTTAACCGACTGCCTATATCCAACTTTCCACACAATAGAGCTATAATATTGCTATAATATAGAGGCGATAGAGAAGACAAAGAGCTTTTAGCTCGTAGTATTTTAGAGATAATTAGACCTAGAGAAGTACGTAAGTTTTAGTAGTAAGGCAAAATCGTAATAAAACTAAACTAAAACTGACTGACTACCTATATCTAACTTCTCGTAGAATAGAGCTACGATATCGCTATAATATAGAGGCGATAGAGAACAAAAAGAGCTTTTAGCTCGTAGTATTTTAGAGATAATTAGACGTAGAGAAGTATATAAGGTATAGAGCTTTAAGCAGAGCTTTGAGTAGAGCCTTGTATAGAGCTTCAAGAAAAGCCTCGTGCAGAGCTTTAAAAAAAGCCTCGTGCAGAGCTTTAAGTAGAGCCTTATATAGAGCTTCGAGCAGAGCCTTGTATAGAGCTTCGAGCAGAGCCTTGTACAGAGCTTTAAGTAGAGCAGTAAGGTAAGATTGTGACTAACAAGTTTTGTAATAGACGATTTTTACAACCGATAAAAATATAACCAACAAAAATACAACTAATGAAAATACGACTAACTAATATAGCTACGACGTCGTTATTTATTGCAATAGATAGAGAAATTAAAGAGCTCCTACCTTATAGTATTTTTATAATAACTAGACGTTATAAAAGGGTTAAAATAGAGCGTTATAATAGAAGAGTTATCGCCTAACAAGAAATAATAATTTCGCATATAAAGGGCGCCCATAAGCTCTTAGACCCTTAGGGAGAAATTCCTCTTAGTGTAATCTAATTGGTCCAGGAGCTTGCAGGACTTAGTAGAAGTTAGTGCGCTTGTCTAACTGGCTTAGGAGTTCGCAGGTATAGTACTAAGGAGTAGTGCTGCGCCGTGGCGCAATTTCTCCCTAGGGGTCTAATTTATAAGATAACTAAATATGCCCTACCCTGTTATATCTTTTAGCAGGCGTCGGGCCTTGCTAGCAACACTTATCTAAAGGCTTAGCCAGTTACAATATATAAGATTGTCTATAACAGTTTCTATATACTAATAGTACTCTTAAGTTCGGCTTGTATATTTACCACTTTATATGCCCACCTTTAGCATCTACTACAGCTTAATAATGTTTATGTATATTCCTAATATATCTCGCAAAATTAGATAGTTCCAATGCTGCCTACTCTTCCTCTATATATTGCCTTAACTCTGCAAGGGTACACGGAAATCTTTTAGCCACTCTCTATTTTAACAGACGCTAGACATTCTCTATTAGGTTTAAGTCAAGAGAATTAGTAGGCCAATACATCTTATCTATACCATTTAAATTATGGAGCTGCTGCGTGAGCCTAGCAGTATATTAAGGAGCACCGTCTTCTATTAGAATAGCATGCCTCCAAGGGTTCTCTGGGTGTTGTGCTACCTAGTCTATAAATCGGTATACCTAGGGAAGCACTCTTTCTCTATATACTTTACCCGTTATACTGCCCTATTTCTTCTTAATAACCACTATGTTTCCTTTACCAAGCGCTAAAATGCTCCTATAGATGGTCCAGGAAGAGTAATCTCTAAACTTAGGAGAATAATAAGAATTGTTATACTTCTCTTCTGGTCACTAGGTAATATATACCTTTCTAAAGCCTTTAGTCAAGAGGGAGCACTTATTAGTCTAGATAACACAAGCCTATAGCTCTGGCGTCTAGCTTAAATGCTTGATTACCCATGCTAAACGTACTTGCTTTTGTGCTTCGGTAAGGAGAGGTTTTAGGGTGGCCACGCGGCGGCTATAAGACTCCATCTTAAATGCTACTACGAGGGCTTTCTAATAAGTCTATATACCTTCTAGCCGAGCGATTTCCTTATACGTCATTCGATAATAAGCAGCGTCAAGGGTCGTATAAGCAACAAGGCGTTCCCGAATCTCGCCTGTAATGGCAGGCTTTCTACCTATTTGCTTCTTTAGGGCTTTAACTTAAGATCTTATTATAGATTAAACGGTCGTCTAAGGAAGTCCTATAGTCGTGGCAATTGCTTCTAGTGTCCAATATAAAAGATTGGAGAGTGTAAAGATGCGATAGCGCTCTTTATAGGATAGTTTAGTTCCTGGTTAATAGGTCTGGTCTTAGCTCTACTCTATTAGACGCAGTAGGCGACACTAACAAGGTCTTTAAATAATGTTGGGCATACTTATTCTACCAATATGCTCCAATACACTTCACAGTAAGGATATGTGCTTTTATAGTTAAAGCAGTTATTCTAGTACGTTTAATGGCACTGCCTAAGATAATAAATTTCTTGCCAATGCTTTTTAAAGCGTTAGAGTGATGACTAGGACTAGATTTTTAGTGCAAGTATATATAATATTTAGCCTCTTTTAGGAGGGTTAATCTATTGACCTTCTTATATTACTGCTATTTGCATTGTTCTGTCTACTATAATAGATAAGCAAACGCATCCACTTACTTATCCCTTTACAAATTTTCCTTAGAAATAAGCATTAGTGCTATGGGGTCAGCACCGCTATATGCTATAACTAAATCTAAAAACGATCTACGGTAGCTGTATGCGTGCTTTAGGTTTTCCCAAAATCCTACTAAACTCTTAAGAACAACGACCGAGTCTGCAATGTAGACATAGCCGTATGTTATGCCATGAGTTAGGCCGTATCGCGAAGTTAAACGGTGATTGTTGCGGGGGTTGGGAGTTCACGTTTTAGTTAACTCAGCAACCGCGCCACGCTAGTGGCGTGAACGCGGCGGTGCTTAACCGCCACAACGCCAAGCCCAAGAGAGTTGGTTCCAAGGCACCAGCCCACAGTAGAACCGCTTCTTGCCGGCTTCCTATCTTCATTTTGAGAAAGTAGCGCCTCAAAAACAAGGGTGTGGCTAGTGCAGGTCGGCCGCCCTCCCTACTAGCGCTGGCAAACTATAGAGAGCTTTGGTAGACTTTCACAACCCTATAGCCGGAGCGGGTCGGCCGCCCTCCCTGCTAGCGGCGGCAAAGGGCAACCTATACTAGACCGAACGCACGCTAACCTAGTTCAAGCTAGATGCTAGCATTATATAGCGGAAGGACAAGTTATCTAAGTACCTCACTTATTTCATCTTTCTAGGCCGCCACAACGCCCTAGAATGAATACTACCAGTGCCTAAACGTGTACGCGCAATATAGGTGCATTATAACTTCGTTAGACTTCGTGTAATGCAATAGGACCACACCGTTGTTATAACTGCCATAAGTTTAACAGGCATAGAGCTCAATAATACACTGCCAAAGAACCCCTATGCAGAAGATAAATCCCTCTAGTATCAGTCTTACAAGCTATCAGCTAGCTTATTAAAGGTTGTCAGATAGCAATACATAATGCAGTCTGCCTCGCTGACAAGAACTATAAACGGAAAATAAACAACAAAAGCAAAGAATGGGCATATGTTACCTAAGCGGTCCTTAAGTGTTGGGGGAAGGGGTAAAGGGAGTTATACTCCTCCTCTTACTTCTCCTTATAGTTACAGGAACAAGCGTGAGCGGAATTTCGTCGCATTGTCTCCTTAGCCCCTTCTAAATTATGTCGCCGTGTTAAATTTAGAAATAAGACACTTTAATTTTCATCGAAAGCTAGCCCAAGTTTTCCAGCTAGCATACGTGGGAAGGATTAAGAGTCGTTTAAGTTGTCCCTAGGGTGCTTGCAAAACGCAACTGTTTTAAGGTATACTTCCGGCAATGGTTTCTTGTAGTTAGGCAAAAGTTCGCCATTTTGGCAATTATAACTGATTCCGAGCATTGTATAGATGAGATCCCGAGGTTTAGAGGGCTTAAGTCCCGTTTTAATGCAATTAATAAGCTACACACGCAAACTATTAAAGAATAGGGCTATTCTTCTTTTCCTTATTATAAAGCAATTTATACTACCCTCCAATATTTTCTTCTTGTAAGAGAGAGGTGCGTTGCCACTCGTTATTGCGCCTAGGGCATCATCAAGATTTGTATTAGAGATGCATTTGCTGCCGCAGTATACTATAAAGCGTTGGGCGAGATATATTTCCTACTATACCCAGGCTCGGCGCTAGTAGGAGCGTTCGCATAGTGCGAGTATTGCTATATATTAAGCAGCCTTAAAACCGTCAAGGCTTTATCCAAGCCTAGTTAGGTTAGTAAACATCTCCATTACAAAGTCGCTGCTATCTTTAGCCGGACCTAGCCAGACGACAACGTTTTCCGCGTCTTTATATATATCCCCCATTACCTATACCTAGTGATTTTTCTCTTTAATGTTAGCTTAATTAGTACTTAAGGCATCGATCTATATATATTAGTCTTTCTTTTTAAGCCTTATTTGTATAAGAGCATTGCGCAAATTAGTCCGGACACAAACATAGCAACTATCCACGGAAATAAATGGGTTGTTATTACTGGGTAGACCCCACTTATAGGATAAAGCTTTGTAGGGTTGTTCACCCTGGTTAATATAGAGGAGGCAGCACTTAATAGGATTATCGCCAGAACCTCGCCTAAGTATGACAATACGGATTGCAGTTAGCAGCTCCAGAGGCCGATATTTAAAGGAGGCCTGTTGTTCTGTAATTATAAGAAGGAAGGTTTAGCAAGCTAAGAGACCTCTATACCTGTTATAGAGCTCCCCGCCGTGCTTTTGGATGGAGTTGCCCGCACAACGGACGAGGCGACGTCTGTCCCAATTTGATAATCGCCACCCCGGTATCCTTTGGCCCCTGCTGCTTCCGCGGCCAAATGCAACGGAAAATACTCCATAGCAAGTGTGACGATCCTTTTCCAGGCATGGCGTTATTGAGAATGATCAATGGGTATAGTGGTAATGGCGGTAAGAGCAAGAAAAGTTGCGATATGTAGTCATCAGCCCGGTTCGCGCGGCGGTAGGGCTGACTACAAGGGGCATACAGGATAAATATAAAGTGCCAATATATTGTGGCAAGTGGCGTGGGAGGCGGATACGCTAGCAGGGAGGGCAGGCCGACCCGCCCCAGCCACACTATTGACCCTATGGCCGGAGCGGGTCGGCCGCCCTCCCTACTAGCGTAGTGAAGGGACAAGTACCTCGCCACGTATGTTATTATCAGCTTTGACTAAAACGGAACTAATAGAATCTGCTAGAAAAGGCCCTCTTATAATATAAATATATTTAGTCCCCCAGACCCCTCTATAAAATAGAGATTATTAAAAAGATAAAGATAAATAGGATTATTCCTAGCTTTTAAAATAGGTCTATAAGCGCTAACTACTTCACTAGCTTATTTAGATAAAGTTAAAGTAAGGTTATACAACCTAATAAATGTCCTATGCAAATCAAATTTCTATAAACAGCTGTACAGCTTGGTCGATATTCAGGCGGAAGCCAAAGTAGAGCTTTTGTAATAGAACTTCTTATCCACTAGTTATTCACAAAAATAGCAGGCAGCTCTTTTGCCTAAGAGGGAAGACTACTCAAGAGAGGTAAAGGAAGAGGAATGTCTCCTCTAGGTGTTTCTAGATATAGGCCATCCGGCAAGAAGGCTACGTGGCTAACCGAGCCGGAGTAGCCCTCGAGCGTGCTACAGCAAGACCCCGTCGCTGCATCCCATAGCCGCACAGTCTTGTCGCGGGATTCAGACGCTACTAGCTAGCCATCTGGCGAGAAGGCTACGTGGCTAACCCAGTCGGAGTGGCCCTTAAGCGTGCTATGGCAAGCGTTCCAATCCTTTTCTACTTTTAATAGCCTGTTAATCCAACCTGGAATATGGTTATTATATTTTTTCTATATTACGCTTATCTCTGGAGCAAAGATAAGAGCTAAAGAGTACAGTTATAGAGGTGCGTGTTTAAGTATCGTTTAATTTCTTAAAACAAAGCGCTTTACGTCACAAAGAAATCTAAATATCTTAGCGCTTTGCTCTAACTGTGTAATAAGTAAGTATAAAGTATCGTAACTAATAGATTAACTAAGAGATTTCTTATATCTATAAGTAATTGTAAGCTGTTAATTATACAAATACCTTCTAATATTTCTCTAATAAGGCTTATAGCTTCTAGCCAGTAGAGAAAGAGCTTCTATAGAAACTTATATACTACATTATCGTCATAGATATGGCTTTGACTCTGCCCTAAGTGGTATACCCAATATCGGCAGGCATATTGGACTTCAGGCAGTAGACAGTCCGCTATACTTTGTTTATCAATCTTGCTTCTTAAAGTCCCAGGTATTAGGAGGTTATAGATATTTTACCTTAGACCCTTTAAGCTAGACATTAATTAAAGACACTTGCCGGCTAGCGTCTTATGCGTTTCTTTCCTATCTACCCAGTACGGGCTCTTTCTATGCTTTTTAGGATTAACGAGGAAGTTACGAAAAGAAAGGTATAGGAGCCTTATAGGCATATCCTCGTTAATAGGGATACTAAAAACAAAATGTAATAAGTCCAACCTATACCTAATATCCTCTTTAGACATCTAGAGGAGGTGTGCAAGTAAGGTTATAGAGAGAGGACTCTCTAAAATAATAATACTCCTAACTATTTCTCTAAACTTAATAATCCGCCTTTGCTTGTCTGCTTCGTCTTCATCATTAAATAACTGGTTTAAGATGGGGAGGTACATCCTATCAAGCTTCAAAATATAGTGTATTGTTTGATATTAAAGTATAATAGCTAAGCGCTCTTTAGGATTATCTCGCTGATCTCCAATATATTAACAGGCCGTAGCAGCAAAGATAAATAATAGGATAGCCAGCTTAACTAGCGCCTGGATTTAGTCCTTGCCAGGCCAGCCTAGGGATAGTAAGCGCTGCTCTTATACCACCTTAAGCTCATACTCTAAGAAGAGAGCTATATTGTGTTCGATCGTTTCCTTTAGTATGTTATAAAGAATTAGGTCCTGGTATATTCCGTCTAACATTTTCTTAAAGCTGAGACGAATAGGGAGCTCCGGTCTACTTGTTACAAAGACCCATAATAATACTAGCTTAAGACCCTTAGTTTGTAAAAGAAGTTTGAGAATTGCTTATATATCTTCGTCTCGCTTGCACTCGTCTAACCAGTCTATTACAATAACCAATTCTAAAGCTTAAAGAGGTTCCGCTTTTAAAAGTAGCTAAAAAATTAACTTCTTAAACTAGTCTTTTAAAGCTTTCTTAGAAATAGCTGGGTTAGTATTAATTATTTTCCTAATACCTAATTTCATTCCTAGTGCATAACCTATTAGATCTATAGCGATAGTGGTAAAGAATCGTGTAGCGTTACCGCGCTCTCCCTTACCTCTCTTAAAAAAGAAGCTGGCTCCTAATTAACATTAGTTGGCAAATAACTAGGCAACAGTCTATATAATTATAGACTTTCCAGTGCCCGCTATACTATTTAGCTAGAATATAGGTTTGCCGTTCCTGTCCTTCGCCTATTCCATTATTTGACTTAGTAACTTAACTTATATATTGCTAAGACACCTTAAATTATATTCTTCTATGTAAGAGTTAAAGGACACTCCTTTCGCAATTAGTAGGCTAATTAAGTTGTTATCTTTAATTTCTTTATAGAGTCGATCCAACGCCTTCTACCGCCCCTCGCCATAGATAAGCGGTATATGGATGTTGAAAATGCCTAGTAGAGAGTATGCTGTGTCTTCTTCGCGTTTTATCTAGCGTTTTGCTGCCCACAATATACGCTTATTTACACTAAAATAAGACAAAGGCCTTCCTTAAAGGGCCTAGATAGCGATTCCTATTATCTTATAGAGAGTTTATTCTAGTAATTACTTATTACTAAGCCGCGTTTCCTCCTTAGAGAAAAATTTAACTAATGCCGGTGCAATAAGCTCTTAAAGTGTTTAACTATAAGTAAACCATCTGCTTTTCCAGAATGCCGGTTTTCATCTTTAGGAGAACTGGTCCTCTCTAACGGAACCACCATCTAAAATGTTAGACAAATACACGTAGCACTTAGCCGCGTCCTGGTACCAGCGAAATATAGAGTTAATAGCTTCTATAAGCTTAGCGCTGCTTAATTTGTTAATACAGTAAGTATTAACTCAGAAGTATAGAAGACCGTTCTTAGTAGCTTGCTTTCCGCAAAATCGGATCTTTATATAGCCAGCTTTGCTCTTGCCTATACCTTTTATTATATCTTTAAAAGTGACCTCCTCATTATCCGCTCCCTAAGTATACAAAAGGATAGCATATTGCGGTATCTCATAGCCAACAAACTCAATTAGGCTAAAGTTGCCATCATCTTTAGATTTCAGAAGACGCATTATACTAATAAGTCTATTAGAGAGTATCGGAAAATGTAAAGATAAGTATATAACAACTTACGTTAAGCAAGCGCAACGATATTAGCTATTAGATGTTGGGAAATAGGTTAAGGGCTAGGGATAAGCGAAATAATATAGGGCAGTGCAACTAGGCTACCCCAAGATTTCTTCTCTTAGCGTTTGGGGCCACCAATAGCATTATAGACTTAAAGGCCTCCACAGTTTGCCCACGCTAGCAGGGAGGGTGGCCGACCCGCTCCGGCTATAGGGTTATAAGGTGGCGTTTCCTAGATATTAGCGCGGTTAAAGCTATAATCCAGGACGTTTACGCCCAGGCCATCCTCTTGTAAGGAATAGGCTTTTTTAACGCAGATAAAGAGAGAATCCACAGGGCTTGAATATAAAACCATAAAACCATTCTCTATTGCAGAACACATGCAAGGAGCCACTGGTATGTCTATTACTCCATAATTCAGAGCGTTTTCGTACTTATATAGGTTTGCGATTCCCTTTTTTGCCCTTATAGGCCCTTTTCCATTTACGGTTTTGGATCCTAACCTATCTATAAAGGGAAAATAATGGAACGACCCCAGGCTCCATAGTTAAGAATATTAAAATAGTATTCCAACCTTACTGGATGTTGTAACACATTAGGGAATAAGTATATATGGCAAACGTATTCTAATGCTAAGGTGTTAAACACGATTATAAGCAGCAACTAAAGCCGTATACATTTTCCCTAAGGAGCATTAGATTTACGTATCCTCATAATTAGGATTATCCTCCGCTATACGCTTCGCGGCTCTCTTCTCTTGCTTAATATACCACGCTTTATTATCAGAAGCTATCTACTCTAAGGGTATTTCTAATCTTTTACGCTTCTTAACTCCAGGAAGGCAATCTCTAATAAGCGCTTTTCGCCCTTAGATCTTTTCCTCTGCAATAGCGAGGAACTAACAAAGCTATTACATAGACAAGGATGTCTCTTAATCTCCAGAACCAATTTCATTGTTTATAAGCGCTTTATAAGAAAAGTTAGATAGCTGAAGTCGTAGACCTAGATAATCCGTAGGGTTTCCTTAATCGTCACGGAACGCCTATAAATGTTAAAAACCGTAGACGAAAGTATACTGTCTTAAGACAGAGCATACCTTATCCGCAATTTCTTAAACCACTCATAACTCATACCCATTAGCAGTATAGGCCAGATTAGTCCGCCATACTGACAACGTCGCCTTGCGCGAACCTTTCTTGCTATATTTAATGTCCAGGCCAATAACGACCTGTACGTTGGCATCTAAGTCCAGAAGATAGTCATTAGCAAGCCGGCCCAGCCTCTTCCTTTTCTATAAATATGCTACTTCGATTATAACTCCCAGGTATTGTGCATTATTATGCCAAAAAGAGGCATCTGGCTCGTATTTTGACTTTATGCTAGACGGAGCGCTGTCAACTAGAAAAGAGATCTTAGTTAATTAGGCTAGCCATACCTTCTACGCAAAGAGGGCTGCCCTATCTAATCCACTACGAATCACCTTTAACTAACTCCAAATTGCGTCCTTAACACCATTAATAAAGAGCTTGTAAACGCCAGTCGGCATACAAACTATAAGTCGATAGCTCTCCCTATTATAATTATATCTGTCTAATCTCTATTATTAGTTGCTATTTCTATAGTTCCTCAAGCATACGCACTATATCTTGTCTTAGACGTATCTAAATAGTGACTTGTCTCAGCTTAGCTAATGCTCTATCTTATCGTATTCTCCTTAAGCAAGCTGAAATTCCGTCTATAGGTAATGCTTAATGCGTCTTCTAGCTTGGATATCCTTAAAAAGCACAATAACTTAGGGAGCCTGCGCAAAGGCTTTCTCGTCAGTTAGTAGAGGTGTTAAAGGCGCGCCTACGAAGCTTAAAGGCGGTGTAATATGCTAGTGCTCTTTCAAAGAAGGTTGCGATATAGACATAGGCGTATGTCATGCAATAGGAAGGCCCGCATCACAAAGTTAAACGGTGGTGGTCGCGAGAACTGGTTGGGGTCTGGGAGTTTCGGCATAGTTCAGTTAACTTAGTAACCGCGCCAAGCTTACTACCCTTTGCGAAAGTATTGCGAAAATCAAATTAAGCGAGCCCCGCACACACAGCATTGAATTTAGGTGATTTCACCATATAAATCGTATGACTACCACGCATACTACGCTTGCAACGCTTATATCTGCCTTCTATGCCTAAAAGGATTCCTAAATAGCAGCTCCATTAAATTTTGGTAGCTTTTCTATTTAATTGGACGGTCAAATGTATCGCGGCAGCTACAAAGTTACACCTTTCGACTATATACCGTATCCAGCTTAACTTGGACCTCTATGGAGAGCCATACCCCCTCCTAAATCTTAAGATTGGGCGACCAAGTAATATACAGGCGGAACATAAGCAAGTTCGTGACATATAATATCATAGTATTGGGTGTACTAATCTCGTATATAGGCGCTTCTTGCCTACCTAGAAGATCGCCCTACTGCCTACCTTAATAAGATGGCCTGGTTCCTATAGGACGATTGCAATATTGCGGTATCAATATCGTCAATATGGAGGACTCTTAAGCGTAATAGGTGGAGTAGGAAGGTTATACAGTACAGAGTACAGGAGCGATCTAAGGATCTTCGTGCTGCCTAGAAGGGACGCCAATGCATATGGGACCCTAATTGCCTTATATTTATCAACGAGTTAGGCGCCAATGAGAGAACTAGTTATAGGAAGTTTGGTTAAAGTCCTATAAACCTTCCTGTAATTGATACAGTATCAATTAAGCGCTTAGAACGGTGGAGTATTCTACCTATATATTCACTTAACGGCTTTCTCCCTGGGACTCTTATATAGCAGGGCTCAATTACTTCCGAAATATTTAACGCCTAGATTAAGTCTTCTATTCTACTACAATATATACCTAGTTATACAGTCTTGGTGTTGGATAACGCCTCAATATATAAGAGTCAGGTAAGAGAGTAATTATATATATATTATAACTATATAATCTAACCAGGTATAGGAATTTATGGAGCTCTATACTGCCGCTAATATCTCTATTAAGTATCTTCCTCTATACTGCCCAGAGTTTAACC
>Ga0307507_10006461_pt1 | contig 17992 bp, 11 predicted proteins | sample 7_EM_MG_FD_207223 | JGI IMG/M metagenome (GOLD analysis project Ga0307507, IMG submission 207223) | Populus trichocarpa ectomycorrhiza microbial communities from riparian zone in the Pacific Northwest, United States - 7_EM | ecosystem: Host-associated > Plants > Roots > Unclassified | place... | reverse complement strand
CGCGCCCGCAGGCTCCCCTGAGCCGCGTCCACCGCATTGTCGATCAGGTTGCCCAGGATCGTCACCAAGTCCCGCGCGGACAGCGAATCCGGCAGCAGACCGTCGTCCATGCTGCTGTCCTCGGACACCACCAACTCCACGCCCCGCTCGTTGGATTGGGCCGTCTTGCCCAGCAACAGGGCTGCCAGCACAGGCTCGTTGACCGCCGAGACCACCTGGTCCGTCAGCGTCTGGGCCAACTCCAGCTCGGCCGTCGCGAAGTCCACCGCCTCCTCCGCGCGCCCCAGCTCGATCAGCGAGACGACCGTGTGCAGGCGGTTCGCCGCCTCGTGGGCCTGTGAGCGCAGCGCCTGCGTGAAGCCGCGTTCGGAGTCCAACTCGCCCATCAAGGACTGGAGTTCGGTCACGTCTCGCAGGGTCACCACCGTTCCCCTGCGCTCGCCGCCCGACACCGGTGACGTATTGACCACCAGGACTCGGGACGCCGTCAGATGGACCTCGTCCACCCGCTCCTCCGACGACAGCAGCGCGCCCGTCAGCGGTGCGGGCAGGCCCAGGCTCGCGACCGACCGGCCCACCACGTCCCCGGTCACCCCGAGCAGTTCCCGGCCGCCGTCGTTCATCAGCGCCACCCGGTACTGGCCGTCGAGCATCAGCAGCCCTTCGCGCACCGCGTGCAACGCGGCCTGGTGGTAGTCGTGCATATGGCTCAGCTCGGTCGCGTTCATACCGTGGGTGTGGCGGCGCAGGCGGGCGTTGACGACGTACGTTCCTACGGCACCCAGTGCCAGGGCGCCGGCCGCCACCCCGATAAGCGCCGTGACCTGGTCCTGGACCCGCTGGGTGATCGCCTCGACCCGGATGCCGGCGCTGACCAGGCCGATGACCCGGGTGTGGCCGGTGTCGTAGACGGGGGTGACCGCGCGGACGGACGCGCCGAGGGTGCCGGTGAAGGTCTCGGTGAAGGAGTATCCCTGCTGGGCGCGGGCGATGTGGCCGAGGAACGGTTTCCCGATCTCGCTCGTCTTGGGGTGCGTCCAGCGGATGCCCTGCGGATTCATGATCGTGACGAAGTCGACCTCGGTGTCCCGCTGGACGCGGACGGAGTACGCCTCCAGATGCGCGGTGGGATCGGACGTACCGATCGCCGCCACCACCGACGGCGAGTCCGCGACCGAGCGCGCCACCGCCATGGCCTGGCGGCCGGCCGCGTCCTCGGCCTGGCTGCGGTCGCTGACGTAGGTGAACAGTGCGTACCCGGCGACGACGACCGCTATCAGCACGGCCTGCATGCCGAAGAGCTGGCCGGCGAGGCTGCGGGGGCGGGGGACGCGGGGAATGCGCATGGGATCAGTGTGCCTCCCCGTCTCTCCGCAGCTCACCCCTCTGATTCCCGTATCTACGCCCGGTTGGTCAAGCGCGAACTAATTGGCCTCTCCCGACTCCGCGGAGGGGGACTCTCCGACTCCGCGCCGCTGTCCGGCACTCCTTCGAAGATTTCCTGCTTCAACACCGGCCGCCCGCCCGGAGATTCTCCGTTGGGGTCTTACACCGGCTCCACAGGCCGACACCGCCAGCCCGGCGGCCAGGACGTTCTTCGCCGCGTTCTCATCCCGGTCGTGGTGTGCCCCGCATGCGGTGCAGGTCCATTCCCGGATGTTCAGCGGCATTCTCGCGATCAGATGGCCGCAGGCCGAGCAGGTCTTGCTCGACGGGTACCAGCGGTCCACCGCGATCAGTTCGCGGCCGTACCACCGGGCCTTGTACTCCAGCATGAAACGCAGTTCGGCCCATGAGGCGTCGGAGATCGCACGGGCGAGCGCGCGGTTCTTCAGCATGTTCCGGACGGCGAGATCCTCGATCACGATCGTTTGGTTCTCACGAACGAGACGCGTGGACAGCTTGTGCAGGAAGTCCCGGCGCCGGTCGGCGCTCCGGGCGTGGATCCGTGCGACCCGAGTGCGGGCCTTGTCGTGATTCCTGGAACCCCTCTTCTTACGGGACAGCTCCCGCTGCGCGCGGGCCAGTTTCGCCCGGTCCTTTTTCTCGAACTTCGGATTGACGACCTTCTCGCCGGTCGACAGAGTCACCAGCGAGGTGATGCCCGCGTCGACGCCCACTGCCGCGCGGCTCGTCGGGAGCGCCTTCACCGAAGCGTCTTCGCAGAGCATCGAGACGAACCAGCGTCCCGCGCTGTCCCGTGACACCGTCACTGTCGACGGCACCTGCCCCTTCGGCAGAGGCCTGGACCATGCGATGTCCAGAGGCTCCCGCATCTTCGCCAGGGTCAGTCGACCGTCGCGGTAGACGAACGCCGAGCGGGTGTACTCCGCGCTGTTGCGGGACTTCTTGCGGGACTTGAACCGCGGATAGGCGGAACGCTTCTCGAAGAAGTTCGTGAATGCTCCCTGCAGGTGTCGCAGCGCCTGCTGCAGGGGAACCGAGGAGACTTCGGCCAGGTAGGCGTACTCCTCGGTCTTCTTCCACGCGGTCAGCAGAGCCGAGGTCTGGACGTAGTTGATCCGACGCCGCTCGGTGTACCAGGCGGAGGTAGGGGCCTGAAGAGCCAGGTTGTAGACCGTGCGGACACAGCCGAACGTGCGCATCAGCTCAGCCGCCTGCGCGTCGCTCGGGTAGAAGCGGTACCTGAAGGCCCGCTTAACAGGCTCGGTCATTCTCAGAAACTAACAGGGCAGTGTGTGAGCCGTGGACTTAATGAACGTAAGGGTGACCGCTCTCACAAGCCGGGAGATAGTCACCGCAACCCCCGGAAGCAGCCGCCTCCCGGACCGGCCCGCAGAGAGAGCTGTGTGGAGATCCCCTACGGAGATCCACACGGAACTCCGTACGGAAATCCGCACGGAGTTCGGCGCGGACCGCTTGAATTCCCCAAACCCCGGACGTGAGCCGCACTCGCAGCCAGGGTTCCGCCGGTCGTGAGCCGCACGCCGGATGATGCCGACGACGTCGTCAAGGAGGGCAGCCGTGGCCAGCACCCCCGCACCCGCACCTGCCGCACCCGCAGCACCGCCCGTGAAGCGGGACCGCACCCACTACCTCTACATCGCGGTGATCGTCGCGGTCGCCCTCGGCATCGCCGTCGGGTTCGCCGCGCCGGACTTCGCCAAGGAGCTCAAGCCGCTCGGTACCGGCTTCGTCGCGCTGATCAAGATGATGATCTCGCCGATCATCTTCTGCACGATCGTGCTCGGCGTCGGCTCGGTCCGGAAGGCCGCTCAGGTCGGCAAGGTCGGCGGGCTCGCGCTCGCCTACTTCATCGGGATGTCGTTCGTGGCGCTGGCCATCGGCCTGGTCGTCGGCAACATCATCCACCCGGGCAGCGGCATGCACCTGACCGAGGCCGTCAAGGGCGTCGGACACACGCAGGCCCAGGCCGCCGCCGAGGGCCCGGTCGACTTCCTGCTCGGGGTCATCCCGACCACCTTCGTGTCGGCGTTCACCGAGGGCCAGGTCCTCCAGACGCTGCTGATCGCGCTCCTCGCGGGCTTCGCGCTCCAGGCCATGGGCCGGACCGGCGAGCCGGTGCTGCGCGGTGTCGAGTACATCCAGAAGCTGGTCTTCCGCATCCTCGGCATGATCATGTGGGCCGCGCCCGTCGGTGCCTTCGGCGCGATGGCCGCTGTGATCGGCGAGACCGGTATGGACGCGCTCAAAGCGCTCGGCACGATCATGGCCGGCTTCTACGTCACCTGCTTCCTGTTCATCGTGGTCGTGCTCGGCACGCTGACCAAGCTGGTCGCCAAGGTCAACCTCTTCCAGCTGCTGAAGTACCTCGGCCGTGAGTTCCTGCTGATCGTCTCCACCTCCTCCTCCGAGTCCGCGCTGCCGCGGCTCATCGCGAAGATGGAGCACCTGGGTGTCAGCCGCCCGGTCGTCGGCATCACCGTGCCGACCGGCTACTCCTTCAACCTCGACGGCACGATGATCTACCTGACGATGGCCTCGCTGTTCATCGCCGACGCGATGGACCAGCCGATGAGCATCGGCCAGCAGATCGGTCTGCTGCTCTTCATGATGGTCGCCTCCAAGGGCGCGGCCGGTGTCTCCGGCTCCGGCATCGCCGTACTCGCCAGTGGTCTCCAGTCGCACAAGCCGGCCCTGGTCGACGGCGTCGGCCTGATCATCGGCATCGACCGCTTCATGAGCGAGGCCCGCGCGGTCACCAACTTCGCCGGCAACGCCGTCGCCACGCTGCTCATCGGCACCTGGACCGGCGAGGTCGACAAGGAGCGGGTGAACCGGGTCCTCGCCGGTGAACTCCCCTTCGACGAGAAGACGTTGCTCGACGAGAAGGACGGCGACGACCACCTCGACGGCGTGCCCGAGCAGGGCGGCGAGAAGGAACTCGCCAAGGCCTGAGCGCTTCCTGCTCAAGCGTGGCGCCCGGGCCGACCTGAACACGGTCCGGACGCCCCACGCACTCCGGGCGGCTGGGTGTCCCCCCGTCGCTCAGCCGCCCGGTCCTTACGGGGACGTAGTTCCTTACAGGGACGTAGTAGGGATGTACTAGCGTGCCGTGCCGTGCCGGAAACCTCCGGCGCCGCACGGCACGTTCACGTTGGGCAGGAGTCACGGGGGCCATGGGCATGAAGATCGACTGGGACCGGCGGCACTGCGCACGGCACGGGCATGCGACGTACGCGCCCGACGAGACGCCATTGCGGGAACGGCTGCGTACCGAGACCGGGTTCGGGGAGGCCTGGCGCTGTCTGCGCTGCGGCGACTTCGTCCTCGGCGAACCGCACGGCTCGGGGCCCGCCGACCACGCCCCGCTGGTACCGCGCGGCAAGGTGCTGCGGGACCTGTTCATCCTGCGCTTCCTCGCCATCGAGCGGGCCGTGCGCGGGGTGTTCATCGTGCTGGTCGCCGCCGCCGTATGGAAGTTCAGCAACAGCCAGGACTCGGTGCGCCAGCTCTTCGACGAGTACCTCGACGTCTTCCGGCCCGTCTTCAAGCACTTCCACTACGACCTCGACCACTCGCCGATCGTCGGCACCATCCAGAAGACCTTCGGCTACAAGCACTCCACGCTGGTCCTGGTCGCCGTACTGCTGCTGGCGTACGCGCTGATCGAACTCGTCGAGGCCGGTGGGCTCTGGTACGCCAAGCGCTGGGCGGAGTATCTGACGGTGGTCGCCACCGCCGCGTTCCTGCCGCTGGAGATCTACGAACTCACCGAACACATCAGCTGGTTGAAGATCGCCACCCTCGTCCTCAACATACTCGCCGTCCTCTACATCGCCCTGGCCAAGCGGCTGTTCGGGCTGCGCGGCGGGCGAAAGGCCTTCGACGAGGAGCGGGAGAGCGCGTCCCTGCTGGAGGTGGAGACATCGGCCGGGGTCATGGTCTGACACTCTGGTCCGAAACGTCGGAACCTGGGCACTACGGAGGCAGACATGGGTGAACCGGGCGGAGTGGAGTTCATGAGCGAGGCCGAGTACGAGCGCCGATACGGCGCCGAACGCGAGGCCTCGCCCCTGTCGTTGCAGCAGATCAGCGAACTCTTCTACGAGTTCCTCGCCGCGGTCGCCCGCCCCAAGACCAAGGACTACGACCCCGCCCGCAACCTCACCGAACGCCTCCGCGCCCACCTCGGCACCGCCCCCGGCGACCGGCCCGTCGTCAAGGCCGCGTATCCGCCGTACGACCTCCCGAACGTGCAGCTCGCGCTGGAGAAGTGGTTCGCCGGGGACGGCCGTTCCTACGAACTGGTCGGCATGCGCGGCGCGCAGAACCGCACCGACCTCACCCTCGGCGACATCCTCGAAGCCGCAGACCGCCACGACCGGTTCACCATCGGGGCAGTCGACTACGCCCACCTCCCCATCTCGCCCGACGCCGAACTCGCCTGTGTCTCCTGCGGGTTCTACCTCGGCGCGGACGGCGAGGACCGGTTCGCGGTGCTGCTGCGCGGACCCGCCGACGAGTACGGGCACAACAAGGTCGAGATCGAAGTCCTCGCGCAGGACAAGGAGTTCGCGGACCGGCTGCTCGCCGAGATCGACGTGCTCGTGCGCGAGCACAACATCTTCCGCGGCCAGGTGCTCTCCTTCGAGGGCTCCGAGTTCGGCCACGGCCTGGGCCCGTTCCGCTTCCACCGCCGCCCGACCCTGACCCGCGACGACATCGTGCTCCCCGAGGGCCTCCTGGAGCGCGTCGAACGCCAGGTCGTCGGCGTGGCCCGCCGCCGCGAACAACTCCGCGCCGCCGGCCAGCACTTGCGCCGCGGCCTGCTCCTCTACGGCCCGCCCGGCACCGGCAAGACCCACACGATCCGCTATCTCCTCTCCCACCTCCCGCAGTTCACGGTCGTCATCCTCTCCGGCACCACCATCGAGGCGATCGGCCCCGCCTGCGCCCTGGCCCGCATGCTCCAGCCCGCGCTCGTCGTCCTGGAGGACTGCGACCTGATCGCCGAGGCCCGCGACCACGGCAGCGGCGAACAGCCCCTGCTCTTCCAGATCCTGAACGAGATGGACGGCCTCGGCGACGACGCCGACGTGGCCTTCCTCCTCACCACCAACCGCGCCGACCTCCTCGAACCGGCCCTGGTCCAGCGCCCCGGCCGCGTCGACCTCGCCGTGGAGATCCCCCTCCCGGACGCCCCGGGCCGCGCCCGCCTCCTCGGCCTCTACGGCACCGGCCTGGACCTCGACGAGGAGACCACCGCCGAGGTGGTGACCCGCACGGAGGGCACGACGGCGTCCTTCACGAAGGAGCTGGTACGGCGCTCCGTCCTCATCGCGGCCGAACGCGAGTCGGCACGCACGGAACCCGCCGACCTTCGCGCGGCCCTCGATGAACTCCTCTCCGACCACGACCAGTTGACGCGCCGGCTGCTCGGGGTGTCGTCCCCGGCTACCGAACCGCCCCCGGCAGCCACTCCCGAGCCCGAGTGAAGGTGTAACCGAGCCCGGTAGCACGGGAGTTGTCCATGCCGTAGGAGCGGGCGAAGGAGAACGGGGAGACGGGCTCGCCCTCCATCACCGTCCGGAACACCACGCTCCCGGACGGGAGTTGGGCGGCGAGTGCCGCGCACAGGTCCTCCGTGGTCAGCGGGTCGTGGGAGGCCGCGTTGACCGGGCCGGTGAAGTCCTGGCCGGCCGTCCAGAAGAGGAAGTCGGCGATCTCGTCGACGTGGATGTAGGTCGCCGGGTGGTTGGTGCGGGGGACGGCGATCGGCTCGCCGGTGCGGATGCGGTCCGCGTAGTGGGCCAGGCGGCCGGTGAAGTCGTCGGCGCCGCCCAGGACGTGGGCCACGCGGACCGCCGTGTACGGGAACTCCGGCCCGGCCGCCGCGAGCACCGCCTCCGCCTGCCGCTTGCCCTCGCCGTAGTGCGTGTCGAGGAACTCCGGCTCTTCCCAGGGGAGTTCGAGATCGACGGGCACGACGAGCGGATCGACGGCCGCCTCGCTCACCGGCGCGGGCGAGTCCTCGTACTCGTACACCTCGACGGTCGAGGTCATCACATAGCGGCCGGTGCGGCCGGTGAAGACGCGGCGGGCGATGGCCGCCTGGCGCGGGGTGTAGCAGACCTGGTCGACGACGACGTCGAAGGTGCGCGGGCCGACAGCGGCGCGCAACGCGTCCTCGTCGTCGCGGTCGGCGATCAGGTGCACCACCCCGGCGGGCGGCGCCGACGAACCCCGGTTGAGGACCGTGACCCGGTCCCCGGCGGCCAGCAGCCGCGCGATCAGCCGCTTGCCGAAGTAGCGGTTGCCCCCGATGACCAGGACGTCCCGTGCCTTTTCCATGACCATAATTCTTCGGGCGTACCAGCAGGATCTGAAGGGGGAGACATGGGAGTTCGGGCCGCCGCACCGAAAGAACCACGGCATCCGCGAGCCACCGCCGACGAAACACCGGTGGCCTTCGACGGAGTGGACCGGCAGATCCTCCACCTCCTCCAGACCGACGGCCGGATCAAGCTCAGCGAGCTCGGGCGACAGGTCCGGCTGAGCCCGGCGGCGGTCACCGAGCGGGTCCGACGACTGGAGGCGGCGGGCGTGATCAGCGGCTACGGCGCCCATGTCGTCCCCGGCCGGCTCGGCTACGGCATCCAGGCGTTCATCCGGGTCGACCCGCACGGCGGCTACACCCTGAAGCACCCCCGCACCCTGGAGCTGATCGAGCGGCCCGAGATCACCGAGGTCCACCATGTCGTCGGCGAGGACTGCTGGATCCTCAAGGTCGCCGTCCGGGACACCGTCCACCTGGAGGAAGTTCTCGAAGCGGTCTCCGCCCTCGGGCGCACCACGACGTCCATCGTGCTGACCTCACCGGTGGAGCGGAAACCGCTGTTGCCCTGACGCCGACGTCAAGGATTACCGTCGTAGACATGCGAATCGGCGAGCTGGCCGCGCGGGCCGGGACCACGACGCGGGCGTTGCGGTACTACGAGTCACGGGGGCTGCTGCCCGCGCGGCGCGGCGGCAACGGGTACCGGACGTACGACGAGGCTGATCTGAAGCTGCTGCGGCAGATCAGGACGTTGCAGGACTTCGGGTTCGACCTGGAGGAGACGCGGCCCTTCGTGGAGTGTCTGCGGGCCGGGCACCCGGAGGGCGACTCGTGCCCGGCGTCGCTCGCGGTCTACCGGCGCAAGCTGGCCGAACTGGACTCCTTGATCGGGGAGTTGCAGGCCGTGCGGGCGGAGATCGGGGTGCGGCTGGCGACGGTCGAGGAGCCACCACCGTTGTGCGAACTGGGAGGGCATGAACTGTGATCGACGCGACCCACGTAATGGACGTGACGGACGAGAATTTCACGGCGGAGGTGATCGGGGCCGAGTTGCCGGTGCTGGTCGAGTTCACGGCGGACTGGTGTCCTCCGTGCCGGCAGATGGCACCGGTACTGCGCGCCCTCGCCACCGAGGAGGCCGATCGGCTGAAAGTGGTGCAGTTGAACGTCGATCAGAATCCGGAGACCACGAACGCCTACAAGGTCCTCTCGATGCCCACGTTCATGGTCTTCCGCGGCGGTGAGCCGGTGAAGGCCATGGTGGGGGCCCGGCCCAAGCGGCGGCTGCTGGAGGAACTGGCCGATGTGATCTGAGGGACCCGGGCCTCTTGAAGGGCTTCTTGAACCAGAAAATCCCCTGAGCAATTGCGCTCGGGGGATTCTTTTGCGTATATTCAATGGTTCGCGACTTCACGGGAATTGAGTCGCAAAGAGGCTCAATGAGCACAGTATATAGGTCCGGGAGTGGAATTGTCAAACAGCGATGAAATTCACGGTGAGCAGGAATTCATCGACGGTCTGTACGCACGCGTGGACGCGCTGCGCGGCGCCACCGAGGACTCTGTCACGGACGCGCTCGGGCAGGGCAACACGCCCATGCAGGCCCGGCTGGAGCGGGACATCCTGGTCGCCGAGCGCTCGGGGCTGCTCGCCGCGCTGAACGCCGTGGACGGTTCGCTCTGCTTCGGCCGGATCGATCTGACCTCCGGGGTCAGCCACCACATCGGCCGTATCGGCATCCGCTCCGACAACGCCGACCTCACGCCGATCCTGATCGACTGGCGGGCCGAGGTCGCCCGCCCCTTCTACCTGGCCACCGGCCACACCCCGATGGATCTGCGCCGCCGTCGGCACCTCACCACCGACGGGCGCCGCGTCACCGCCCTGCACGACGAGATCCTCGACCTCGGCGACGCCACCCGCACCGGCCACGAGGACCCCAGCGGCGACGCCGTCCTGCTCGCCGCGCTCAACTCCGCGCGCACCGGCCGGATGAGCGACATCGTGCAGACCATCCAGGCCGAACAGGACGAGATCATCCGCGCGCCCTATCGCGGGGTGCTCGTCGTCGAGGGCGGCCCCGGCACCGGCAAGACCGCCGTCGCGCTGCACCGGGCCGCGTATCTCCTCTACGAATACCGGGAGTTGCTCGCGAAGCGGGCCGTCCTGATCGTCGGCCCGAACCCCGCGTTCCTCGGCTACATCGGCGAGGTGCTGCCGTCCCTCGGTGAGACCGGCGTGCTGCTGGCGACCGTCGGCGAGTTGTTCCCCGGTGTGAAGGCCACGGCCACCGACACTCGGGCCGCGGCGGCCGTCAAGGGGCGGGCCGACATGGCCGACGTCCTCGCCGCCGTCGTACGCGACTGGCAGTCGCTGCCCGACCCGGTCATCGCGATCGAGCACGACCGCGAGATCCTCATGCTCGACGACGGCCTGGTACGGGTGGCCCGCGACCGCGCCCGCGAAGCCCAACTCCCGCACAACGCGGCCCGGGAGCACTTCGAGGGCCACATCCTCAACACGCTCACCGAGATGGTCGCCGAACGCATCGGCACCGACCCGTTCGACGGCAGCAACCTGCTCGACCCCAGCGACATCACCCAGATCCGCGACGAACTCGCCGAGAACCCCGAAGTCTGGGCCGCCATCGACCAGTTGTGGCCGCGGCTGACCCCGCAGTACCTCGTCGCGGACTTCCTCGCCGACCCCGTGGGCTACGTCTCCGACGACGACGCGGACGCCATCCGGCGCCCGGTGACCCGCGCGTGGACCGTGGCGGACGTACCGCTGCTGGACGAGGCCGCGGAGCTTCTCGGGCGGGACGACCGGGTGCGGCGGGCGCGGGCGCAGCGCGAGCGGGAGGAGCAAGTGTCGTTCGCGCAGGGTGTGTTGGACGTGTCCTTCGCCTCCCGGACGTTCGAGTTCGAGGACAAGGAGGAGGGCGATCCCGAGGGTTCCGAGGTGCTGTCTGCGCACGACATCATCGACGCGGAGCGCTTCGCGGAGCGGCATGAGGAGGAGGATCACCGCAGTGCCGCCGAGCGTGCGGCGGCCGACCGGACCTGGGCGTTCGGGCACATCATCGTCGACGAGGCGCAGGAACTCTCGCCGATGGCCTGGCGGTTGCTGATGCGGCGGAGTCCGACCCGGTCGATGACCCTGGTCGGCGACCCTGCCCAGACTGCGGAGGCGGCGGGTGTCGGCTCGTGGTCGGGGATCCTCGCCCCGTACGTCGAGGACCGCTTCGACCACCGTCGCCTCGGCGTCAACTACCGCACCCCCGCCGAGATCATGGACCTCGCGGCGGCGGTCGTCCGCGCGGAGAATCCTGACTTTGAGCCGCCGAGTTCGGTGCGGGCCACTGGCGTGCGGCCTTGGGTGCGGGCGACTGACGATCTGCCGGGTGCGGTGGCGAAGGCCGTGGGTGAACTTGCCCCTGTGGAGGGGCGGTTGGCGGTTATCGCGCCTCGGGATCTGCATCGGCGGTTGGCTGCGCGGCTGGACGGGGTGACGGCGGGCGCCGAGCCGGATCTGACGCGGAGTGTCGTTCTGCTTGATCCTCGGCAGGCCAAGGGGTTGGAGTTCGACTCGGTGTTGGTTGTCGAGCCGGGGCGGTATGGGACGAGTGATTTGTATGTGGCGTTGACTCGGGCTACGCAGAGGTTGGGGGTGTTGCACACGGGTTCGCTGCCGCTGAGCTTGGCGGGAGCGGGGGCGGTGTGAGGGCGGCTGGTGTTGGTGGCCGGTGTTGGTGTGGGCGTTCCTGGGGGCTGCGCCCCCAGACCCCCATCGGCCCTGAAGGGGCCTCGTCCTCAAACGCCGGACGGGCTGGATTTTGCCGGCCTGGGTCAGCAAGTGCCGGACCGGCTGGATTTGCCGCCGGGGGTGAAAAGGTCCCGGCCGGTGGTGAGATGTGCCGGCCGGAGCTGAAAAGGTCCCGGCCGGCGTTGTGAAGGTGCCGGCCGGGACCTGGAGTTGTGGGTGCTAGGCCGGGCGCAGCCAGACCGTCGCCAGCGGGGGCAATGTCAGGCGGATGCTCGTCGGGCGGCCGTGCCACGGTTGGGGTTCGGGCTTGATGGGGTCCTGGTTGGTGATGTCGCTGCCGCCGTAGCGGGCTGTGTCGGTGTTGAGGGTTTCGTGCCAGGCGGGGATGTCGTCGGGGGTGCCCAGGCGGTAGTCGTGGCGGACGACGGGGGAGAAGTTGCTGACGGCGAGGAGGGGGGAGCCGTCGGTGTCGTAGCGGAGGAAGGCGAAGACGTTGTCCTCGGAAGCGTCGCCGGTGATCCACTGGAAGCCGGACGGGTTGGTGTCCAGTTGCCACAGGGCCGGGGTGTGGCGGTAGACCGTGTTGAGGTCGCGGACCAGGTCGCGTACGCCTCGGTGGTCGGCTTCGGCGCCGTAGGAGGGGTCCAGGAGCCACCAGTCGGGGCCGTTTGTCTCCGACCACTCCGCGCCCTGGGCGAACTCCTGGCCCATGAAGAGGAGTTGCTTGCCGGGGTGGGACCACATGAAGGCGAGGTAGGCGCGGAGGCTGGCGCGTTGCTGCCACCAGTCGCCGGGCATCTTCGACACCAACGAGCGCTTGCCGTGGACCACTTCGTCGTGGGAGATGGGGAGGACGTAGTTCTCGCTGTAGGCGTAGACCATGGAGAACGTCATCTCGCCGTGGTGGTGCTTGCGGTGGACGGGCTCGTGCGACATGTAGTCGAGCGAGTCGTGCATCCAGCCCATGTTCCACTTCAACCCGAAGCCCAGGCCGCCGAATCCGCCGGGTCCGACGTGGTCCGTGGCGCGCGTGACGCCGTCCCAGGCGGTGGACTCCTCGGCGATCGTCACGACACCGGGCACCCTGCGGTACACGGTCGCGTTCATCTCCTGGAGGAAGGCGACGGCGTCGAGGTTCTCCCGGCCGCCGTGCTCGTTCGGGGTCCACTGGCCCGGCTCGCGTGAGTAGTCGAGGTAGAGCATCGAGGCGACCGCGTCCACGCGCAGGCCGTCGATGTGGAACTCCTCGCACCAGTAAACGGCGTTCGCCACAAGGAAGTTGCGGACCTCGCGGCGGCCGAAGTCGAATTCCAGGGTGCCCCAGTCGGGGTGCGCGGCCCGGAGCGGGTCCTCGTGCTCGTACAGGGGGCGGCCGTCGAACTCGGCCAACGCCCAGTCGTCACGCGGGAAGTGGGCCGGTACCCAGTCCATGAGGACGCCGATACCGGCCTGGTGCAGGGCGTCGACCAGGAACTTGAAGTCGTCGGGGGTGCCGAGGCGGGCGGTCGGGGCGTAGAAGCCGGTGACCTGGTAACCCCACGAGCCGCCGTACGGATGCTCGGCGACCGGCATCATCTCGACGTGGGTGAAGCCCAAGTCCTTGACGTAGGCGGGGAGTTGCTCGGCGAGCTGGCGGTATGTCAAACCCGGGCGCCAGGAGGCGAGATGGAGTTCGTAGATGGAGAGGGGCGCTTCGTGGGCGGGGAGTTCGGCGCGCTGGGCGAGCCATTCCGCGTCGTTCCACTCGTAGTGCGAGGCGTGGACGATCGAGGAGGTGGCGGGCGGGATCTCGGTGCGGCGGGCCATCGGGTCGGCGCGCATCGTCTTCGACCCGTCGGGCCGGGTGATCTCGAACTTGTACAGCTCGCCCTCGCCGACGCCGGGCATGAACAGTTCCCAGACGCCGGTTCCGCCGAGTGAGCGCAGCGGGGCGCCCGTCCCGTCCCAGAAGTTGAAGCTACCGGCGAGGCGCACGCCTTGAGCGTCCGGCGCCCACACGGTGAACCGGGTGCCGGTGACCCCCTGATGCGTCATCGTCCGCGCCCCGAGCGCCTGCCACAGCTCCTCGTGCCGGCCCTCACCGATCAGGTGGAGATCCAGATCACCGAGCGCGGGGAGGAACCGGTACGCGTCCTCGACCTCCTGCACGGTGCCTTCGTAGGCCACGGCGAGCCGATACTCCGGCACCCCCTGGAGCGGGACCAACCCCGAGAAGAACCCGTCCCCGTCGTCGTGCAACTCGGCCTTCAACTGCCCTGCTACGACGGTCACTCCGAGCGCGAACGGCCGAAACACCCGGAACGCGACTCCGCCTGGGACCAGGTGGGCGCCGAGTACGGAGTGGGGGGAGTGGTGGTTTCCGTGGAGGAGGCGGTCGCGGTCTGGGGCGTCCAGGGCGGGGGAGATGGTGATGGTGGGTGGGGTGGGCTGTGTGGCGGACTCCGGGGTGTCGGCCGGGGCCACTGCGGTGGGCGGGGCCGAGGGGGTGGCCAACTGCGGGGTGGTGGCGGGCGCTGCCGGCGAAGCCGATGGGGTCGTGGGCGTAGTCGGCTTCGGGGCGTCGGCGGAGACCGACGGTATGGGCGTGGTCGGTGCGGTGGCCGGCGTCGGTGGGGTGGTCGGCTCCGAGGTGCCAGCCGCAGTCGTCAGCGGGACCGGCGTCGCAGCTGGAGCGGCGGGCGGGGTCGGGGCGGTGAGTGGGGCCGACGGCGTGGGCAGGTTCGGCGTCGGCGGCTCGGTCGGCTTCGGGGCGTCTGCCGAGGCCGGTGGCGTGGCCGAAGTCGGTGCGGTGGGCGGGGGCGTGGTCGACTCCGAGGTGTTCGCCGGGACCGGAGGCTGGTTCCGCGCCGGGGCGGTGGTCGGAATCGGGGGCGTGACGGGCTCTGGGGCATCGGCCGGAGTCTGGTCCTGAGCCGATGCGGTTGGCAGCGGTGACGGTGTGGCCGACTCGGTTGCGTCGGTCGGGGCCATCAGCGGCGCCGGGGCCGGAGCGGTGATCGGCGTCGGCGGGGTGGTCGGCTTCGGGGCGTCGGTCGATACCGGCGGTGTGGCCGGAGTCGGAGCGGTCGGCGAGGTGGGCGGTGTGGCCGGCTTCGGCTTCGGGGTATCGGACGGGGCTGGCAGTACCGCCGGGGCCGGTGCGGTCGGCGAGGTGGACGGGGCCGGCGGTGTGGCCGACTTCGGTTCCGAGGTGTCGGCCGGAGTTGGCAGCGCAGCCGGAGCGGTGGGCGAGGTCGAGGACGCGGTCGGCTCCGCGGCCTTGGTCGCCAGCGGCGGCGTAGTCGACTCCGGGGCGGGACCCGATCCCGGAGTGGCACCTGGCTCTGAGGCGGCACCCGGCTCTGAGGCGGCACCCGGTTCCGGGGTGGACGCGATGCCGGAAGTGGCATCAGCCTCCTCCGGTGTGGCAACGCCCTGGTCCGGCGCGGCAGCCACCCCTTCCCGTTCGGCAACCTCCCCGTCCAGCGCGAGAGAAGCCGGCCCGGAATCCATCCCCGAATCCACCCCCGTGTCAGCAGTCACCGTCCGCCGCGTGGACTTCTCGTCCGCCGCGATCGTCTTCCTGGCCAGGCCCTTCTTCGCCGAGTTCTTCTTCCCGGCACCCTTCTTGGCGGCGACCTTCTTGGTCACGTCCTTCTTCGCTGCGGCCCTCTTCGTCACGGTCTTCCTCGCGCTGCTCGTTTCCGCCACGACGTCTTCTGCCGAGCCCGTCTCCGCCGGGATCTTCGCCGTCACGTTCGTCCTCTTCGCCGTACCCGTCTTCGCGGCGCCCGTCTTCGTCATGGCCTTCTCCGTCGCAGCTCTTGTCGCCGAGGTGTCTTCCGCCGAACCAGTCATCGCCACGGCGTTCTTCTTCGTCGCTTGCTTGGCCGCGGCCTTCTTGAGCACGGCGTTCTTCGCCGCTGCCTTCGTTGCCGCGGCTTTCTTCGTACCGGCGTTCTTCGTCGTCGTCCTCTTGGCGGCGGCCTTTCCGGGCTCGGCCGTTTCAACTGGCGTGTTTTTCGGCGCCGTCCTCTTGGCCGAGGTCTTCCCAGGCTCAGCCTTCTCGGCCGGCGTGCCCTTCTTCGCCGCCTTGGCTCCGGCCTTTCCAGGCGCAGCCGTCTCAGCCGGCGCGTCCTTCGCCGCCGCCCTCTTGGCCCCGATCTTCCCGGCGGCCTTCCCGGGCGAAGCCGTCTCAGCCGCCGCCTTCTTCGCCCCTGCCGTCTTCCCGGCGGCGCTCCCCACCCCGACGCCCTTCTTCTTCAGCGCCTTCTTCCCAGCAGCCCCCTTGCCCACAGCCTCCTTGCCCACCGCCCCCTCACCTGCACCCTTCCCCACAGCCCCCGCGACCTTCGTCACGCTGCCGCCCCCGCCCCCCTTCTCCTCAGGAGCCGTCGGCTGCACTGCCGTACCGCTCTTCTCCTCGGCCGGTTTCTTCCTCGGCTTCGGATCAGAACCGTTGGACGGGGGACGCGGGGTCACGGGCGGAGCCTCCTGGGCGGGATGTGGGCGGGGTGGGTCAGATGGTGGCGTCGGGGGCGGGGTTGGCCAGGCGGCGGACCGCCGACAACGGCACCGGGAGCCAGTCGGGGCGATGGCGGGCCTCGTAGAGGACTTCGTAGATCGCCTTGTCCGTCTCGTACGCGCGGAGCAGGACCGGATCCGTACGTGGATCCACCCCCGTCACCTCCGCGTACCCCGAGCAGTACGCCGCCCGGCACATGTCCGCCCACCCAGGCGCCGCCGGCGTCGTCGAGTGGGCCGCGTAGTCGAAGGAACGGAGCATCCCCGCGATGTCCCGCACCGGAGGCTGGGGCATACGGCGTTCCGCGAGGGGCCTGGACGGCTCGCCCTCGAAGTCGATCAGGGACCATTCCCCGGACGGCGAGTGCAGGCACTGGCCCAGGTGCAGGTCGCCGTGGATGCGTTGGGCGGTCCAGGTGTGGCCCTCCGCCGCCAAGTTCGCCAAGGCCGAGAACGCCGAGTGCAGGCCGGGGGCGTACGGGCGAAGGGCGGGGACCGCCTGCGCCGCCGCGTCCAGGCGGTCGGTCATGCCGTTCACCAGCAGGTCCAGCTGCGCGTGGCCCAACGTCATCGTCGGCAGCGCTCGTGCCAAGGCCACGTGGACTTCCGCCGTCGCCCTGCCCAGCGACCTCGCCTCCGCGCCGAAGTCCTCGCCCTTGGACAACTCGCTCAGCGCCAGTTCCCAGCCGTCCGCCGCGCCCTGCACGAACGGTTGGAGGACTCCCAGGACGTACGGCTCGTCGGCGAACTCCGCTCGTAGCCACGCCGTCGGGGCCGGTACCCGGGGGCAGCCCTCCAGCGCCAGGGCCAGCGGGAGTTCCAGGTCGGGGTTGGTGCCGGGGACGATCCTGCGTAGGAGTTTCAGGATGTACGTGTCGCCGTAGACCACCGATGAATTGGACTGTTCGGCCGTCATCAGGCGCGGGGACAGGCCGGGGCCGATCTCCGGGGCGTCCGGGGCCCGTTCGAAGCGCAGCCCGCCGATGCGGGCCTGGGTGCGCAACGCCTCCAGGAGCACCTCGGCGGGCCGGGGGTCGTACAGGGCCTCGTACACCGTGTGACCGGCGAGCGGGCCCTCCTCCACATGTCCGATCAGCGCGGGCGCGAGCCGGGGTGGCAGCGCCTCGCGCACGCCTATGAGGAGCTGGTAGCAGTCGCCGGGGGCGGGGGACTGGTGGGCGCGGACCAGGAGGTGGTAGAGGCCCAGCGCGCCGTCCAGCGGGAGCAGCTCGGTCGCCGCCACCAGCGTGAAACCCGTGACGGGACGGCCCTTGCCCGCGAACCACCGTTGCCTCGGCAGCCACTCCCGCAGGAGGGGGTCGAGTGACGCGAGGAGGCCCGGACCGGGACCCGGACTGGTCCGGCCGGAGATTGTGACAGTTTCCGCCATGGTGTCACGTTCCTTTCCCCGGGGTGGTCGGGGTGTCACTGTTGCGTGCCCCCGGCGGGGCGGGGGAAACCGAAACCGCCCCGCCCCACCGGGATCCAGCACGGATCCGGCAGCGATCTAGGCGGCTTCCTTGCGGAGCCGGAACCAGTAGAAGCCGTGGCCCGCCAGCGTCAGCAAGTACGGCAGTTCGCCTACGGCCGGAAAGCGCACCCCGCCGAACAGTTCGACCGGATGCCTCCCATTGAACGCCCGCAGGTCCAGTTCCGTCGGCTGCGCGAACCGGGAGAAGTTGTTCACGCACAGGACGAGGTCGTCCTCGTACTCGCGCAGGAACGCGATCACCGCCGGATTCGACGAGGGCAGTTCCCGGTACGAGCCGAGGCCGAACGCCAGGTTCTGCTTACGGATCTCGATCATGCGGCGCGTCCAGTGCAGCAGCGACGACGGCGACGACATCGACGCCTCGACATTGGTGACCTGGTAGCCGTAGACGGGATCCATGATGGTCGGCAGCGACAGCCGACCGGGGTCACAGGACGAAAAACCTGCGTTGCGATCCGGTGTCCACTGCA
>Ga0307507_10006460_pt1 | contig 17992 bp, 12 predicted proteins | sample 7_EM_MG_FD_207223 | JGI IMG/M metagenome (GOLD analysis project Ga0307507, IMG submission 207223) | Populus trichocarpa ectomycorrhiza microbial communities from riparian zone in the Pacific Northwest, United States - 7_EM | ecosystem: Host-associated > Plants > Roots > Unclassified | place... | reverse complement strand
TGGTTCAATCCTTGTCTGTTGATTTATTTTTTTATATTATAATAACAACAACAAACATCAGAATCTATTGGAATCTGTCGGAATTTGTCAGAATTTCACTGGAATATCCATATTCCAATGGATTCCATTGGAATTTAGCTGGAATATACTTTCCATTGGAATTCCATGGAATCTGGTTGGAATTCCAATGGATTCCAATGGAAACTGTTCCCGGAGGCTCCCGGATTCTGGTTGTTTCCATCAGATTCCGTCGGATTCCATTGGAATTCTGACATTCCGCTCGGAATCCACCAGATTCCGCCAGAACTCATGGGGGAAGGTAAAGACCTCCCCATCAGGATCAATGATAAATTACTTTGGCTCATAGATATGCATATGGGAGGCTGTCACCCATTGACACCAGCCCCCTGCCTCACTTGCTAGCATTTGTTTGATGTGTTTCAGCTGCTAGACATGCCAATAATGACCTTTTTGATTTCGAGACCTAGAAGGTATGTTAGTTCAAGCCTTGTTGGTTACAGCACCTAACTTCCTTAGTATGAAAGCTCTTCCCCTGCATTTGGTTTGCCTATCCCAGACTTTGTCAACACCTGCCCCATCACACAAACTGAGAGAGTTGTTGGCTGTCAAAGGTATGTTAGAAGTTATTGACTTTTGAAACATCCTCTGACCTTTATCTTTTTGTTCAGCCCATTATTGATTTCAACATGCGACCTGCAGGTGAAATGACAATGGTGGCAGTGATGAGGTACTTAGGCTCAGAGATGCGATGAACAAGGTATGCACCACAGGCACAACCCCTCCAGCTCTTTCAGCTAATACCCCATTATTCCTGCCACCTATCATCATAGATGATTTGCCACAGATTGTAATAACCAGCCAAGCACTGCAATGCATCAACTACTCACAATAAACATCAAATGTGAATGCCCATGTCTAACTGCCAGCCATTATAATGAACTACCCCCATTCACATTGACATGCTGACTACTCACAGCCACCATCAAGCTAATCACCAATGTTATTACCTACCACTCCCTGGCATAATGCCAATTCTCTGCCTTTGTCAGTTTGGAGGTTCGCAAAAATTGAATCTGACAATGAAGTTGAGAGGGGATGAAGGTCCAAATCCTAGTGTTTGCAAGTCCAGTCTATAGGACTGGAAATATACATAGGACCAAACTGGACTGAACCACAGTCCGGTCTTTTTCCAGTTGCCAGTTGCCATGTTTTTGTAGATATTTAAAAACTGAAAAAGACCAGTCTAGACCAGTTGCAACTGGTCTTTCATTCTGTCACATGTTGGACCTTACTCACACACATATTTACTTAATTTTCGGTCCCCGAATCATCAAAAATGGTCAAGAATTGGTTGAGATATGGCCAAAAACATTTTTGTATGCATATTTTGTTGTAAATTTACCTCACCTATAATTATTTTACCTACAGCTATATGACATCATAAAAATAACAAGAACACACTTAATCATTTGTACCATGTAATTTTATCTATTTAACATCCCAAATGAATTGCAACTACAAACTGCAAATTACAAACTAAAAACTGCAATTCAAATGTATATCCTTTCCGTTTTCTCCATACCTCAGCCAAATCTTGATGGAATTGCTTAAATTTTTGATCAGTCTACAGAGAATTAAAATTTCTATCTATGTATGCAATGTATGTGAGGTAATAATTTTTTTATTTGGTACAATAAATTTTACAACAAAAGACTGGTTGCAACTGGTCTGGACCAGTTTTTTTTGTGTTGTGGACTGATTAGGACTGGTCTTTAAGGGTCCAGTAAGGGTCCAGTTGCAGTCCCTCAATATCTGAATTAGTCTAGACCAGTTGTGGTTGCCAGTTGCCTCATTTTGAAGTAAAAAACCGGACCAGACTGGACTTTAAAACACTACTGAATCCTGTGAGCTGCTTGCTATGTGATGTTTGATTTATGAACTGAGAATGTCCTGCCACTAGATTGCTGCTAAATAATTGGGTGGGGGGAATGGCTGATTCAGGTGTGCCTTCCTTGCTGCACAGCTGTAGCTGCAGATATTAGCCACAATGTCATGCACACTCTCAACATCAATTTTCTATGCTAGAGCATCAAATTTTCCATTGGATCTTTCACTTTTGATGTAAACATGCAAGACATCATATACATGTCAACACAAATCAAGGATGGAGCATAATCCAGAACACATAAGTCTTTTCAATCCAAATCCAGAAAATGCTGCTTATGATCTTGTCCAAAGCTCCCAAGGAAAAACTTGAACTCTGCAAAGGCCTTTGATTTTTGCCCTAAAACGGAGCAAGGAATGAGTGTAGGGTTAGGGCATGGTCTTAGTATAGAGCGTGTGACAGTCTAGGTAGTAACTCTTCCTCTCCTCCCTACCACAACAGTCACCACCCTCTGAGGACGTCTGGCTTGCTTTTTTCTTTTCAGTCTCACACTTGTTAAGCACCATCCCTAGAACATTACATTTCATCATTCATAATCACCACTCAACCAACCTTCTGCCCCACAGATGCCACATATCACACAGGATCCAAACCTGGAGGTGATACCCGACTTTACAGCCCCGGCATACGACACAGTTTGCACTGCCCTCACCACAGCAGAAGGTGTCACCAAGGAGGCAGTCACTGCCCGCCTCTCCGATGCTTGGGAGGCAGAAAACAACACCAAGAAAGCTGCCTGGGAGGAGCAGGTCAGACAGGACAAGATTGCTGCAGCAGAAGTCAGACACACCCAAGAGGAAGAAGAGCAGCTCACACACAAGGAGCTTGGGAAGGAAGAAGAGGCAGAGAGAAAGGAGAAGGAGAAGAAGAAGCCAAAACTCAAGGACTTTGTAGCCAACAAACTGGTCAAGGATACCATGCAGCTCCGCCCCTCACGCTACATGATCCACAAGCTAGAGGAACACGAGTACATCAAGCTGTACTACTTCACCCTGGAAGGTTGCATGGAGGCCACAAAGCTTGACTGCACCATCGCCCAGGACGCCTTCACCTTCACGAAAGCAGACAAAACCCTCCTTGTAAAGCCTATGGCATCGCACAAGCCACCCAACAAGGCAATCCCAGACGAGGACCTTACATGGTGCCAGATGTCAATAGCCAAAGGTACCCTGCTACACCACATGTCCCAAACCGGATGGCCCAACCAACATGTCATCGCCCTCACCAAATTTTACCTCAACCTCAAGAGCCACCCCATGCAGCTACAAGTTGATGGTGACATGGTCCTTCTCCACTACCAAGCCCAAGTTCGTTGTGAATGGCACGAGGCCCTCAGAAGCACCAATGATGAGCCAGTGTTCAATATCAGCATCATCAACAACAAGTGTGTTGAAGCCATTGGAGCTGAGTTGTGGAACTCAAGGCACACAGAAGGTGTACTCAGGTTAGCCTACCCACCTCCCTAGAATAGCCCATTGCACTAACGAAACCTCTCTCTCCTCCCCCACCCAAAATGAAAAACCTAAACCTCTTTGCATGTGCCCACCAATGCACCGCACACATCATGCACCATACACCACACACCACACACCATGCACCATGCACCTTGCACCATGCACCTTGCATCATGCACCACGTTACGTGCAACATGCACCTGCACCATTGGCACTCTACCATACAACCCCCCCCCTCTTTATTGTACATATGCACCCAAAACCATCGTCGTTGCCCTGCGTCCATTGCCCTCCCCCCTCCTGCTACCCATCATTGTACATACATACACATACTGACATGTACATACACAATATGCACATTGCTCTCCTCTGTTCATATCCCCTTGCCCCCCCTGCCTCCAGCTAATTTTAGACTTGAGGAACAGCTTGCAAAAACAAACCTGGGCATTGACAATGCTCAGGGCTCTCAAACTCATGGCCAAAAGCATGGCCACTCCCCATCACTATCCCCAGAGCCTCAAGGTCATCCAAACTGATGTTATGCTGCATGCTCAGTGAGATGAAGCCGACAATCCCCCAGCCCACCACACCACCTGAAGCCACACTTACCATCCAGAGATACCAAACATTGCTGCACCACAAAGCCAGCTGAGCCCCAGCAGTTTTTTTGAGCAGGTGCAGCTGGGAATGGGGCCTTGTCCACCTGCACCATCTGTCTTGGCCATGGCCCCCATGATGTTTACAAATGCGAATCAACAACCTTGTGGGACGGCTCCCCTGCACAATGCCGAAAGAACAGCCAAGGGTGGCTTGTCAACCCAGCAGGAAACATCCTGTGTTCAGACTGGCAACAACCAAATGGGTGCTCTGCAACCACCCACGACTCACATCACAAATGCTCAGGATGTGGCAAACTGACTCATGGTGCTCAGAACTGCCCTTGAGTGCAAAAAGCTTGATGCAGCGTCCCCCTACCACCCTAATGCATGGAGAAAGCACCTCCATGTGGCAGGTCTACAAGACAAATACCCAGACTTACCCAACAGCCTGGTTTTGATGCAGGCATTCAACCCATCACCCACATGTTCACCCCACCAAACCAACCTTCTATCACCAAATATAGAACTGAATTTGATCAAATCATACAGATTGAATTTCAGAAGGGATGCTACATTGGCCCTGTCACCTGAGAAGAAGCTGAAACCCTACTCAGTGCCTTCCAAACATCACCACTCAGCATTATACCAAAGCCTGGACGGCCAGGAAAGTTTAGAATCGTTCAAAACCTGTCCCACCCACACTCCCCACAGGGCTCCATCACCTCCATCAACAGCTCAATTGACTCAGACCTATACCCTTGCACATGGGGTACTTTTACCACTATCTGCCTACTCATTCGGCGCCTCCCCCCAGGGTCACAAGCAGCAGTCCGCAACATTAAGGAGGCCTACAGGACAATCCCCATCAAGCCATATCAGTGGCCGGGACTTGTTGTCTGCCTGGATGAAGATAACAACTTTGTGATTGACACAGAAGACTGTTTCGGCCTTGCCTCAGGGGGTGGCACTTATGGCCTCTTGGGTGATGCTGGGGCCAAAATCATGTGCTCCCATGGCATCAGCCCTCTCTCAAAATGGGTTGATGACCACATCTTCTTCTGGATTCTGTGTCATCACCTTGAAGAATACAACCTCAACCACGAACAACGGGCATGCAGCATCCAGAAGAATGGGGGAGAGATTCATGATGGAGGCCGCCTCTGGTTCAGAGGTGACACCATGCCAAACGACCAGCCTGAAGAATTTGATAAAGACCTATCTTTTGCTATTCAAGATCTTTCACAGGCATCTAAAAGGTTCATGTTGTTCTACTTGCACCAGCTCCCTAGCATGCACCACCAACTCCTTGCTAACACAAATTGGCAGGTCCCACAAAGACAAACAGTTCACATATTGCATGGCAGACATGGACACACTATCCAATGACCTGGGTATCCCATGGGAAACTGGGAAAGACCCTCCCTTCAGTGATGTCGCCCCTTTCATTGGCTTTTCCTGGGACCTCACCAACCACACAGTCAGCCTACCAGAGAGCAAGAAGGTGAAATACCTTCAAGCCATCCAGGAGTGGGAATTGAAGCCAAAACACACCCTGGAAGAAGTACAGAAATTATACGGCAAACTACTTCATGCCTGCCACATCGCACCTGCTGGACGTGCTTACCTCACCAACTTGGAGGCCTTCATGGGAACATGCCACTGTGATAGTCCTTTCTGCCCATGTTCCCCACCCTGCCAAACTCCAGGCGATCTACTCTGGTGGAAGGAGAGACTCACCCAGCCAACCGTCATCAGGGACATCCCCAGTCCTGTCCCCATCATCGATGCCAGTGCTTACTCAGACGCTGGCTCTGAAGTTGGTATTGGGATCACAATTGGGAACAGGTGGAGGGCCTGGAGACTTTTACCAGGTTGGAAGGCTAACAGCAGGGACATCGGTTGGGCAGAAGCCATTGGCTTTTGGTTCCTTATCCTCACCCTCATCCCAACCACCCCCAGAGGCACTCACACAAAAGTTTCCAGAGACAACAGAGGAGTCGTCAAAGGCTGGTGGAAAGGCAGAAGCTGAAACAAACCCACAAACAAAGTTTTCAAGCACATCCACTCTCTTTCAGAAGTGCAAAATATCTTTTTCCACACACGATATGTCCCCAGCAAAGAAAACCCAGCCAACAGCCCTTCCTGGGGGCAATACTACCATAGCTCCCTCCTCCTCCCTGCCATCACCATCCCCCCATCACTCCAACAACACATATGTGACTTCAATGTGCCTCTTACACCAGCTGAGTCGCACCTGGTACAGCAGGGAAGAACCCCAGCACCCCTCCCCAGGGTCGACCGCACATCACTCCAACAGGGACGGACAGCAATCAACACTGCCTTCAAAGAGCACACCAGGGCCACTTTTTCCCAAACACAGGGTTGGCTCGACAGGTACTCGCTTCCCTCGAGCAGTCCAACATGTCCCCAAGGCCACAAGACCAGTGCCTTATGCAAAGGACCTATGCCCCCTCCCATCTGCCAGACACCCACATGTTCTCGCAAGTGAGCACCTACAACTCTGGTTACCACTACATGGGTGTGAATCAACCAGCAATGCACCATCAAGCTTAACCCCAGATGACATCCGACAAATCACCATCGTCATGGGAAAATCATGGGAAGAGTCCACCCTAGCAGCATATGGATCAGGCCTGCACAATTTCCATGTCTACTGTGACCAGAAGGGTATCCCAGAACACCAACATGCTCCCACCAGCCCAGTCCTAATCCACACCTTCATCTCAGCACTTGCAGGCACCTACTCCAGCAGCACCATCAACAATTATGTATACAGCATACGTGCATGGCACATCCTCCATGGGGTCAAGTGGCAGATGGAGACTGCAGAACTTGACATGTTGCTCTGGGCAGCAGAAAAAACCACCCCAGCAACCTCAAGAAAGAAGAAGAGGATGCCCTACACACCAGACTTCATACTCATGATACAGGGGCAACTTCAGCTGGACAAGCCACAGGATGCTGCCATCTACAGCTGCCTCACCACTGCCTTCTATGCTGCAGCATGCTTGGGGGAATTCACATTACCCAACCTCAAAGCATTCAACAAGGAAACACACATCAAGCCCTCCAACATCCAAATTGAGCACAACCGAAATGGCCTCCGCTCAACTGTCTTCCACATCCCCAGAACCAAAACATCCATCCACAGTGAGGACGTCTCTTGGTCCAAACAAGCAGGTGACACAGACCCAGAAGCAGCCCTTGCACATCACCTGGCTCTAAACAAACCCCTGGCCAACGGGCACCTGTTCTCATATCTCAAGGACAGCCATTTTCGCCCTCTAACGAAACCAACATTCATACAAACAGTGGCAGAGGCAGCAAGAAAAGCAGGCTTGAACCCACAGCAAGGGCACAGCATTCACATAGGCTCAACATTGGAATACCTACTGAGGGGCACACCTTTTAAGGTGATGAAGGTCAAGAGATGATGGGCAAGCGACACCTTCCTTGTGTACCTAACAAAGCACACACAGATCCTCACCCCTTACATGCAGGCAGCCCCAGAAGTCCATGAGAACTTCATCAAAATCACCATGCTGCAAATCAGGAGATAGTACCTCCCAGCCCACTACAGTCTACATGGTGAGTCATCCCCTGCTCCTAAAAGTGGGGTTTCCAAGACTTGCTCAATGCATCACAGGACTCCTAACATTTGGGAATCACAGCTCATCTCTTTTTTGCCCACAGAAAGGATTGCCCTGCTGGGACAGAAAGCCTTATGGCTTTCACCCATTATTGCATGTGACACTAATCCTGTCTCTCTTTCTCAAAGGACATTACCGCTATTCTATCTACCTAGCTAATACCTGACATGTAATGTCCTGCCCCATATCCTAGACATCCTCAGCCTAATACAAAGACACTGTTCAGACCATCACTCCCACTACTGCCTGGAAGTAGTGTAGCAGTGCTCACCCTTGAAAATCTCCTAGACATTTGTTCTCATCCCTCTCATCTTCCTATGTAGTGATTGCTGATTCCTTTTTGGATCTCAGCAGTGTGGAAATGCTGCACTGCTCATTTCTTCTCCAACACAATCCTACTGGTTTTGGTTGGTGAGGCTGGGTGCAAGCCCATATCCAGTTTCTAATGTGTATTAAACAATGAAGAAGCCATCTTGGTTGGTTTATATGGTTCTACTCTATCTAGTTCAAGTAGGCACTATGAGATTTTCCCAAATGATCACCTTCGAAAATGGAAATATGGAGCTGGTCAGTCACCTAGGAAAGTGTAACTAGCACCTTGAGGTCTTTACTAGCTTGCTGATTCTGCATTTTCAAATGCAGAACCTGTCACCCCTCAACCACATTGTTGTGTATCATATGGAGTGTGGAGCACCTGGTAAGCTAAATTATTTACACTCAATTGTTGAATTCTGAGACTTCCATACAAGAATGCTGCTGGCAGCTAGACTGGTACTTGAGGTGTCAGGTTCAACATGGATAGCCCCTCTCTGCTAATTCCTTTTAAAATCATTTCTTTCATCTTACTGTTTGTGAATGCAGTTTTACCAGCCTCTGTAATCTTTTGAGCACTCACAGTGCAGGCCATGCAACCTTGCCATGTGATTGGTCTCTTTTTTTTTTTTTTGCAACAGTACCAGAAGAGCAAGTTGAATGAAGAAACACCCAGTAATTATTTAGATGCCATTGTTGCTTAAAAGTGTTACATTCAAGTGTTTTCTTTAGCAAAATCATGGTTCCCAGTTCCCAATGTGGGTGCAGTCACAATTGCAGAGGAAGTACAATATGTGCATCTTCTTGTACCTCCAACCAAAATCAAGATACTGTTCCACCTTCCACTCACCACACAAATGGTGCAGCTGAAATTGTGTTCCAGTGGAGAGGTTTGTGTTTTTTTTTGTGAGCTTTTTATGCAACCTCCTGATGTTTATTGCAGTTATTACACCAGCTGAAGTTGATCAAAGTTCCAGCTCTGGGCAGGCTTGTGCAGGTGCCCTCCCTGTCATTGTGGAGGAGCAAGCAGCCCTAGTGCTAATGAATGGGGGTAAGTACCACAGACAAGAACTTTCACACTGTGCTGATTCAGGGTTCTATGTCCAGATTGACCTGTTCCAGTGGGGCCAGCACCATTACTGGTTGATGATGACCCATTTATGTCTGCTGCACCTGCATCACTGAATGTATGCTTTGATTTGCCAAGCACACCCCATCAGTTGGTGCTGAATCATTCCTGCCTCCAAGCCCATCACAGTTGGAACTTGATGGTGAGCAAGGACACCCAAATCCAGCTCAGCAGACTCAAGGGATACATGTCACCCCAACTCAGCCAAGTCACTGAGTAAACACTACTCTGAATTGTTGGATCCCTCAGGGAGTCATTACCCATTCCTGTGGAACACCACATGCAGGAAGGCATAGCCCCTTTCATTTGCAGCATCAAGAACAATGTCAGATCAATGAGGTCAGAAAACTCAAGGCCAGGGATGTATGGTCCTTTTTCAAGCATGAAAATGGACAATGTGCTTGTCTTTCTTGCAAGTCTGTTATTTCTCTTGTCTTAGACCCCTGCACTGTTACTCACAATCTCTTAGGCAAAAACAAGCCATTGATCCATCATTCATGGTTCAAGCATATGGTCCAAAGACTGGAACAACCCTTTTATACACACATCTCTGCAATGAACATTTGGGACCATGGGTTAATGGTTGTGACAAGTTCAAGATCTCAATTGTTGCAAAAACATTTCAAGACCCCACTGACGAGTATCATAGGGGCAGTCATGCAAGACAGGAAGATCCTACACTTCCAACTTGAGCATACTCACATGAAGCCTTTATTGATGCAATTGTGGAGTGGATAATATCTGACAATCAGGTGTGACTTCTCATAAAAATTTATTTATGTTGTATGTGGCTTTTAAATTATCCCAGTCTCTTAATGTTGTTGGAAGCCCAGGGTTGCAATCTTTGTTTCAAATGTTGCATGATGATTTGCATGATTCAGACATCCCACACCAAACCCACATCTGAACCTGTGTTGGTGCTATTTGGGATGAACACATTGCAAGACTTGAACATGACATGACCATCTGTTTTCTTTGTTGTTGTAAGAATAGAATATTAACCTTTTCCTTATACCCAGTCAGCCCTTGGGAGAATTTCCATGACTGTGGACCTTTGGATGGATCCAAATCTTTTCCCCTTTATGGCGGTAACTGCACATTGGATTGAGGCAGAATCTATACCAACACCACAAGGTCCACAATATAATCTCCACTTGCAGTCAGATCTTATTGGGTTCCATCATGTTCCTGGGCATCACAGTGGAGAACACATTGCACATGCCTTTCTTCACATCCTCAACCACATTGGAGTCACCATTGAGTCTTTCCTGAGTGTGCCAGAATTTCAAGATCTCCAAGATAAATACTGCCTTGTCAATGATGAATGGAATGCCCTTGCAGTTGCTTGTGAAATATTATTAGTGGGTTTCATCAGTTTGATCCAAACCATGACTGAGTGCTTTTTACATACCGTTTGCTTTTCAGCAATGGCTTTCTGCTCAAAAAACACCAATGCTTTGTGATGCTATCCCCTCATTTGAAGTGATGATACAAACTTGGAAGACCATGCAGGTACAGTATTTTGGAGGGCTGTAATCTGATGTTATTGAACAAGGTCTTGATAAACTCACTGTGTATCTTGAGCATGCAGAGCTTGTGCAAGCATATGTAATTTCAATGGGTATGTGATCTCACTTGTCACCACATTGAAGTTTTTCTTACACACAAAAGTCCTCAATCCATTGATAAAGTTATGACATTATCCTGAGCATACACCTGAAAAGCTACAATGGGAAAAGGAGACCTTGCAGCATGTTGTAAGTGATATATACATCAATGTCTGACTTTTCACAAGTTTAATCCCTAACGAAGCTTTTGCCATACTACATCAAACATACACAAATGATGTGAGCACCCCATGATGCTGCCCAAACACCCCCACCTGCTTCACACCCTGTGGAAACTCCTGCAACAGTCAACCCTCCATCAGATGCCCATTTTACACCCCTTCACTCTTGTGCTAACCATCTTGGTTGCATGGCTGTCCCCAGTTGAACAGCAGATGAAATCCTCAGTTTTGCATAGCCAACTGCCTGCAATAATCTTGAAAAAAAAAAAAGGACTTCACAGTGAAATTGAATCATATCTTCTCAACACAAACATTGGTACAAGTAGTCTTGCAAATTGGCAGGTATAGTGATCAATTAAATTTCAAATGTGACAAGCTTTACTGATCCTAATAAAAAGGAAAATCAACTTTGATATCCCACCTTATTCCTGGAAGCTCTGGATTACCTTCCCATACAAGGTTCAGCAGTGCCTTGTGAGTCATGAGTTTTTTCATCTGCCAAAGAAACCATGACAGACCATTGCAATCATATATGTGAGAGACTTATGGAAGAGATCAAGATGCTCAAGTTTTCATTCAAAAATGGGCAACCTCTTGATTTTACTGCAGGAACAAGTGAGAAGGATATATTAAAATACTTGGAAAAAATGACAGCAGGTCCTGACAATCTCGCAGAGGACTTGCATACATTTATTCAAAGCCTGGGGACTTAGATATTACTACGAAATATTAGCTTCCCTTTTTAGTGACAAGCTACTAGCTAGCCATGAACTGAGCCACTGTTTCTGAATTGGAGCTGCCAACCCATTGCTTGGCTGTGCTTCAAGCTGCCAATTATGGCCAAGCTGTGAAAGCTGAGCCTGAGCCAAGCTAAGGCAAGCTCCAGCAACACTAGTCACATGTAAGCCCAAAACAGAATGTTGAGAGCATTGGAGAGCAACATTACTCTCCAACACACTCTCAAAATGTGAGTGGTATCCAGATACCACCTGCATTTCGTCTGCTTTTCATATCTCCTACACAATGCCCTTCTCATTTGCTTGAATTCCAGCTCACTGGATGTGAGATGATCCATCTGCCAACTTCTCAATACATCAACCAGCTCAAGGACACTTTAGGCATTGGTTGGGCAGTAGCACAAGTGGAGTGGGTTTCATGTTGGTAATCCAGCTTTACAGGGTTGTTCAGGTGCATGGTCTACTTGAGGAAAGCAGAAAAGTCTGCTTTCCTCACTTCAATCTCTTCAAACTAATATTTTTGTTCTAATTGTGCAGAATTCGATGATGGTACCTCCCTGGCCCATGGAGGTCTTGTCTGTGCCCCACATGTTCTGATCAGAGTTTTAGAACTCCTCCTTCCCCAGCCAATTTGGTGGGAAAGAAACTCAGCAATGGCTCCACTCAGAGTTACTCAGCACTGATCAGCACTGAATCACTGAAAGCAATTTATTTGCTGAGTGACGCTGAACAGAACTGAATTTGACATGAGTATTACAGTCGTTATTATAATAAGAATAAAAAAGACATGCATGAACAAGGATTGAACCATAGCCTTCACATATGTCACATGACCAAGTACTGACAATATTGCCACTAAGCCATACAGTAGTTATAAGGCATATACCCATCATTTTATATATGTCATTCTCACATCCACCTTCCCAAACAAGTCTCAGCAAATGCCAATGCTTGATTTGGCATCAACAACAACCCACAAATCTCTTCTTCCTCAACCACCATCATCCATGATGCGCACCAACACTGCATCACCACAGTTACCCATGGCCACCACCACCCACAACACTTGTTGACCACCAACAATGACCACGGCACACTGCAACACAACAACAATGCAGCAACACCACATCATGAACCAAATGAGTGCCAGCAAGGTTGACACAATGTGATAACACATCATCTGACAGTGATGACATGCCATGTCATCACTAGTGATGCCAACGGTCTGCCCAGCTCACCCGCGGCGCAGCTCAGGCACTTGAGCCGATCAAAATGGCGCGGGGTTGCCCTGGGTGACCCCGGGTCGGCCCAGCCAGTAGAGTTTGCCCAAAGTTGTGAGCTCGCCATCTTAGTTGCTTTTATTCTTCAATTATGCCTTTTAAGTATCAAATATATTGTGTAGACTATCTCTCCAAAAGAATTAAGTCAGACTTTGGTCATACTATTGAGTTTTGCAGAAACCAGTATTTTTGATCAGAATATTTGGTCCTGTTTAGCTCCTGGTGCCTTTTACAAAACATGCTTGCGAGATGGCTGCGGCAAGTGAGGTATAAAAATATGCATCCAAAATAGCACTATGGCCTTGTAAGTAGTGTTTTATAATGTTTTCATAAGTTTTAAAACTGTCTATCAGCTTTGAAATTTATGCAACTTAGGGTACGGCTTAGCCGGCCCAGGGTGGCTCAGGGCTGGGGGCCGATAAGCGGCTCGATCAGCTCAAAATAGTGACCCACCCTGGCAGCCCATGGCCCCGGGCCGGGCCGTTGGCATCACTAGTCATCACCATCTGGTTGTTTTCAGCCACCTCACCCCCCAATGCTTACTATCCAGGTGCCATGTCACTGAGAGCAACATGGCAACCAAATGATGAACAACAATGATGGACAGACAATGTGGCAACATGAACAATGACAAGGGCCCACCTACCAACAGCAAGGAGCACACCCAATGCAGGGACATGAATGGTGATGAGGGCCCACCACCACCACCAACAAACAGCAATGAGGACCCACCACCACCATGCACCAATGGTGATGAGCACCCAGCACCAGCACATACCCATAGTGATGAGCACCCAACACCACCACACACCCACAGCAACGAACACCCAGCACCACCACAAACCAATGGCAACAGGGCCACCACCCACCAACAGTGACAGTCCCTCCCCCCTCCCTGTCCCTCTCCCCTCCCTCTTCCTCTCCCCTCCCTCCCTCTCCCTGTTTCTCCCCACTCCCTTAATGTACATTAGGGTGCCACATCACTGACAGTGATGTAGCAACCAGATGATGAACAACTACATCTGTAGTCATTTGTCATCATTTTTTAATTTTGTATCTATAACTAATTATGTACATACTGTAGTTTTATTTGTTTTCAGCAACGAACAATGATGTCTGTCATTGTTTGTTGTTGTTTATTTTATGTAATTAAAAACATATTCCTTTTATGGTAGTTTGCCTCTTTTTGCTTGTAACCACTTATTCCCTATATAGTAATTTTTTTCTTTCTTTCCTTAGAATCTGAAACTCTCTGATCAGCACTGATCAGAGCCTGTGGGCCCATGGCAAACCAAACACAATGCTGCACACCCATCCCCATCAGCCAATGCACCTGCACCCACCACTCAACATGCCCCCATCATCTGATATGCCCACACCTATCACAAAACTCAACTGCCTCCTTCTGCTCCATCCCCATTACAAACAGCACAACCACCACCTTGATCACATTCCCATCACCAACACTGTGACCACCACACCTACATCCACCACTGAACCTGTGCCTGTTGGATGCCATGCCCATACCCTTCATCTGACATGCCTAGTGTTTGAAAGTCTGGTTAGGTCTGGTTATTTGGTGCCCAGGGGCTCTAACTGAGACTGAGACCAGTTAGGCTTTGTTCCCAAACCCAAAATACCTAACTGGACCTGACCAAAACCAGTTAGTTGCAGTTACTAACCAGTTAGGACCAAAAAAATTAAAACCAATTAAGACTGCATATATTTCTCATATTTCTCTCAGTAAACATTATTGCCATGCATCATAGCTTTAAAATGAGCCCAAGAATGCTAAATTTGATGAAGAATTGACAAATTCATGATAATATTCTGGAAAGTCTACTTTTTTGGCCAAAATTTTAGAGATTTGACCATAACTCAGTCAGACTTTTAGTGTTTCTTGTGTTTTTAGATGTGTTTTGAAGGGGTATAATAGGACTGGTTATAACCAGTTTTTTAATGGTTAGTTAACTGCAAAATAACTGGTTATTTCATTTCCAGAATTGACTAACCATAACCATGGTCCAGTCTTTTTTCAGTTAGGTCCAGTCTGGTCTCAGTTATTTTCCAGTTAATTAACTGGACTTTCAAGCACTAGACATGCCACACCCATCACAAAACACAACTGCCCCATTCTGCATCCCCATCACAAAAAGTGTGACCATCACCAGCATCACCCTTGATCACATTTCCATCACCAACAACACGACTGCCACACCCACATCCACTGCTTGACATACCCATGCACATCACTTTCATCCCCCTTTGATTACATTCCCATTGCCAATGACATGACCACTGCACCTGTGCCCACTGCTTAGTGTGCCTGTCAGATGGCCATTTACTACATCACCCATTAAATGAGTCAGCCACCCCCTTGTAGCTACATGTCTATTTCAACTGCTGTACTTTAAGTATAAGAGATAATTTATGTTTTATTGTACAGAAATATTTGGAGGAATTAATTTGGGTGGTCTGAATGAAATGTTGCTTGATGTTGCACAGGTGTGGTGCCACAACATGGTATATTGAGTATGATGTTAATACTTTTAAATAGATCTGTGGTGTAGTGGTTATGTCTTGCAGCTCTTGTGTGACTTTGGCTATGTGCCTGAGGTCATGGGTTCAAAACCTCAACTTGAAAAGAGTTTCTTTTTTTTCAAGAGGGCCTCCAGACATAAGACATAAGCCCAGACTCTTACCTAGGCAGTGAATCTGAAGGCTGTGAATTTGACCCTTGCAGCAGGCTATTTGTATGAATCTATGATGGAATTTATGATTTTTTTACAATCGGCCAACTCAGAAAACTGTGAGCACAACACTCTAGAGCCTGTTAACCCTGATGAATTCAAAGCTAAACATTAAACACCCTGCACCAACCACTCAACAATGTTTGTCCCACTTATCCTGGCCTTTCAGGGATACAGGTAGCAAGAAATCTAATCAGTGCAATTGTCATGCATCCCTCTTTCCTGCAACAAGAATTTGTAGATACACCCTCAATCTCAAGGTACCCCCTCCATTTTTGGCCTGTTTTTTGCAAAACAAGCCATTTTCAAAAGACTCTACAGATGTAACTGCTCAGTATTTTCTACTGATTTTTGATATGCTCATTCAGGTTAACCAGAAGAATCTTTTGGCTCCCTTTCCAGCTAGCACATTTTTTCCCCCCAAGAGCTGAGAATGGCCATCAGAACAAAAATACCCTAGGCCCCAACTTTCACTCAAATTAGTTCATACCAAGGGAAGTGTAACACAACTACATAATGTAAAAGAATACACAACTATATTTTGACTACAATAAATTCTCAGAAAAGTAGAAGAAAATGACCCATGGTCCATTCTTTTTGCACTCCACTGTATATCTGACTTTTTCTTTTTTCTTTTTTTTTCAGAGAGTGTCATTATATTTTAAAACAGAAATGCTGATATGTTTTCAGAACTGAGCCTGAGGATGTGATGACATCTATCATGAAGCGTGAGTCCATTTCATCCGAAATTTTCTTGCATCGCGGGTCGAAACCAGCTGGCGAGACTGACACAGAACACAGACACCACAAGGTTGGTATAAAAAAAGCAACTTGTACCTCGAATCATCCTCGAAATGCTCTTGATCAAGTACGCCCTGTATTTCGTTAACTAGCAGTAAAGGAGATTGCTAATTTGTGTTTCCTGGTGTAGAATCAATCTGGTTCCGTTTTAGTCCCTTTTCAAACACGTATCCCTTCGGATGACGACCATGATGTAGACCTATGTACATCATGACCTCAGGATCGTCAGACCCACTCCTCGCTGACTTTGCAATGCTCAAAGCTTGGGATGATGTTCGGCGGCGCACTAAAGTTCTTTACGCCCTCGTCGCGATCGTCCTGGGTGCTGGAGTGATGAGGGAATTCACCAGGTCGGGGCAAATTCAAGGGATGCTGTATGCAAGCCAAGCTTCTCCCGTCATCTCATCTCCGCCAACCCACCTACTGACAAGACCCGCCACAGCCGTCTTCGCTGCCCATCCAGCAAGGATGATAATAGTGGTGAACACCGGATGAATATCGAGGATGACTCGCAAGCCGAATCCCGCGGACATGCCTCCTAGGACATTGCGAACAATCCATTCTCGATCCAATTTGTCATCGTCGAGAATCTCAAGAGCGCCTCCTAAGAGTGTGGTATTGCTCAGAATGCCTGGCTCCCACCCTGGGGCATGTCCGTGAGTTGAATTTGAAAATGAGGGCGATGCCGGGAGCCAGATTGTGAGGAGGAACAGAAGGAAGAGTTTCGTCAAGGAAGAGTAGAAGAGGGTCAGGGGTATCAGAGAGAGCCTGGAATGAGGTTAAGATGGCGTGGTTGAAAAAGAGACTGGGCTCACCTGAATTCCTGGCGTATGTTGGAGATTACATGTACCTTCGTCCGCCAAGATCGCAGCCAGTCAAGGATGTGAAGTACCATGTAACAAACGAGCATGATGCCAAGATGAAAGGCAAATGTTTCTAAGATACCATTTCAGGAGGTATGTCGTCGGGTAAAGCAAACGGGGCTTACCAGCAAAAGTCCCAACTAAAACGCGCGAAAAACTCCGTAACATCTCTCCAGTCCAAGGCGAACCATCGGAGGGTAGATTTGGGTCTATGCGCCATGTAAACACTGAAGTCGAAGCACAAAACAGAACACCTACTGAGATAGCTCCACCTTATAACTTAGCCCAGTCAGCCACTCGTCAATCGAGACACTGTTGGAACGTACACGAATCTAAGAAGATGAGGGCGCCGCCGAGTTTCAGCATGAGGATCCAGCGACGCTATAGACAAAGTTAGACATACTTTTGAGTCAAGTCAAAAAACATCCATACCTTTTCTCTTACATCTATAGTTTGGGAACCAGGCTCGGAGTCACCGTTCTTGTCGTCATTTGACCTTCCCACAAGTTTCCTGGGCTTTGTGCCGCGGTTGTACAATAGATGTCGGTATACGCCCCTCTTAAGCAGTATAAGGTCCAATAGAAGAGTCAAATGGTCGTGCTCCACGTAGGGGTCAACGAAAGCGTGGCATTCGCCCTGTT
>Ga0307507_10006459_pt1 | contig 18000 bp, 4 predicted proteins | sample 7_EM_MG_FD_207223 | JGI IMG/M metagenome (GOLD analysis project Ga0307507, IMG submission 207223) | Populus trichocarpa ectomycorrhiza microbial communities from riparian zone in the Pacific Northwest, United States - 7_EM | ecosystem: Host-associated > Plants > Roots > Unclassified | place... | reverse complement strand
AATAAAGGATAAGATATTGTTAATATCCACCTTATTAAGGTTGTTGTAGTCTTTTAAGCTACTAGGCTTCCCCTTAGGGGTTAAGGCTAGGGCTAATAAATTAAATCCTCCTGGGATTAATTGGCGTTATGGGTTTAGTATAGGCATTGGATTATTCTTTAAGTTTAATATAGTAGCTAGTAAGGAATTTCATCTTACTATCGTTAATTCTTTAGAAGTATAAAGTAAGGTAACTTGTAGATACACTGCTTCTAGCAGCGCCTGTAGTATCGCAGAGACGTGGAATTAGTTATAGGCTAGACGTCGGTGATAAAAAAGGCGCAATGTAATGTTATAGGACGGGGTCAATGGCAGCCAAATATATGTATTCGAGGAGTCTATAAGACGTTGCGCGATTAATCGTAAGGGTCGAGGGCGTAAGGAGGTGATATACCTACGCGTAGCTGATATAAGCTGTACGCGAGGTATATACGAGAGTATGGGGCTCTCCTATGGAGGCCCCTACGGTCGGGTTCCGTAACATTAAAGCTATCGGTATTCTAAAATAAGGTTATACCCCTTAATTTCTACAGCGTAGAAGTGCATCTTCTATATGTCCTATAGACTATTATAGTTCTAGCTAGCTACGGAAAAAGTTTATTCCTTATAGTGTGGTAGTGTAGATTGGACATCACCTACTACCTTGGAATTTTCCTATATTTATAGAGCCTTCGGCTTTCCTCCCTCCTTATATACTATTACGACCCTACCAGTTATAGGAAATACATTCTTTTCTTTTTTTCTTACTAACTGCTTTCTACTAATTGATACTGACTGATTACGACCAATTAATTGACCGACCGACCGACTAACCGACCGACCGACCGACTAACTAACAGCACCGTGACTTTCCTATCTAAGAGACACCGTACCCTCCCACAATAGCACGGAATCTAGTAGCCTTTAATGCTTTAAATGGTGCGTACCTATAAGCCACTAAGATCTAAATCTAATTCCTTTACTAGTAATTAAGAAATAAACCCTATAGTTATACCGCTGTCTATAAGGCAGTCTTATATTACCTATTTATTATTAACTTAAATGGAGACGAGAATAACTATATAGCAGCTTACTTCCTCTTTCTCTTACTAGCCTAGTATAAGGAAGTAAAAATCCACTAGGCTCTTTCTTTTCCTAATTTAGTATTCTCTTACTTCTTCTGCCGGCAGAAGAACTTTATATAGCCCTTCTTACCATAGTTATAATAAACGCGTGTTTCTTAGTTTTACAGTTTTTACCTATTATTATTCTAGGGTTAACTAGCGTTACTTTAGGGTTATAAAGCCTACTCGCGTTATCCTTTTATAGAGTAGTTAAATTAGAATCTACTCCTTTTATTAAAGCTAGGTCTAGTTCTATACTCTTTATTATTAATATCTTATTCCTTTTACTTACCCAGATTCTCTTTTAGTATTTTTAACCCAAGTAGCTTTAGAGATAAGCTTTTTTTTAAGAGGTAGGAATTTCGCCCTTCTCCTATATAGCCTGTTAAATCTTAGGTTATAACTTAGTAAGTAGCTAGTAAAGTTTTATAGCGTTATCCTATAGGTCTAAGCAGGGTATATTATCTTCTAGCTTTTCTAAGTAGTTTATAAACTAGACTATACTCTAACCTTCTTGCTGTTTAGCGTTATAGTATTACTAGTTATAATCTATCCCTTAATTAGTAGGGTCTTAGACCTAATTAACTAACTAGGACTTAAGTTCGCTAAATTTAAGGGATATAGTAAGTTTCGTTTTATAGCATATCTATAAACTCTTAATAGTGCTATATAGAAAGGTAGAAGTAATTAGTATCTAATTATACTTATTAGAGTAACGTTTTAGATCTAGCTAAAACTTAGTTTTGCATTAATGGATAAAACAATTATAGTTCTGGAGACTATTACTATTATACTTATTAGGTTCCTTTATGCGGAATTTAGGGGTTTCTAACGTTATAGCGTAGTATAGCGTTACCCCTTTAAGTCCGCTTCGTGTCTAGGATATCTATACTTCTCCTAATTGTCCTTGCAATTATTCTTAGTAGTTTTAATATACTTATCTTAATTATATCTCTAACTCCTTTATTTTTTATAGGGTCTTATATAGCGACCGCTCTAATAACTCCCCAGCGGTAGTCGTTTCTAAGGGTTTTAGAAGGTTAAATAGACCAGCCATGGCTTTTTAGTCTACTCCTTTATAAGTAGAGGGGATACGCTCCTCTGGGGAGACTCTATTAGCCTTTTATAGTAAGGGCGTTATTTTAAGAAGTAAGAAGGTATAGCCCATTATCGTTAATTAATAGCCATATATTCCTTCCATAAAGGATTATAAGCAATTAGAATTATAGGAGGCTAGTTTAACTAGAATATATAATTATTTAATTAATAGTATAGAATAAAAGTTATAGGGAAGTAGAAGGTAAGTTAAAGGTAGAATAAGCTTTATGTATTAAAGGATAAATGCTTTTTAACCTCTTCTATTTAGAGACTAATTGCTAGTTCTTCTCTAGAGGAGAACCAGCTCCCTTTATAATTCTTCTAAGATACTAGTAAAACTCTTTACCCGTTATCTATTTGACTATATCTCCTCTAGGACATTAATAGGATATTAATAAAACCTTTATCTATCTTATCTGATATATACCTTTTAGGAGCGCCTGTTATATAACACCTCTTTTTTAATATCTATTAAGCGTTATACATAAAGCCTATTAAGTGCTTTCTACTTATATTAAAATAACAAGAATTAGTTATAAGTTAATAGAGATATTTGCGTTTAAATTGCGCGTGACCAATATTAGCCCAAGGTATAAATGGTCTATACTTTTACGTATTCTAGAATTTAAATCCCGCCAAGCCAGCTTCTTATTAGTTAGAAAAAAAGTTATGCGTAGTATATTGTAGCAGAATCCGCGTAATAAATATTAAAATATTATAAATATTAAAATATCCTAATATTGCGCCTTCCTTTTTATTAACACCTCTATTAATACCACTATATTATAAATATAGCAGATCCTACTATAATTAAGTGTAGTAAGTGCAATATCTATAAGCCCCGCCTTAGCTTTATTAAAGACGGCCCTTTAAAAAGATTTTAAAGCTGTGCCAGTTATTGCGGTTAAAGGCGCGTCTTCCCTATATATTACTTCTACTTCTACTTACTTTTCTAGGCCTCTAAATATAGTTTAAATAAGCGGAGAGCTCTTATAGAGTTAGGTTCTACTACTAAGAATCGTCCTGCAAGGCGCCAGCGAACTGCTCTACCTAAAAACGATACCGAGAACGCCTTTCTGCCTCGCGGCCAAAACAGTCAAGATACCCCTGAAATGGCTCAACGGCGGAAGACAATTAGGGTAATACAACGGGGGTACCACATTCTTAATCGGCGGGGTAAAGCTCACTTGCCTACTCCTCCGCTATATACTATAGATAAAGCTCCGTGCAATAGAAGAGGTACCTTGCCGGAACTAGCTCCTATACCTACTTTACCGCCAATACCTACCCTACTGCTAATATCTACCCTACCGTTAACACCTACTCTACCACTAATACTACTTTCCTTACGGCAAGCTCCCTCGCGGCAAGCTCCGACTACGGCTATACCACTACCTATTTTAGCTGTTAATTGGGAGCGAATTAAGAAGTTCAGGAGTATACTACAGGCTAAATGTATAGAGACGTGCAGTTGTTATAAGGAGCGGTAGTTCCAAATGGGCCTAGCTATAGATAGTGATAATATAGGTGTATATAAAGCCTGCATTAAGGACGCCGATAGATCTAACCTTTTTTTCCTTATTTGGTGAAAGTAACGGGCTTAATCTGGGGCCTATTTCTGGCCTCCTACCTATACTTACCGCGGTAAAGGAGCTTCTAATTACGCGCGTATACGTTTATCTATAAGTCGTGCGTGTATATGGCCAGCAACATCGCTATACTGGCTATATTTGCTGCTTTAGCCAAAACACACTAAAGACTTAGAGGCAGCTACTATAGCTACCTATTAAACTTGATATACTAGTCGTAAGGCCTACGGTAGTAGAGGGTGGCGAATACCTAAGTTAGTGGTTTACTAAGTGGTATACCGTTAGGCGCTCTACTATAGTATAATAGCTTTAATTTCTAAAGGTTTGTAACGGGACTAGCCTAGTTACAGTAGGAATGTCTCGGTGAAACACTCAATAGATGAAATCCGACACTTTGATCAAATTCTGCCAAATTCTACTAAGTTAATCAAATTCTGCCAAATTCCGCTAACTTGATTAATTTCCACCAGTCTCCACCAAATTCCACTAATATAATAGAATTTGGTTGAACCCTGTTAAAATCCGCATGGGCTTGTGCCCACGCGTCTGCTGCTAAGACTATGAATATTTAGTTATAAGTTTTCTATATTCCTTTCTCTTCCCTACGTAACGTCTTGTTCTCTTTAAGAGCTATATACCCTTAGATTTAGATAGAATTTATATTATTCCTTTGAATCTTCCCTGAAGCCTCTTTGCGCCCTTATATTATGTTGCGTTAAAACAACTATTATTAAAAATGGCAAACGAACCCAAATCCCTTTTGATAACCATGAGTATTATATCCCTAGTTAGGGAACAATTAACTATAATATAATAATCCTTTACGGATGCCCTAGCTTAGTAGTGGGCTGTACTAGAAGCCTAATATTAGCGATTAATGGAAGCACTCCGCGAAGAACTCCGTAATGTTAAGGCTCTTTTGTTAGAGACCCTGATAATAATACCTATAAATAAAATCAAAATAACTATATCTAAACCCGACCCGTTAAATACAAATACTAAACTAGTAATAGTAACTTAACCCGTATCTATAATGAGTTTAATACCCGCTATGAAATCTAAAAAGCTCTCTAATCCTCTAATGTTTAATAGAAATCGAAATAACCTATATCCCTTTATAACCAAGCTCTATCTTAAACTTTTAATGAACTATAACCAATACCCTACTAAAGCTAGCATGGTTAGCTACAGAATGTCTTGTTTAAGTAAGAACGCTGCACGTACTATAGATCTATTCTTCTGTAATAGCACCTTTGTTAATTTTAAAATCTTTATCTCTCTACTAGAATGAACGTATAATGACGCCAGCCGCGAATATACAGCTGTTACTAAACTTAAGAACCTATAATAACGGAACTAAGACTTTACTAGCTTCTTTTCGGAATTTTTAGGCCTTATTAGCGAACTGGATTGGAATAAAGCCGCTAGAGTTGCTGCCCTTTAATAAGCTATTTTGGATGAAATTAGAGCCTAGTTAGTAGGTAAAGAACTGCCAAAAAACCTGTCTGAATTTGCTATAATATACTAATAAATTGATGAGGATTTTTAATATAACAAATAAACTTATTCCCTAAAGTTAACTATACCTCGCGTTTAAAACACCCTAAAATGCAATCCGTCTCCGAAACCTAAAAGCCCCACGTACGACCCTATGGACCTTAATGCCGCTCGATCCTATGCACCCTTAGGAACTAATAAATAAAGAACTTAAGCCACAAATGGAGAATGCTTTGGATGCGGTAAAAAAGGATATATTTAAAAGCATTGCCGAATTTACCTCTTTAAAAAGGTCTGCTATAGCTCCTCCTGTTTCTTGAATTATACCCGTTCCTTAAGCCGTACTTATTCCTTGAATTGTACCCGCTCTATAAATTGTACTCGAACGCTATAAAGTATCTCGCCCTTGGTTAATTCGGAAAACGAATTATCCTAAGGCCAAGTTGCGCCTTAGGATAAAAGGTGGAAGAGTATAAGTGTCTAGGCTCTTCTAGCGCTAATATATAATACGACTCCCTTAATATACTTGGCGAAATTTAAACACTTAGAAAATGGAAGGAAGTACAAATCCTTATAGACAGCGGAGCTACTAGTATGGGCTTTATTGATATGAACTACGCAAAAACTTAACGCCTGAATTTAAAGAAACTTAATAAGCCCTGAGGCTTATAAGGCTTTAATGGTAAGCCCTTAATATATAGCAAACTAACGCACTACGCTCTTATAAAGATGCGGATAGGTAAATACCTTAAATATATTTCCTTATTTGTAACACCCCTAAAGTATTATAAGGTAATACTTAGACACAGATAGCTAAAACAATATAACCCTTTAATTAGCTGGGTTAAAGAAACACTAAAGTTCCGCACGACCTACTGCTAAAGTTATTGCTTAAAACACCACCTGCCTTACGAACATGTATAAGATTATTTAAATTTAATATAATATAAACTGCCCCTACCACAGACCCTAAGCTAAAACGATAAGGTTACGACTGCTAATTATAGTAAAGAATATAAAGATGTTACGCCAAAACCTCTTAAAATTCGTATAATACAAGCCGCACCTTTTATTTTATTAGCATGAAAACGAGACTATAAAATCTTCACTATAACTATAGAAGATATTAAGAAAGCACTAGAACTAAAGCAATATATTAACCCTTAACCTTTTATGCCTAAAGAGTACCACAATCTAATTAATAAGTTTGAGAAAAGATTCGCAGACCAACTACCCCTATATTAGGATGTATACAACTTTAAGATAGAACTTGAACCTGGTATAACACTAAAGTTCAGTCCGCTATATGGTATGTTATAAGAAGAACTGCTTATAATGTGATAGTACCTTAATAAGCATCTAGAAAAAGAATTTATTTGCCCTAGTTAATCTCTATTTGCCTTACCCATACTATTTATTAAAAAGCTAGGAGGAGGCTTAAGATTCTATATTAATTATTAAGCTCTAAACGCAATTATGATTTAAAACCGATATCCTATTCCCTTAATTTAAGAAACGCTTGACCGCTTATTAAAGGCACAGTACTTTATAAAGCTTAATATAGTCGCTGCCTTTAACCAAATCCGTGTCCGTAAAGGAGACGAAAAGTATACAGCTTTTTATATATAATGGGGACTCTTTGAATACCTAGTAATACTATTTAGTATAAAGAATAGTCCTAGTACATTTTAGTAATATGTTAATAATACGCTTTAAGAATTCCTTAATGTATTTGTTACTATGTATATTAATAATATCTTAATCTACTTATCTTCGCTTTCTGAATACTAGAAGCATGTTTAAATAGTCCTTAAACGCCTATAAGACGCGGGTTTGTAATGCGATATTAAGAAATACAAGTTCTATGCATCTAAAGTTATATACTTAGGCCTAATTATATCCCGCGACGGAATTAAAATGGACCCTAAGAAGGTTGCTGTAATTGTGAACTAGGAAAGCCCTGGTAACGTATAAGACATTTAAGGATTTCTAGAATTTGCAAATTTCTATTATTAATTTATTAATTAGTTCTTAAAAATTGCCTAACCATTAGTAAACCTAATAAGGAAGAATATGAAATTTAAATGGACTGCTAGATGCGAATAAGCTTTTAATAACCTAAAATAATGTTTTATAACCACTCCGATTCTTGCCTACTTCGACCCTAACCTTAAATATATTATTAAAACAGACTTGTCTAATCATGCCCTAGGGGGAGTATTATCGCAATACAATAAGAATGGTAAGCTGCGCCTAGTAGCCTTTCTCTCTTAAAAGCTTGCCCCTGCCGAATTAAACTATAAAATATACGATAAAGAACTGCTTGCAATTGTTAGATGTTTTAAACAGTGGCGCCCTAAGCTTAAAGGATTGTTGTTCCTAATACACGTATTAACGGACTACAAGAACCTATAGTACTTTATAACTATAAAGCAATTGACGTAGCGCTAGATTCGTTGGGCCGAATACCTCTTACAATTTAATTTTAAGATTACGTACTAACTGGGCAAACTTAATTAGAAGCCTAATATATTAACACAATAATTATAAGACCTACCTGTAAATGCTTTGGATAAACGGATTATAAATTAATTATAGATCTTACTGCCCCTTAAACGCTTTAAAAAACTGCGCCCTATATTCCTAGATACGGAACTTAAAAGAAATAAATTAGAAATTAATAAATGGGAAATAGAAATTGACGAGCTAATGGAATATAAATATAAGAATGACGTATGGATAATTAATATAATAAAAGCGATTTAAATAGGAAAATAATAGTATAAGGATATTACACTCGCTAAATGCGAAATCCGAAATAATCAATTGTACTATTAATAGAAGATGGTAGTTCCGAATTCCGAACCTTTATGATTTAAGATACTCGAATTTGTATATAACTCCCCTATAGTAGGACATCCTGGCCGTGCGAAGACTTATAAGATTGTTTAACGAGTATATTACTGGCCTATAATGCACGACTACGTACGAAAATACGTTCAAGTATGCAGAATGTGCGTGTATGGAAAGACCTCTTATATAAAGAAGTAAGGAGTACTTCAACCGCTACCAGTTTTAATATAAAGATAGTGTAACATCTTAATTAACTTTATAGTTGACTTGCCTAGCAGTAACGGGTTTATAAATATTATAGTAGTAGTTAACCGTCTTATAAAAATGTGATATATGATTCCTATAGACTTAATTAATGCGATATTAGTAGCTAAATGTTTTATTAAGTATGTCTTTAAGCTACACAGACTTCCTAATATGATAATATCCAACCGCGGAAGTTAGTTTGTTTTAGACTTCTGGCAAGCTTTATATAAATAATTAAGTATTTAAACATGACTCTTAACCATATTTTATTTAGAGATAGATGGCTAAACCAAAATCGCGAACGCGATTATAGAATAATACTTATAAATATACTACTCCTACCTGCAAGACGACTGGGAAAAATGGCTGCCTTTAGCTAAGTTTACTGTGAATAATACGATAAACGTATTAACAGGCGTAATGCCGTTCTATATAACCTACGGACAAGACCCTTAACTTAGATTTAAACCACAACCTAAAATCGATATAATAGGACCCATAATTAAACGGATTTAGTTAATTGACGCATATAACTTCGCCGATTAAATAAAGCAGTTAACGGAACTATTACAAAGTAAATTAATATACGCTTAAACGTTATAGGAATAGCATACGAATAAAGGACGAGCTCTCGCATGGGACTTTAAGGAAGGTAATATGGCCTACCTAAATACACAAAACCTAAAGACTTAACGGCCCTTAAAGAAACTTAATTGGAAGTTTATAGGCCCGTATTAAATTAAGAAGAAACTAAGCCTATATACCTATAAGCTTAAACTACTAACTAAGATAAAAATATACCTAACGTTTTATATAAGCTTATTGCAACCTTTAAAAGATAATCCTATGACTCGCGAAGTGCCGCCACTACCTCCCGTAATTGTTAATAACGGTAACGGTTCTTACTTTATTAACTTAATTAACGATATATAATAGAAACCACAATCTAAACAATTTAAACTTCTTATTAAGTGGGAAGGATATAAAACACAACCCTAGGAAACCTATAAACAGGTTAAGGCCAACGCGCCTTTCCTAGTAAAAGAATTCTATAAAGACTATCCTTTATGGCCTGCTCTGGCTGGATAGATATAATATAAAGATAAACAACTGCCACCTAACACGAAGACACGAAACACGATAGTAGGAAACTTGAAATTAAAAAGAACTTAAACTATATTATAACGCTTATAAGGCGATAAGTTATAAATTCTTAACTAAATTGAATTATTTTAGACCTTCGGCTAAAGGGGGGGGTACTATAACGGGACTAGCCCAGTTATAATAGGAATGTCTTAGTAAAATACTTAACAGATAAAATCTAACGCTTTAATTAAATTCTGCCAAATTCTACTAAGTTAATTAAATTCTGCCAAATTCCGCTAACTTAATTAATTTCCACCAGTCTCCACCAAATTCCACTAATATAATGGAATTTGGTTAAACCCTATTAAAATCCGCGTGGGCTTGTGCCCACGCGTCTGCTGCTAAGACTATAAATATTTAGTTATAAGTTTCCTATATTCCTTTCTCTTCTTTACGCAATGTCTTGTTCTCTTCAAGAGCTATATACCCTTAGATTTAGATAGAATTTATATTATTCCTTCAAATCTTCCCTAAAGCCTCTTTGCGCCCTTACAAGGTTAATCATTCTAATTATCGCGATATTAAAATATATAGTACTTAGCTTACTAACCTACCCAAAAATAGCTCTATATTAGATTAGCTACTTTATATTAATAAGTTAGAGTTTAATTCTAGTGGCCTAATAACTTACCCTTATTGACCTAAATTAGGTTGTTTTGTCACCCGACTTAGTTACCTACCCCTTAACTTAGTTACTACCCCTACTTGACTTGATTACCTACTCCCTATTACGTACTCCCTCGCTAATCCTATACCAACATCGTTTATATATAGTCTTTTTTCTTTTATAAATTAATTAATACACAAGTTCTTCTTTCCTAATATCTGTGCATAGACTTTAGATCGACAACCTTACTACTCCTATACAACATCCTCTTGTTATTAATCCTCTATTTACTAAGCTTAGTAGTAATATACTAGATAGCAAATTTAATAACGATGTACTAGATATTTTGGTTCTTAATCTAGTGCCTAACCTTAATAAATTAGAGCTTTTAGGTCGCGAGGTTTAATATTAATAAGACCTATAAGCGGGCTTAGAGGTTCCTACTATACGATAAATACCTCTCTCTAAGTAATTGTTTAGTTTTATTATGCGTGGCGCCTTTTCTACTCTATTTCCTTATAGTAAAGCAGATTTTAATATACCACGAAGCTATATAGTTACCCTAGCTGCGTTTGCTAAGTATATACTTGTCATGGAGTAAGCACAAGCGGTAATAATATATAGCGAAGTAGATATTATTAAGCTATGTACATAAACTGTATAATAAGGTCAAGACGTTGTGTAAGGAAAGAAGGTAAGGAAATGGGAGGAAAGGGGTATATATCATTAACTTGGTTGCTTGGTTAATATGTGTATAGGGCGGAATAGGCTTCAGGTTATAGTCCTAGCGGAACTTGGCAGAATATAGTGGAATATAGTGGAGGACGGCAAACTGCCGTAGATTGCCGTTACGTAATAACAAATTGCCTCAGATTGCCATTATGTGTCTTAATTAACTAAGTCATTAATATAGAGGTTAAGACGGTAGAAATAGATAGATATGTGTAAGGTGTTACAGAGGTGTCCCGTAATAGTACCCCCCCTTTAAACTCAAGCTTCTGTAAGATAGGGCTGTGGTAGTTCTAAGTAGAGTTTATAAAAGTCTTCTATAGCTTGTGTAAGTCCTATAGAGTTAATGGGTTCCTATAAGGGCTTAGTAAAGCCTCTCCATTTTATAAGGTATATATATTTATGTTTCCGTTTATTATACTTAATGTTATTAACTCTTTCAACGAGGTACTCATCCTTGCCATCTACTTTAACTGGTAGGGGAGGGTCTTAGATCTGTCTAGGCAGGGCGTCTAATACGGGGGCGGTAGGGCAGAGGACTGATGTATAGAATATAGGGTGGATTTTAACCGTATTAGGGAGCTTTAGTTAATAGGCATAAGGAAAGACAACTTTTTCAACCTTATAAGGGCCAGCGTTCTTCCAATTAAGTTTCTTAGTAGGTTGTTTTATATTTAGATTTCTTGCGTTTAGCCAGACGAAGTTACTAATTTAGTAAGCCAGTGCTAGGGTTCAGTTCTTATTTACTATAGCTTTATAAACAGACTAGGCCCATATTATTTTATTAGTAAGAAACTTCTATAGTTCTTCTATCTTCTTTATAAATTTATTTACTTCTGTAATTTATAAGGCTTAATAAGCTAGGTAAGGAACATTACTAAAGGGTTTAAAACCCATTCATAGGTGCTAGCTATAGTTGGCCAGGAATGGGGAGACCTTTATAGTTTCCAAGACGGAGTTATTTGCTGTAAACTTAGTAAATGCAAGCCAGTCTATCTAGTCGTCCTATAGATACAACGTGTATATCCGAATATATTATTCCATTATAGCATTTATATATTCCATTTAACCATCCATTTCTAGGTGGTATGCTGTAGATAATAGTGCTTTAATACAGAGTTAGGTAGTTAGTTCTTTCCAGAACATAGAGATAAACTGTCTGCCTTTATTAGAGACAATCCTTTTAGGGAGTCTATAGAGTTTCTATATATAATCTAGGAACAGTTAGGTAATAGTAGGCGTTAATATATTAGGACAGGCGATTAAGTATCTTATTTTAGATAGTTGGTCTATAACTACCATAATATTTATATAGCCTTTACTTAAGGGGAGATTAATAATAAAGTTAATTAAGATATCCTTTTATCTTTGGTCCAGAATAGGCAGTAGCTTAGAAAGCTATTATACGTCTTATATAAAGCTTTGGCTTATTAGCAGGTATAGCAGCTAGAGATATACCTTTGTATTATATTATGCATATTTGGCCAGTATTACTCCCATTAAAGTAGTTCTAGGGTTTTTCCTCAGCCTAGGTGGCCGGCTACTGGTAGATTATATACATGTTTAAGGAGCTTGAGCTTAAGTTCATTATAATTAGGGACAATTAGGCGGTTCCGGTAGTACAAGCGGTCTCTATAAGCTTTATATTCACTTAGAGAGATCTTTTTAGAGCATCTAACGCCATCTTAAATTAGCTTAAGTGTCTCTTAGATAAACTTGTTATTTAGGTATTTATTAATTATAATCTATTCAATTAATTAATTAGTTATTTTAAGGACGTATACCATAAGGTCTTTAGCTAAGGGATTAAATAATTCAGGATAAAGTAGGGTTTGATTGCGGTAGATGCGCACTTCTTCCTATACTGTTGTGTCTTATAAACATCAAGTTAGGGCATTAGGTTTTTAACCTTAAACGCCTAGGTAGTATATAATTAAGAATTGGAATTAGGATAGATATTCTAACCAGCGGGCTTGACAGTGGCTTAGCTATTTTATAGTTATAAAGTACTATAGGTTCTTATAATCACTAAGAACCTTAATTAGGAATCTAGCTCCTTTTAGTTCTGGTCGCCATTGCTTAAAGCATTTAATAATAGCCAGCAATTCTTTATCATAGATCTTATAATTGCATTTAGCTAGGCTTAGTTGTTTTAAAAAGTATGCTATAGGGTGTAATACTCCTTCCTTGTTATATTAAGACATAATGCCTCCAGTAATATAATTAGATAAGTCAGCTTCTATAATACTTATTTGGTCTAGGTTAAAGTGTTAAAGCATAAGTACAGGGGTAAATATAACCTTTAAATAAGCAAAGGCCTTCTTATATTCCTTACTAAAGATAAAGGCTTTATCCTTTTGGGTTAAGGCTATAAGGGGTAAGACCAAGATGGAGAAGTTATTAATAAACCGTTGGTAGAAGTTGGCGAAGCCTATAAAGGCCCTTATATCCTTAATATTCTTAGGTTCTTACCAGTTTATAATTGCTTCAACTTTCTTAGGATCTATTTATATGCCATCTGTAGAAATAATAAGTCCAAGGTATAGGACTTCCGTTTTATAGAACTTATATTTATCTATGTCTAATTGTAGGCCGGCTCCACGCAAGGCTTATAGGACCAGTTTAACATATTTTTAGTATTCAGCTAGACTATTGCTGTATATTAAGATGTTGTTAACATAAGCAGTATAAAAGACGTCTAGGTATAGATGTAGGGTATTATTTACAAAGTGTTGGAATAAACTCAGGGCATTTATAAGGCTAAATGGCATTACTAAGTATTTGAATAGTCCGTATTGAGTATGAAATGCAGTAAGCCATTTATCTCCCTTTGTGATACGGAGGCGGTTAAATATATAGATAATATCAAGCTTTGTATAAAAGCGAGCCTTACTTAATTAGTTTGGTGTCTCTTAGATTAATGGGATTAGGTATTAGTTCTTAATGGTAATAGCATTAAGAGCTTGGTAGTCTACATAGAAGTACAGACCGCCGCCAGGTTTCTTAATAAAGATTACTAGTGTGGCTATGGGTGAAAAACTTGCTCTAATAAATCCTTTGTCTAGATGTTTATCCAAGTACTTCTATAGTACCTGGAGTTCATTTCAGGACATCCTATATAAGGGTCTGAATCTAGGATATTTTCCTTCTTTAACTACAATCTTGTGATTATATAGACGGCGTTCTAGTAGCTTATTAGCTTCCTTTTATAAGAATATATCTAGATAATTATAGTATTCTACTGGTACTTTTATGGTAGGGTTAGTGTGCTTCTTTAGTGCTAAGGCCTTCTTAATATTGGCCATTATAACAGCAAAGATTATGTGTTCCAGTTTCCTAGCAAGTTATGCTAGCAGAGTAACTCCAATTATATAGATATCTAAGGTGTTAAGTAAGCTTAAATTATCTTTAGTTTCTTATATGGTTTCTTGTTTAGGTTTAGGTTTGGTATTAGGTACAAAGTTAGTATTAGATTTAGGTTTAGGTTCTTTAAGTATCCTTTTTATAGTAGAATACCAGTTCTTCTAGTACTTTTGTATGTTAAGCTTAAGCTTCTGCTTGGTTTGGGGTGCAGCAGTTAGAGTCAGTTTGTGTAGTTATATATTATTTCCAGGTTCTTAGTGGACGTTGGTAGAAATCTTATATTAGTGGAGTTTGGTGGAATTCTTAGGTAGGTGGAATTGGGTGGACTTTTTAGGTATAGGGTGGATGTTAGTGGAAATTTTAGACTGGTAGATCCTAGTGGATTTTTTAGATTTTGGTTTAGAGTCTAAGTAGTAAGTTATAAGGCACTTCTACTTGCAATGGGAGGCGGTAAATAGAAGCTTAAGGTTGTCCTAATTAATGGTTACCTTATATAGCTTTATCTAGGGTTATTTAAGGATTACTAGATGACCTAGGGTAGTTATAAAGAGCTTAATTAATTCTTTGTGGTTTAGGTATTGGAGTCTTAGGGCCGCTATGTAAGTAATACAGCCTAAGATAGTGTGTTTGCCATTAAATCTAAATACGTTAATATGCTAGTTGAGGGGTGTTAAGGTAAACCTATTATCTTACGTAAAGATCTTATTGATAAATCCTATACTACTGGCTCCTATATTAACTAGGACTTAAGCACTAGCCTATTAATTATTCTGCTAAAGATAACAGTTAATGGTTATGCTATAATCCTAAGAGTTAGAGTTTATGATATCTAGAGTATTTAATAAGATCCTAAGGCAGCGCCGTTCTAGAGAGTGACTTAGCTCTAGGACCTTTCTTTTAGAGGTAACTAGGGCGGGGTTCTTATAGAGCGTTAGTTAGAGCTTCGTCCTTGTAAATGGTATTTACTAGATATAGGGCTGGAACTAGGTAAAAATTGGGGTTGGTGGCCAGAGCTTAATTAAGATAATCTACTACTTATTTGTTTATACGTTTGGGACAGTAGGACACCGCCTATACTGGTTGTTTATATATGTGTTTAGGGTAATAGGACAGAGTAGTGACTTGAGAGGTAAGCGTTGCTTCCGCACTTAAAGTAAAGGCTATATTTAATGCATTGTTCTTATTTAATAGATCCTTTTAGGGCGTAGGATAGGGTTCTAGTATTAATGTCTATGGTATCTAGGTGCTTGGGCTGAGATAATAACTTAGTGGACATTTATGGGGTTGTTGTATTATATTAAGGAGTGGACTTTGGTGTTAGGTGTAATATATCATTATACTGTTTATTAATAATATTTACGCAGGCGTTAAGGGCTCCTAGTAGGTCTATACCTATTAGGGAGGTTTTTAGTTTAGGACTTAGGGATTTAATAAGGCTATTAACTAGTGTGAAGTCATTCCAGCCTGTTTCCTTTATATAATGGTTAAATTTAGAGAAGTATACTGGAAAGCTTTTTGGTCCTTAAGTTATGTGGTTTATCTTTCTCTAAGTAGTAGCTTGGTGGTTTGGGTTACTATATATAGCTTTAAGAAGTATAACTAGACTTTATACTAAGTTTGGTTAAAGGGGTTTAATAAGGTTAGCTGTATCTCCTCCTAGTCAACTTAGGGCGTAGTAGAGTTGGTTGGCTTTAGTTAGGTAGCGGTTAGTATTACCAGTTAGCTTATTTTTAAGCTAGCTTAGAAATAATTGGAGTTCTTATTATTTATTAGTAAATATTAGGGGATCTAGTAGTTATTTGGATTGTTGCGGTGTAGTAGATAGATTTATAGGATGAATATCCACAGCTGGCTTAGAGTTTACACCTGATGAGCTAGGTCTAGATTTAGTCATTTTTATTTTATTTGTAGGTGGCGTATTAGCAGCCTCTTGGGTTAGTATTTAGTCTTGGGACCTTAATATGAGTATCTTTAGGGCGCGGACTTCTTCTTAAAGTGCTTTAATTGATTTCTAGTACCGTGCTTTTTGTTTAGCTTATTATTTAGCTATAGCGGCCTAGTTCTGTGTAAGGGCGTCTATAAAAGACTTCTGTATATTTGCCAATTATTCTTAGAGTCCGGATATAATATTAGCGGCTGTTGTAGGGGCTTTAGGATCATTCTGTATTTTGGAGGGTAGTATATAGGGTTAATATAATGTAGTGTTACGGAGTAAGTATAAGCGGTAATAATATATAGCGAAGTAGATATTATTAAGCTATATATATAAACTGTGTAATAAGGTTAAGACGTTGTGTAAGGAAAGAAGGTAAGAAAATAGGAGGAAAGGGGTATATATTGTTAACTTGGTTGCTTAGTTAATATGTGTATAGGGCGGAATAGGCTTTGGGTTATAGTCCTAGTGGAACTTAGTGGAATGTGGTGGAATATGGTAGAGGATAGCAAACTGCCGTAGATTGCTGTTATATAATAGCAAATTGCCTCGGATTGCCGTTATGTGTCTTGATTGACTAAGTCGTTAACATAGAGGTCGAGACGGTGGAAACAGGTGGACGTGTGTAAGGTGTCACGGAGGTGTCCTGTGACAATACTTAAGTATTAGGACAGTCGGTTTGGCCGCCATATCTTATTTTGCTACTATGTATTTAATTAGATTATAAGAGAGTAAGCCCTTAACGCCACCCGCTTCCTTTATGGCTAATTAAATAAGAATAGTCTATCTTTAGACGAGCTTAGTAATCTTATAAATAGTAGTAAGAGTAACTAGGTTTTAAATAAAATTATATAGCATATACGGAAGCTTAAGGGTACTAGACCTTACTAGAAGCAGAAGAGAAATAAGCTTATAACTTATACTAAAAATATTAAAATCGGGTCTCTATTCTTTATACTTAGTGCTACTAATCTATATTAGCATAATCTACACTCTTATATATCTCTATTTAATAAATATAAGGCTGCTAATAAGGCTTAGCGCTACCAGATTACTTCTTAAAATCTTAATAATAATTTATATATTACTACTTACTAGCTATATTGCCGCTTTAATCTATTTAGGAAGCACATACTTATAAGTTTATTTAATGGCACTGACTTTTAGTCCTAATATAAGTAGTAGGTGCGAGGTAGCAGCTATATATATAGCTTCTTATAGAGTTTAATAGCCCTAGAGCTAGATCCGTTAACTAGTAAATTAAGGGCGGCTTTTACTAAGTACTAGGCTGCTTTTATATCTATAATAAATCCTAATTAATCTAGGCCTCTTAATCTTTAATATCCTTCTACTCTTAGCTATAAAGCATAGCTTAATATTAGTAAGCTTCTTACTACCTACTTTAATTAGTTTTAACGGCACTATAATTGCACTAAATTTTACTACTTAAGATTAAAGAAAGGCTCCGCTAGAGAAAAGGAGTACCACTTTTACTTTCTATGCTTTTTTTATAATAAGGCTGCTATATCATCGGCAAAATATGGTCCCCTCTAAATGGCCTCAATGGTTGGTGGTTGACGCAATTGGCGTGCAGTTGAGGGCATTTGGCAACCCGACCGACTAGCCTATGTCATGTTTTTTTAACGCGCAGCCTGCGCGCAGCCTGCGTGCAACCTGCGCATTTGGCAAAGTATTTGGAGCCATCTACCTCTTTTATACTAATAGTATATTTTAGATAAATAAAGGCTACTTTAAGGCTATTTATAAGGCTAGCAAAATAAATTATATTATTTTAGA
>Ga0307507_10006458_pt1 | contig 18000 bp, 22 predicted proteins | sample 7_EM_MG_FD_207223 | JGI IMG/M metagenome (GOLD analysis project Ga0307507, IMG submission 207223) | Populus trichocarpa ectomycorrhiza microbial communities from riparian zone in the Pacific Northwest, United States - 7_EM | ecosystem: Host-associated > Plants > Roots > Unclassified | place... | reverse complement strand
TAAATGCCGTGGGAGAATGAGATACATGCCACAAGTGAATGAAACAAATTCCGTGGGAGAATGAAATAGATGCTGTGAGTGAATGAAATACAATTTGCTGATAATGAAATAGACACTGTGCAGGAATAAAATCAGCAATGAGATATTCGCCGTGCAGGAATGAAATCAGGAATGAGATATTCGCCGTGAATGAAATGAAATTTATTTCATTTCATTTACGGTAGCTGATCAAGATGCCTCACGGCAACTGTCAAGAATACATGATGTAGATGGTAGCTACCAGTCACTGATGAACACACTAAACTGGTTCAAGGAGCCAGAATATTTGACCCAGCAATGACCTGGGCAGAATTTGTCAAACTTTTAGATCAGACCTTTGATCTAAGAAGAACCAAAGACAAAGCCAGAACAGATCTCTCAGTATTAAAACAGAAACCAGGAGAACTTGAACAGTATATCCTCGACTTCAATTCACTTGCAGGATGAGGAGGATACATTATGACAGGACAAGACAATCCATGTCTCCCAGGAATGTTCCTGGATGGTCTCAACCTGAGACTATGAGACAAAATCGAAGACCAGAAAGATGCACCTGAGACCTTGAAAGACATCATAGAAGATGCCAGGAGATTCAAGAAATCTCATTACAGAAAGACAACAACAAGAGCAAAGATAATGAACTGGCAATCTAACCGACCAGCTCCTCACCCAACATTCATTCCACAGGCTCGAGACCCGAATGCAATGGACATCAATAGAATGTCTATCGACAAATGAAACAAATATATGAAGAAAGGATTATGTTTCCAATGCAGACAAACAAGACACATGCCTCACGATCATGCAACAAATCCCTCCCTAAACACTGGAAAAGGAAACACTTCCAATTTCAGAAAGCCTGCCACTCCTTATAAGGCAATTGCACCTTCAAACAAAGGAAGTAATGCCACTCAGAAAGTTCATGCCATCATGGCAGAACTTGATAACAAAGACCTAAAGGAGGCAAAGACTGCTTTTATAGAATGTTTAGATGACGATGAGTCAGTTGAAGAAGAACCTGAGGGTTTTTAGTACAAAGGCTAGCAACAACGACTAGACCTTTGAGAGGACTTTCCATCAAAGCTCTTAGAATTTGAAGTGTACCAGACAAAGATTCAAAATTGATGAATGTTGACATCAAAATTATTGATGGAAAGAAAATCATCAAAACCAAAGTGCTAATAGATTGTGGTGCCCAAGGAGCATTTATGGATGAACAATTTGCAAAGAAACACTGACTCCTGCTTTTAAAACTGAAAAAGGAGATACCAGTCTCAAACGTTGATGAAACCTGAATAGGAATGGACCTATCAAACAGTACTGTTACAGTTATTAATTGTAATGGGCATTGTAAGCCTAAGTTCATTCTCTGGTTTCGAGTTTGTTTGTTCATTCTACGACCAGTTCTCTAATAGACACTGTCATTCTATAAGGCAGCTCCTTCGTTGGATCACAGCCTTTCACTGTCACTTCGTTATGCCCTTAATAACGACAGTACAGGTTCCCGCAATGCTCTACATCTTGCGACTGCCTAGAGATTCAGTTATAGGGTCATTTAGACGACAATGCCCTTCTATAAGTCTTCAACATTGAAGACTTATTTGTTCCAGTTTCAAAGAGACTCTAAGTTGAAAGACTCTAGAGTTTGAGGGCAATCTTTAGCATTCCAGTGGTTCTGAGGGTTGAACTAAGCTTGTATTGCCTAGGTTCAAGCTACCGAATACAAATGAAAATGTAGTACTTATATACTAAGTACTTTTGCTGTGGACTGTGGACTGTGGACTATGGACTACAGACTGCGAACTATGGATTGTGCACTGCAGACATGGACTGTGCTATCTAAGAAGAGGAATGAGGCTTGGGATGCATATCTAGAGTCTGTCCAGGATGGTCTAGACTATGTCTTAGGAAGGTGAAAGTGTCTGCGAGTATCTAACTGTCTGTCCGTATCATACAGAAAGAGTTTATATCATTACCCCCCGCTTAACATTTGATGTCACTGACATCGACTTGGTCCAACAGGAGGGAGGGGAGAGAGGAGAGGGGAGAAGGAGGGGGGGCGGAGGGTGAGGAAGATGGAGAGGTGAGGTCAGTGACCTCTCGTGGCTTCGTCCATTCTTTATTGGGTATGATCTGTACCCCACTCCATGTCCATGTCAGCTTAGGGTCCACAGGGACCCATGGGGCTCCTTCACGCTTTCCCCAGTTGTTGTTCCTGTTGCGGAACCTGTTCCACTCTCTTGTTCCACTGCCTTAGCGGCCTTCATCGTAGGGCAGTTGGGCAGGGTATGCCCAGGGCCCCAGCTGTAGCACCCCTGACAGAAGTAGTCAGGGCAGTTTCGATGGAAGTGCCCACCTTTCTTGCATTTTGAGCAACGTTGACGGGAGGGGGGTGAGGTCGAGGAGTCGGAGGAGGAGGGGCGATGTTTTGGGTAGGGTTGATAAGTAGGGCATTTGCCCCCTGTCCCATAGCTATGAATATGCATGTTGAACTTCTTGAAGTAGTTGATGATGCCTCATCCTGCGAAGCGAGTGTGGATGAAGTCAGGGACAAAGAATTTCTCGGAGTCCCTGATGACATCTAAGATGCCATGGCAAATGGCAGCTGCAATGGAGCTGGTGACAATGGTGTGTAGATTGAGGGTGGCATCATTGTTGCACCCCAGGCTGTCCTTGAGTAACTTCTCCATTTCGATGGCCTCCAAGATGATGTGGAGGTTGAGGGAAAGGGTGGGGTCACTGCGGCAGAGATCAATGAGGTCGAAGACATTGTCTTCTTTTTGGAAAAGACGTTCAATGAAGATGAGGGTGTATTGGAAAGAGGCGGAGTTGAAAAGGGAAGACGACATTGTAAGAGGGGGGTTGGTTCAAAGAAAGCTTGTTGGCTTAGTTGTGAGTGTTAGACGATTGTCTGAAGAATCACTGCAAGTTGCTTTCTGGTTCCCATGTCCCGTCTGAGTATCCCTTCCATACTACCAAATACTGATAGCCTCTGCCTCGTTTTCTGTGGTCTCTGATCGATTCTACTTCGTATTCTTCTTCTCCATCAATAAGATCTGGTGGAGGTTCAGGGAAGTTCTTTCCATGAAGGTCAGTTTCACGATATGGGGTAAGAAGTTTTCCATGAAACACGTTGTGTATATTCCATTGAATTGGAAGTTGCAACTTGTATGTCACCGGTCCCAGTACTTCTGAAATTTTGAAGGGTCCTTCTCGTAAGGAATCCATCTTCGGAAATTTGTGTCCTCTGTTAAGGTGTCACCCATCTAACCAGACTTGGTCTCCTTTGCTAAATGGAGGAGAGTTCTTCTTCAATTGTTTAATTTGAGCCTGTCGTGCTAGCTCATGAGCAGCTCGTGCATCGTCTCTTATCTTTAAGAGTTGCGATAATCATTGTTCTACTGCAGGGACACCCGTCTTTGAGAATGCTGGTGGAACTCGGCGATAGGGAGATGTTTATCCCAATCTTCTGGAACTCGTTTGCAGAAGATTCAAAGGTATACTTCGAGTTCTCTATTGACTCGTTCTGTCTCTCCATCGGTTTCTGGATGGTATGCGGTACTGACCTGTTGATTGATTCCGCATAGTTTCATCAAACCTCTGTAGGTTTTTGAGATGAAAAGAGGGTCTCTGTCAGATATGATGATCTCCGGTATTCCAAATCATTTGAACATATGATCGAAATGGAGTTCAGCGGCTTCGAGTGCAGTTAATTCTTTACTGCAAGGGATGAAAATTACCCCCTTTGTAAGGCCATGGTCTACCATGACCATAATGTGGTCATGGCCCTTCTTTGTCTTAGGTAATCCAGATATAAAATCTTGTGTTATCATCTGGAATGGTTTCGTCGCCATGGATTTAATTGGCTGAGTCGGCGGTTGGGTAGGATGTGTATTAATCTTATTTTGTTGACAGGTGGCACAACCTGCAACATATTCATATACAAAGTGGCGTAATCTTGGCCACCAGTAGTGTCTTTGCACCATTTCTAGGGTGGTGTCTCTTCCTGGGTGTTCTGTCATCAGTGATTCATGTATTTCCTGCACAATAGACTTTTGTACAGTCTTATTGTCAGGGATGTAGCATTGATCTTGATAGAATAGCATTCCATCTTCTATTTTCCAGTCTGAGAGGTTTGATCTGATTGTTGGAACCCCTTTTGTAGAAAGGATGTTTGTCATATCTTTGACTAGTTCGTCTGAGGTTGCTGCTGATTCTATCATTTTTGCGAGTTCGATGTTTACGAGATTAATGAATAGCTCATCTGGTAATAGCACAAGACCTTCGTTATCTGTGTCTTCTTCTGGTACGTGATCTGGTCTTCTGGACAGTGTGTCTGATTGGACCATTTTGGATCCAGGTACGTGCATCAACTTGGTATTGAACCTTGTAAGGTACAATGTCCATCATGCTTGTCGGCGATTTAGTTTCTGCACCTTTTGGAAATATGTCAGGTTCTTGTGATCTGACAATATTATGACCTCGTGTTCACTTCCTTCTAGGAAGTGTCTCCATGTTTGCAGGGCTCTTATGATCCCTAGCAATTCTCTATCATATATGTCATAGTTTCTTTCTGTCGCTGTGAGGCTGTGGGAGATATAACCGCATGGTTTCAGATCTCCGTTATTATCGAGTTGTCGTAAGATGGCTCCTGTGGCCCATTTGGACGCATCAGATTCGACAAAGAATCGTTTTGATGGATCTGGTATGATGAGGATGGGTTTCTTTAGGAACTTCTCCTTTAGGCCATTTGACATTCTTGTGACCATTCAGAAACTTTCGTCTTCTTTGTAAGTTTGTTCAGGGGTTTGGTAACCTCTGTGTATCTATTAATAAATCTTCGGTAGAAGTTGCCAAATCCTAAAAAGGATCTGACACCTTTTACTGTTTTTGGTGGAATCCAGTCTTTGATTCCGGCATGCTTCATTGGGTCCATTGATATTTCATTAGGTTTCACAATGAAACCTAGGTATTCGACTTCTTTTGCATTAAAAATGCATTTCTCTGGTTTAAGGAATAAATCCTTGTTTTTGAGCCATTTGAGTACTTGGACGGTTCTTTCATGATGCTCCTTGGGGTTTTTGGAGAATATGAGAATATTGTCAATGTAGATCAGGACCCATCCCTGAGCTATCATATTGGCGAAGTAGTCATTCATCATGGATTGGAATGTGGCAGGTGAGTTGGTCATTCCAAAGAACATTACTGTCAGTTCGAATAGTCCTCTTTTAGTGATGAAGGCACCTTTCCATTCATCACCCTCTTTGATTTGTACGTTGTTGTATCCCCATCGGATATCAAGTTTCATAAAGATCTCTGCTCCATGTAGCTTTTGGAGCAGATCATCGATGGAAGGAAGGGGATATGCATTCTTAATCATAGATTCATTCAGATACCTGTAGTCTTGACAGGGTCTGAGTGCTTGGCTATCTTTCTTTGCTATGAAAAAGAATGGTGACGCTCGTGGTGATGTGGATTTGCATATGAATCCCTTTTTCAAGTTATTGTCAATAAACTTGTTCATTTCTTCTTCTTCCTTCTGGTTCATTGGATAGATCTTCGATTTCTTTGGTAAGAATTCAGGTTTGAGATCAATTCTATGATCCCATGGTCGTTTCTCGGGAAATCGTTCTGATGCAGTTTTCTCGAAAACTGATCAATATTCGTGGTATTCTTTCGGGACTAGGTCTCCTTTCTTTCATTTCTGCCCCATGCACTAGACTCTGGGATATAGAAGTCTTAGCTCTGATCGAAGTTTTGCCGCTATCAATCTGAATGGGTTGATTAAGGGGTTCTTTCTCTTCTGGTTCTGGTTTCATTGATTCTTCTTGGAGATATGCAATGAGGAGATCTCCCTCTATTGTTTCTTCCTCTTCTTCTTCGTCATCTTCAGTATCTGGCACTAGTGCCGGCATGTCTTCGTATTGATCGGGAAGCTCGTTCACCGCAATGTGAACAGTTTCTTCATCTGGTATCTCTTCAATAGAGACCGTTGACTTCTTTCTGGTGGGAAGGTTCTGCAGTTCTTCTGTGAAAGCTTCTTTTGATCTCATTTTCCTTTGTTCTAAATCCACCCTGCAGACTTGTAGGGTTCGGTTTACAATCTGTGACTTGGTCGGTTTCCTGATTCGTTTGGGATCGATTTCGAGGGTTTTCTCTGCCCAGTCAATTATGGGGTTCACCCTTTCTAACCATGGTAATCCGAAGATTATGTTTTCTTTTCCCAAGTGACTGATATAGAACAGGGTGGATATGACGTTCCCTTTGATTTTTACTGGGAGTTGGGTGTATTGTTTGATAGGTCCATTCCTATTCAGGGTTTTGTCAATGTTCGAGACTGGTATCTCCCTTTTTAGCCACAAAAGTGGGAGTTGGTGTTTCTTTGTGAATTGTTCATCCATAAATGTTCCTTGGGTGCCACAATCTATTAGCGCTTTTGTCTCGACAATTTTCTTTTCATCAATAATTTTAGTGTCAACATTCATTGATTTTGAATCTTTGTCTGGTACACTTCGAATTCTAAGAGCTTTGATGGAAAGTCCTCGTGAAGGTCTAGTTGTCATTGCTAGCCTTCGTACTAAAAATCCTCAGATTTTTCTTCAACTGTGTCCTCATCTAAACTTTCTAAGAAAGCAGTCTTTGCTTCTTCTAAGTCTTCATCATTGAGTTCTGCCATGATGGCACGAACTTTCTGAGCAGTGCCACTTCCTTTATTTGTTGAAGGCATGATTGCCTTATAGGGAGTGGCGGGCTTTCTAAAGTTGGAAGTGTTTCCTTTTCTGGTGTTTAGGGCAGGATTGGTTATGTGATTGCAAGACATGTGTCCTGTTTGTCCACATTGGAAACATAATCCTTTCTTCATATATTTGTTTCATTCATCAATGGACATCCTATCAATATCCATTGCATTTGGGTCTCGAGCTCGTGGAGTGAATGGTGGGTGAGGGGATGGTCGGTTGGGTTGCCAATTCATTGCTCTCATTTTCATCATCTTTCTGTAATGATATTTCTCAAATCTCCTGGCATCTTCTATGATGTCTTTCAATGTTTCGGGTGCGTCTTTCTGATCCTCAATTTTGTCTTGTAGTCTCAGATTGAGACCATCCAGGAACATTCCTGGTAGACACAGGTTCTCTTGTCCTATCATAATGTATCCTCCTCGTCCTGCAAGCGAATTGAAGTCAAGGATATACTGTTTGAGCTCTCCTTGTTTCATCTTTAACACTGAGAGATCTGTTCTGGCTTTGTCTTTGGTTCTTCTTAGATCAAAGTTCTGATCTAAGAGTTTAACAAATTCTGCCCAGGTCATTCCTGGGTCGAATACTCTGTTTCCTTGAACTATCTTTGTATGTTCATCTGTAAAATATTCCGCCCATTCTGCTGCTCTGCCTGAGGACATGTAGGTGAGTGCACAGTTGATCTTTCATTGATCATCGGGGAATAAATTGTCATAGGCTCTGATGTAGGCCTCTAAAATTCTGAACCATGTCTTATAACTGGATTCCTTTCCATTGAAATCCTTGGGAGGTCAGCATTTCTTGCCTTTCCCATTCTGTGTTCCTGTGTTGCTGGGTGGTTCGACCATGTCGGTGATTACCTGTTCTGGTAATGTTGGGTTCTCGGGTTCGATTGGTTCTGTCGGTGTTACTGGGTTAAACATGTTGGCTGCCAGCATGTTAAATTCATCTTCTGTCTGTCATGTTTCATCAGTCGGCAATAGGCCTAACTCAGATAGGTCTATTGGTACAAATATGGATGTCGGTAGTTGCTGTGTACTCCTACTTGGAGTTCTGGTAATCACTGGTGTCTCTGCTGGTGTTGTTTGTCTGCTAAAAGGGCATGTCACCCCTGGTCTCAGTTCTCTTCCTGTTATGTGTTGGTAACTAGGAGTAAATAACGATGGTGTCGGTGGTTGTGATGCAGGAGGGCTTTCCTCTTCTGCAGTCTGAAATTGTTCTGTTCATTCAGGCTCTGAATCTGAGCTTTCTGGTATTCTTAATCTCCAACAACTTGACTCTCCTTGAGCAGCCGTGGTTTTCCTTTCTAGGTAGAAGACAACAACTTGTCTTCTACAATTCTGATGATGTCCTTTATTCAGTTGTTGTAGTTCTCTAAAAGAAGTATCGTTTCTTTTAGTCTGTGGTTATACTCTTCGATAAGACGTATAATTTCTGTGAGTGCGTCCAGTGTGTTGTTCTGTGCAGGAGGGTTCTCCTTGTCTGCGTTCTAATTTGGGTAGAGGGTGGGTGATGCACCTTCTATTCTGGGATAAGCTTGAACCTTTTGTTATGGTTAATAACCATAACAAGTACACCTGACTTTCAGTAGGGATCAAAGGAAACATCATTTCCACCCTATTTTACATCAGTGACTTAGGGAAAGAAAACATAATCTTTGGATTACCATGGTTAGAAAGGGTCAACCCCATAATCGACTGGGCAAAGAAGACCCTTAAAATCGATTCTGAACAAATTAGGAAACCAACCAAGTCACAGACTGTAAACTGAACCATACAAGTCTACAGAGTAGACCTAGAACGAAAGAAGATGAATTTGAAAGAAGCTTTCACAGAGGAACTGCGGAACCTTCGTGTTAGAAAAAAGCCAATGGTCTCTATTGAAGAGACACCTGATGAAGAGGCTGTCCACATCACTGTGGACGAGCTCCCCAATCAATACAAAGATATGCTGGCACTAGTGCCAGACACTGAAGATGACAAAGAAGAAACAATAGAAGGGGATCTCCTCATTGCATATCTCCAAGAAGAATCAATGAAACCTGAACCAGAAGAGAAAGAACCCCTTAATCAACCTGTTCAGGTCGATTAACAGTGAAATTTCGATCAGAGCTAAGACCTCTATATCCCAGAGTCTAGCACATGGAGCAGAGATCTTTACGAAACTTGATATCCAATGGGGATACAACAATGTCCAAATCAAAGAAGGTGATGAATGGAAAGGTGCCTTCATCACTAAAAGAGGACTATTCAAACCAACAGTAATGTTCTTTGAAATGACCAACTTGCCTGCCACATTCCAATCCATGATGAATGATTACTTCGCCAACATGATAGCTCAGGGATGGGTCCTGATCTACATTGACGATATTCTCATATTCTCCAAAAACCCCAAGGAGCATCATGAATGAACTGTCCAAGTACTCTGATGACTCAGGGAGAAGGATTTGTTCCTTAAACCAGAGAAATGCATTTTTAATGCAAAAGAAGTCGAATACTTAGGTTTCATTGTGAAACCCAACGAAATATCAATGGACCCAACAAAGCTTGCTGGAATCAAGGACTGGATTCCACCAAAAACAGTAAAAGGTGTCAGATCCTTTTTAGGATTTGGCAACTTCTACTGAAGATTTATTGGTAACTATGTGGAGATTACCAAGCCCCTGAACAAACTTACAAAGAAGATGAAAATTTTCGAATGGTCGCAAGAATGCCAAATGGCCTTCAAAAATTTAAAGAAGAAGTTTCTAAGACTACAGGAGCCGTCTTATGACAACTCGACAATAACAGAGATCTGAAACCATGTGGTTACATCTCCCACAGCCTTATGGTGACAGAAAGAAACTATGACATATCTGACAGAGAATTGCTAGGGATTATAAGAGCCCTGCAAACATGGAGACACTCCCTAGAAGGAAGCAAACACAAGGTCATAATATTGTCAGATCACAAGAACCTGACATATTTCCAAAAGGTGCAGAAGTTGAACTGCCAACAAGCACAATGGGCATTGTATCTCACAAGATTCAATACCAAGTTAATGCACATACCTGGGTCTAAAATGGTCCAATCAGATGCACTGTCCAGAAGACCAGACCACATACCAGAGGAAGACACAGATAATGAAGATCTCATTCTATTACCAGACAAGCTATTCATTAATCTCGTAAACATTGAACTTGCAAAGATGATAGAATCAGCAATGACCTCAGATGAATTAGTCAAGAACATGACAAACATCCTTTCTATGAAAGGGGTTCCACCAATCAAATCAAACCTCTCAGACTGGAAGATAGAAGATGCAATGCTATTCTATCAGGATCAATGCTACATCCCTGACAATAGCACTATACAAAAGTCTATTGTACAGGAAATACACAAATCACCGATGACAGGACACCCAGGAAGAGACACCACCCTAGAAATGGTGCAAAGACACTACTGGTGGCCAAGACTATGCCACTTCATATACAAATATGTTGCAGGATGTGCCACCTGTCAACAAAATAAGATTAACACACATCCTACCTAGTGTTCGCAAGTCCAGTCTACAGGACTGGAAATATACATAGGACTGAACTGGACCAAACCACAGTCCAGTCTTTTTCCAGTTGCAGTTGCCCACATTTCAGATCAGTTCAGTTGCCAGTTGCCATGTTTTTGTAAATATTTAAAAACCGAAAAAAACCGGTCTAGACCGGTTGCAACCAGTCTTTCGTCCCGCCACATGTAGGACTTTATTTATGCATATTTTACTTAATTTTCGGTCCCTGAATCATGAAAAACAGTCAAGAATTGGTTGAGATATGGCCAAAAACATTTTTGTATGCAATTCAAATGTACATCCTTTCCGTTTTCACCATATCTCAGCCAAATCTCAACGGAATTGCTTAAAATTTTAATCAGTCTACAGATAATTTAAATCTCTATCTTCGTATGCAATGTACGTGAAGTGATATTTTTTTTATTTGGTACAATAAAATTTACAGCAAAAGACTGGTTGCAACCGGTCTGGACCGGTTTTTTTTGCGTTGTGGACCGATTAGGACTGGTCTTTAAGGGTCCGGTTGCGGTCCCTTAATATCTGAATAGGTCTAGACCGGTTGCAGTTGCCAGTTGCCTCGTTTTGGGGGAAAAAACCGGACTAGACTGGACTTTAAAACACTAATCCTACCCAACCGCCAACTCAGCCAATTAAGTCCACAGTGACAAAACCATTCCAGATGATAACACAAGATTTTATATCTGGATTACCTAAGACAAAGAGGGGCCATGACTGTGTTATGGTTGTGGTAGACCATGGCCTTATGAAGGGGGTAGTTTTCATCCCTTGCAGTAAAGAATTAACTGCACTCGAAGCTGCCAAACTCCATTTTGGTCATACATTCAAATGATTTGGAATACCAGAGGTCATCATATCTGACAGAGACCCTCTTTTTGTCTCAAAAACCTATAGAGGATTAATGAAACTTTGCAGAATCAATCAACAAGTCAGTACCACATATCACCCAGAGACCGATGGAGAGACAGAATGAGTCAATAGAGAACTCAAAGTATACCTCTGAATCTTCTGCAGACGAGTTCCAGAAGATTGGGATAAACATCTCCCTGTTGCCGAGTTCACATACAATGGACGACCCCATTCAGTCATGAAACAAACCCCATTCTATCTCATGTATGGATGTGAACCCACCAGAGTTCCACCAGCATTCTCAAAAATGAATGTCCCTGCAGTAGAACAACAACTATTGGAACTCTTAAAGATAAGAGACAACACTCGAGCTGCTCATGAGCTAGCATGACAAACTCAGATTAAATGATCAAAGAAGAAATCTCCTCCATTTAGTAAAGGAGACCAGGTATGGTTAGATGGACAACACCTTAACAGAGGACACAAATTTCCAAAGATGGATTCCTTATGAGAAGGACCCTTCGAAATTTCAGAAGTTTTAGGACCAGTGACATATAAACTGTGACTTCCAGTTCAATGGAACATACACAATGTGTTTTTGTTCTTTTACTATAGTTAAATGTTCAAGCAGGCTTTAAACCACATGTTGATTCAGATAAGGATAAGACCCACTGGCACAGAATCATGTTTGTTTAAGACCATCGTGGCAGATTTGTAGGCCAACCAAAGTTTGTTCTGGTGATGTGAACACAGGTTGAAGGGCTCCTTCTGCTGTACTGACATTGGACCAGGTGTAGCAGGCAATTTCTGTGCCCAAGCTGTGCCTACCCTCCTGTTAAGTAGCTCATTAAGTGTCAAACCCTATTGGAGGTGCTGCTGATGCATCTGGCATTGCTACATGGCTCCACAGATAGATTTTCGAAGTATGTATATTAAATTTTTTTAAGCCCTGCCACAGGCCCCCCCCCTACCTTGGGTCACGGGTTGACATCCTGGGGCCCCCTTGATCTCCATGTGATATTAATTTTGAAGAGGAGACCAGCCAATTGGGTATAAAATTTAGAGGGAAAATTGATAAAAGCCAATCTATGTACTATGCAAAAACCAGGTGTATAAATACATGAGTGGATGATGTCTGCAGTATGTGTAAGGGTAAAGAAGTAGGGTATATCACAATGCCAATTGTCCAGAAAATAATTTATGCCAAGAAACCTATGTCGGTGTGGGACAACATATGCCTTCTTCAAGGACCATCCAACATGACCAGCAAAGGCTGGGGCCATTTGCAGAATATATAGGCTGTGGTCCCTCCATGGCAGGTAATGGCTCAATATTTATCAGCCTCCTTCCTTGCAAAGAGTATATCATCGCTCAAAGGACAAACAACATGTCGACTTGTGCTCTCTCCCTGTGGATTTCGTCATTGATGTAGATACAACAGAGGATGACATTTTCTGTTAAAATTTGGGGTTAGCTCATTAATGAGACATTATGAACCATGCTCAGCATCAGGAAAAACCCAACTTGCAAATTTGTAGTGATTTGTGCTAATGAGATGAGAAAAGTTGAAGTTAGTGTGATTAGTGCCTATAAGTATCATTAGTGCAATTAGATCAAATTAAACAGGTTCTGACATACTGAGTGCTTATTACCTGCTTATTTTTACTTTTTAAGCCCTGATAAGCAGTTTCAAGCACAGATTTGCAAGAGTAAGTTGAGAGTAAGTTGTGATTAGCACAGACTTAGTGAGTGATAAGAATGCTTTAGGTCATATTTGTACCACCCACACTTTTTAAGCTGCAGGATATATATATGATATTCAAGACACATGATGGAGAACAATAACAAGGGAGTTATATTGATGTAACTAATACAAGAGAACTAGCTACATAGTGGACAATTGATGAAATACCCATCTATAACAAGCAAGCATGATCATAGCCTAGCCTGGTAAGCAGAATCTGCAATGTCAAATAGTGAGAAGGGGTTGTCACAAGTGGGCAACGGGATACATACGAGGTAAGTGCAGAATGAGTGTTTGGGGTGAAAGTCAAATCTGACATGGAGAGTACTGGGTGAAAGATAATGGCAGAGGCAGGGAGAAGAGGAGGCTAGAAAGGTACTGGAAGGAGAGTGCAAAGGAGGCAGGTGATTATTGGACATGGGAAAAGAGTGGGGCTACATGGTATGAGGAACAAGAAGAGGGGGAAGGGAAGAAGAGAGTGCAAGAAAGGAAAGGAGATGGAGGGGGTTGATAGAAAATGAAAGGCAGAAGGGGCATGTCATCACTGGGTGGTGTTGTCATTGTCATATCATGTCTTCGTCTGTTGGTGAGTCATGTTAAGTGGGTAGGGACGGGGATACTCACCATTGGGTCGAAAATGGATGACAACAAATGACAAATTTGTCATCATTTGTCACTCAGTTGCCACATCACTGTCAGTGACATGGTACCTGTTAATCCATATCAAAATAGGGAAGAGGGGAAGGGGGTGAGCTGACTGGCTTACTGTGGATGGAGCTAACAGGCTAATTGGATGGGACAAATCAACATTGTGATATAGTCGTCCAAGAGAGAGACCGAGACCATTTATCAAGGGAGGGAGGCCATGGAGCAAGTCTATGGGGAGAGACCGTTCATTGAGCAAGGAGAGCATTCGTTGAGTGACAAGACCGTTTGTTGAGAAATGAGACCATTTGTTGAGAAATGAGACCGTTTGTTGAGAAACAAGACCATTTGTTGAGCAACAAGACCCAGGCCATTTGTTGAGCAAGGTGACTGTTCATTGAGTGAGGAGGGCATTCGTCGCAGGAGGGAGGAGGGCATTCATCGCAGGAGGGAGGAGGGTATTCGTCGCAGGAAGGCATTTGCCGCAGGAGGGAGGAGGCCGTTCATCGACTTAAGAATTGGACCTCTTGCAGCCTCTTGTAGACATGGTGGGAAGGAAGAACAAAGGAATTTTCACTCTGAGTCAAAATTCAACATGTCATCTGATGTTGGAGTTTCAACGGACTTAGAACAAATTGTGACTTGTTCACTTGCCTGTTGGTGTTCTTTCACATCAAGCATGTGTGGAAAAGAGGACAAAGGGAATACAGGTGATAACGATTTGGATGACAATGACTAGACTACAACACAACTTGCAAGTGACTTGCAAGTGACTATCCCTTGACTTCAGTCAGGCTGTGAAATCTTAGAAATCCATCCCTGAGCACCACACGACTTTGAACTTACCAACATGACTTCACATGACCTTCCTGTGAGAAGTCAATGACTTCACTTGACTTTCGTTTTTACTGAGGGGGAGGGCATCAGGAAAATGACATGCTGTCTGATCTGTCAGATTTGTCTTGTACCAGGCACCTAAGACGAAATCAGACAGATTTGATGGATCTTGCCAAAGCTATGTACCTTTTGGTACAAGGCACAAATGCCTGACAGAAGGCAGTTAAGACATCCAAGAAGGTAAGGCATTCTAAGGCATTGCCATCTTGTGCCAGGCATTGCCATCTTATTTTGGTTGAGCAGACATTTTCCAGGCAATTTTAGACAGTTTCAAAATGATTTATTTTCACATTGTACACTATTACAGGGGTACAGATGAAGCTACATACGTAAACTGATGAATATACCTGTGGTCGCAGTCATGTCGTGTTGTGGTTGCGTTGCATGGTGTCATCACATCGTCGTCCATGGGGGGTCGTCGTGCTCCATGTTGTCGTCCGTGGGGGATCATTGTTATCCGTGGTAGGGTGTCATTGCTGTCCATGGGTGCTTGTTGTCCGTGGGTGAGGCATCGTCATCTGTGGGTGCTCGTCGTTCATGGTTGGGGGTTGTCGTTGTCCATGCGCTGTCATAGTCATTGATGAAGGGTGATAGTGGTGGATGGTGTGGTTGTGGTGTTGTGGCCATGGTGGTGGGCACTCATTGTGCATTGTCGTCAAGGGTGGTAGAGATGGAGGTGGTGGGCACTTGTTGCCACTGTCGTTGTTGTGCCATTTGTCATGGGGTTGTCGTCACGGTTGTTCCTTGTCATCGCTGGGTTGTGTCGTCATTGCGTTGGGGTGGAACAAACCCGACCCCTCCCACTGGTGGCTGTTGCAGGCAGTTAAATGGTTAGCAAGCAAAGCTGACTAGGTGCCAACACACCTGGAGTTGTCGAAGTGAACAGGAAAGTAGTTGAACGTTGAATGTGCAAGAGCATGTTGTTGTTTGGTCTGTTTGCTGAAAGTTCAACAAACATGGTGATGAAAGGTAGTTGCTCACCGTTCAAATTTGTGAGCCAGATGGTGGCGCGAGTTGAGAGATAAAAGCCGCTAACAAAGAGAATTTGAGTGTGAGTACAGCGAACGAGGATGAGGGGTGACAAAAGCATGCAGACGATGTGGCAAGTGATGTGGTGGGAAGGAAGAATGGTGGAAAGAAAGAGCGGTGGGAAGGAATAGATTTCAACATGATCACATGCCGTCGGAGTTCCAACGGACTTGTGAATAATTTTTCGTTACTCTCAAATCCCACCAATAATTTCGACAACCTATCCAGCTGCCCACCCTTGACCAGCACCAGCACGTACTCGATCTCTTAAGGACTCTGTCACCTCACTACATTAAAGGATGCACACGCCATGCTCAACCGCTGTATGCCGCCCAAGCGCTTGAACATCAACAACACCTTCCATCACCTCCACACACCCTCTACAAAACCTTACACAAATGCGAGAAGACGAACAAGGCAACAATAACTACACGAAGATCCAAACATTCAAATCTAACATGTGCACCGCCGCAAGGGGACGGATTTGCGAGAAACGAATGTATACACAATGGACAGCAGTCGTTTCGCATTTATGAGCTCGGGGCTTTTTTAGTCAGATTTGGATGTGGATGACAAGGATGGCAAACATCAGATGTTATTCACAGGCTTATTATGAGATTATGTATTACAGGGTTTCCAGAAAATGTTGGGATTTTGTAAAATAGATTGACGTCATATGTACCTAATATAGTAATTCGTCTTCTCTGGCTCCTGGATGTGTTCGCGCACATTTGTATCCTCCCTCTCACCTCTTCCACAACATAGAACCCCTACTGTGATGGTCTACCGGCACATTAGCAGTGATATGAAGGATTGCACTCTTTGGCTTTGGGAAACTGGCTGGGCTAAAGAGGATATATGCTCTGTTCTCTGTGTCTCTCGATCTAGTCTCTATCGCTGGGCTCGGATATTCAACGACTTCGGCTCTGTGACTCCTCCTCCATCTCCGATGCAAGGAAGGCCTAGAATTATAGGAATGGCTGCAATGACTGCGATCAAGGAAATCTACACCCGCAATTCTGATGCTTACCTTGACGAACTCCAATGGCATATTGCTATCCATCACGACATCGCAATCTCTATTTCCGCCCTCCAGGAAACTCTTGTCAGGGCAGGTCTCACCCGAAAAGTTCTTCACAAGATTGCCAGTGAACGTGACGAGGCACGTCGAGCCGAGTTTATGCACTGTATCCGGCACAATTTCTCTGGAACTGGCAACGAATTTGTTGTTGTTGACGAATCTAGCAAAAATGAGCATTCATCTGCGCATCGCTATGGTCGTGCGCCTGTAGGGCAAGATGCTATTCTCACAACCCCATTTGTCCGAGGTCAGCGCTACTCTCTCGTAGCTGCGATGAGCAAGGCCGGATATCTCGCAGCCCATGTCGTTCCTGGATCACTGGATTCCTTCGAATTCTTTGACTTTATTGTTGAAGATGTGGCATGTTTCCATTTGTCTAGTACTGACACCTGTCTACGGCTAACAGTCAGAATTTGACACGCTTCAGGTTCCTATCATGAAGCCTTTTCCAGAAGAACACAGTGTGTTGGTGATGGACAATTGTCACATTCACCATACGGATGCTCTACTGGAAGTGCTCAATGCATCACGTACGCTTCCTCAATGCCCATCTGTTTCTCATTCCGTCCGCTCGTGACTTACCTCTTCTGAACTGGTAGATATCATGCTCCTGTACCTTCCACCATATTCTCCAGACTTGAGTCCTATAGAAGAGTCATTCAGTACCTGGAAAGCCCACCTACGAAGGTCAGGATCAACACTCGAAGACATGGAAGACCCGATTTTTACTTTACTTGACTCAATTGGGTGCATAACAGCAGAAATGGCGGTTCACTGGTTTCATCATGCAGGGTATATTGTTGTCGACGCAGGATAAACTTATAGACGATCAAGTTCAGACTTGTACAATATGATACAGTAGACACTTCTCAAACCATTGACTTTTCATGTACTTTTGATTCTTCCCACTTGCCAAGCTGAACGTTGCATATGAACTCTTGATTTTTAGCTTTGAAGCGTGCCCACGATAATGCTGCAAATCCACTGAAAACCTTCCAGTCGTCAGGCCCAAGACTGTCAAGATCGTCTCCAGGGCAGAATTCCATTTTCTCAAGACGCTCTCTGTCTTTAGGGTTGACATGATAGCGAGCGCAAAAATCATCTAAAGGGACATCAGGAATAGTAAGTGAATCAGCCGTAGGTACGGCGGGTGCAAGAGCAATTGTCAACGGAGCAGGTACAGCCACGGGAACCTCTAGCGCAGCCGGCTTGGGAACCATCGCTGCTTGCTGCTGCTGGAGCATACCAACCAACAAAAGTTCGATAAGGTTTGATGTATTGGTGGCCGGCACAGCAGCAGGAGCTACAGCAGCAGGAGGTGCAGCGAGAGTGGGAGTGGGTATAACTTCATTAGTATTTTTGGTGTTCGGGGCCGTAACGCAGGCTGATTTGTCGAAGTGCTTTGATTCAGGAGGACG
>Ga0307507_10006456_pt1 | contig 18005 bp, 24 predicted proteins | sample 7_EM_MG_FD_207223 | JGI IMG/M metagenome (GOLD analysis project Ga0307507, IMG submission 207223) | Populus trichocarpa ectomycorrhiza microbial communities from riparian zone in the Pacific Northwest, United States - 7_EM | ecosystem: Host-associated > Plants > Roots > Unclassified | place... | reverse complement strand
GCGGTTGGTCTCGTACCAGAGAGACTTGGGTTGATGGCTTTTTCCCTGGCGCCGGGTGGATAAGTGGGGATGGGGTTCTTTCTTTACCATAGCTAGCGCTGCACGTAGTCTTTGTTCCCAGTAGTTGTTTAAATACAAAGCACATGATAAAAAAAAAAAAAAAAGAAAAAAAAAGGCATGAGATTTGGGTTCTTCACGCAACCATCTAAGTTCTTTCATACACTATACTTTCAATACAAAGATCTTTATCCATCACGCTTTCGGGAATCAAGACACGACTGTCCTTTATGAGCCTCGCGATTGACGTTGCTAGATAGGAGTCAACGGACTTAGCTATCGCAACAGTCATTGGGCTAAGAAGAAGTAATTGTTAGGAACTATCGGTTACCTGCTGCAAGTATCACCCGGAGAGAAGAGGATTGTAACACCTATAGTGTATTAGATAGTTGTTATATAGCTAATAAATACCGAAAGTTCTGATAAAGAAAAAAAAAAGAGTATCTGGATGCCTTGGCGCCAAGCAGACTCAGTTTGCGCCAGTCGTTGTGGATCTTGGCGCTAAGGAATCTGAATACTTTTTTTTCTCCTTTTTTTTTTATTTTTATCATAACTTTCAGTATTCATTAGCTAACTACCAGCTATCTAATACACTATAGGGCTTTTTATCGCATTTAGTCTGTTTGCCCTTTATACCCTTTCCATCCTTTAGCCGAACCGCTCGCCTAACCAACACCTGGATCCAGCTCCCTTCCCATTCTAGCGGCTCGGTTATCTAGACCTCCCCAGTATGGGTGCTCACGATCCATCGGCCCCATTCCCATAACCAAAAACAAACAAAAACTAAATAACAACAACCATAAACCTCAACCCCTCTCACGCCCTTGGGAATGCTAACACGCAATGTGTCAACACTCCCATAACCGTGAGGAAAAACAATTTTACTCCTCCCCCCCATTCCATCCTCCTAAACCCCTCCTTTCCAACCTTCGGCCTCAGCTAGCAAACCCCACCCTCTCCAGAACTTTGGCGCCTGGCATCCGTCTGCCTGGATAACCCAACAGCAGCAGAAGATAGAGATTCACCACCGGCAACTAGCCCCGGTCGGCCCAAAAACAAACACTCACTTCTATCCCAATCAAACTTAAACAAAAGAAATATTGCCCCGAAGGGAATCCCTAAGGATACCACTACCGGATCCACTATCGGAATGCGACACTTGCAATGGGTGCCACCGCCTCACGCTTCACCAGCCACTCTGAGAGTGCGCCACCCTGGAAGGCAGCCCCAAAATCCCGGTCAACTATTCCTCCGAACCCTAACCCCCCAGCCCAACGCCATTGGCTCGCCAACCCTGCCACCGCCAACACATCAGCTGCCTACTACACCAACCCTATCCCTTACTCCTGGGGGTCAAAACTATCCCCCCTCCTTATCCAAAATCCCTAAACAAAGGAAAACCGTTTCGTGGAGTCCTACCGCTCCTGCTCGCCCACCGTAGTAGAGCAAACGAAAATCCGCCTTTTGTTGAAAAGTTGAAATATGGCGTACCATAAAACTAATCGAAGAAGAACATGCCGATAGAAATTGAGAAGATAATCCCTCGCGGGATAACATCTAACCAAAAAGAACGAACCTCAGAAGAGGAATGTTGAACTTGAAGCGATCGTGAGAAAGCAAACAAGGAACCTAACTGGTCCACGATGTTGATATGACAACTCACATGGAGTTGAAATTTCAATCGTTGTGGTTGTAGGGGTGACAGCGGTTGTTCCGAATACTTGTGGAATGCGCAAGTACTCCGTGCACGACCTAATCTTGGTATCTTCCCCCCACCCCGCTTTTCTAATTAAATACTAGTACTAATAGAGGACGTATAGATCGACTCCCCAACGTTCCACCTATTCCACAACGATGCCACAAACTTGGAGAACTACCACATCACCATCCGCGGGGGGAACAAAGGCGGTCCAGACGGCATCGACATAACCTGTCTATCAAACTGTTACATTCACCACATAGAAGTTACCAACCGCGATGAATGCATATCCGTCAAGAAACCCTCCGGAAACGTGCTTATCGAGGAAGTCTATTGAAATCAGAGTGGTGGTATGAGCATTGGATCTCTGGACGTAGCCAGTATGTCTCCCCCCCCAGCCTAACCCCAAAGCACAGCACTAACAAAGGAATAACTAGTCGGAAGTGCAATCGAATTCATCCACATGAGAAACATCTACACCCACCAGTGCACGCAAATGCTCATGATAAAAACCTGGCCCGGAGGCACGGGGGCAAATGGGTACGTCCCCAACTCCATATTCGAAAACTTCCAAGCCTACGACACCACCTACGCCCCGGACATAGACCAATACCGGTACGGCCATACAGAGCCCAACACGGGTGCTGTCGCCATCTCAGACCTCGTATTCAGAAACTGGACAGGGACAGCGAATAACGGCATCTCTCGCAGACCCATCGTTATCCGCGGGAGTAATGTCGTTCCCTTGACCAACATCACATTGGAAGACTTTGATATGTGGACGGAGAGTAAGAATGTTGTCGTACATCGGTGTAATAACGTTTATGGGAGTGGTTATTGTGCGAGGGAGTTGCAGGGCGATGCGACGCCTACGGGTTTTTCTTCCACCGTTACGGTTAGTTCTACGCCCACGGGTTTCGTCCAACCTACTCGGCCGGCTTGGGGGGTTGGGGCGACTGGGTATGGGGTTACGGTGCCGATACCGGTGTATACTCCTGCGCCTAGGTGGGGCTATGGACAGAGGAATATGCGCCTTGCGGCTAGGGGGGAGTGTAGGCCTACTTTCGTGCTTGAGATTCGCCTTAATAGCTCTCCACGATATACCGCCCCAGTGGGCGGGCGTTAGAGACGGGGTCTAGAGGATATGGAAGTGACAAGAAGAACCTGTAGAGCGGATGGATTAGCAAAGTAGATATGACCCAAGTGTGAGAAAGCGGGTGACAGGGGGATTGTAAATATTATGTTAGCAATCTCAGCCTTTAAAGTAATAGAACAAGACTAACCAAAGCCGCAATGGCCTTATTACCTTTTATGGCCTTTATTGCGCATGTTAACCACTTTCCAGACCTTTTAATCGGGGCTTCTCGTGATGCACGCCGAGTGATGTGCTATGAGGAGGTGGTTAGTTCCGTACGATTGTTTGTCAACCTTTCCATTCAGCCCGGCCAACTCGAAATTGCCTTGCGCGGAATGGGCCAGTACCAGAGCATATCGACCCAGCCCTTATGGAGAACGAGAGAAGAAGTGAATATACCCTGACATCCCGGAGGAAGAAATCGTTATGGACGTTTCACATCAACCGGAAAAATGCCATGAGTTATGCCGTCGCCGTTCTTCCCACAACAAAAATTCCCCAGAGCTATGCTTCAACAGCAGTAATGAGCTACCACAAGCCTCGAAACTTTCATGTTCCGAACGAGATACCGTAGTACGGTAGCCTATACCGGTACCGATAAATGACGATGCTCAATCAGTACCACCAAAGACCCTCACTTTTTTCTTTTTTTCCTTCTTCCTTGTTCCTCCAGCTCAACCCATCCTAAAGCACCGGGCAAACCACAATCCCAAACAAACCTCACCCGGCCACCCCTCAAGATAACGACAGCAATCCCGATACAAATACTACCCTCCTCCTCCTACAGGCGTACCAGCACACCTGCCGTGTACCGGAGCCCCAATGGAATTAAATAAACCCTCATCCAGTGTGATACCCTATGCTCAAGCTCCTGCTCCGAAAACCCCACACCCACGAGACCTAAACCTAGGGAATCAATGCAACCAATCGAACCCACCGACAAACCCGGCAATCCTAACACCTATCATAGCCGAACCTAAACCCTAGCCCAACCCCAACCCAACGATACTCCGGAAGGGAAGGAATGACGATGAGTTCCACAAGGTGGTGTCTCCTAGGCCTCAAATGATACCGGGGGTTGCCAGTTTGCTAGACTGTAGTACTGCCCCCACCCAGGTAAAGCGGTTTCTGGTAGCAAGCGAGAGTGGTGTCCTGCCGTGGTTATCGGATTTGCCGGGGTTGACGTCGTCTCGTCCAAGTAGTAGTTTCACCACTCCCTCATATCCATTCCAAGCAGCCCACCAGAGTGGTGTTTTACCATCGTTATCTGATTTGTCGGGGTTGGCGTCGTCTCGTCCAAGTAGTAGTATTTTGACGACTCCCTCGCACCCACACGAAGCAGCGAAACGGAATGGTGTCCGGCCGTCATTATCTGGTTTAACGAATCAAGAAGCCTAGTTCGATGTTCTAGCACACACTCGTCTAGAGCGTCGATGCATATGAATGTGCGTTTTGTTGAAGAGGTAGTCCGTAACATCTTCACGATGTTCGGAAGTCCCAGTCTTCGTCCACCAATCGAATTCATCTGGTCTCATAGGCTTCCACAATTTCCCCCGGTATCTCTCTCAATCCGGCCACAAGTTGTTTAAGCAGGGTGCGTAGCATACCCGTTGACGACTGCTCTTGTTGAGCGGCGAAGTCAAAGTAGAAGCACCCAACGGCGGCGCCCAATCCTCTAGCCTGATCACACAAGCTATCTATCACCAATGAGCTAACACCAAGGTTTGTCAGTACTGGCCCTTTCCTTTTATTCTGCGAGGTTCGTCCTTGTTACCAAATATATGTCTTGCCGACTCCCGGATCCCCATCACAGAACAAAACTGCTTTATCGGATCCACCTCCCTCACTTCCGGCGTGCCAACTTCTAAACTCCTCGGTTCATAAGAGCCATACCCCTATATCTTCGACTCGGTGATGTTGGATGTCTTCATACCATGACTTGGGATCTAGTGGTGATAGCCAGGCTAGGATATTGGATCGGTCATTGGCAATGATAAAGTTATTCGACACGTTAACGATGTTAAAAGAGTTGACTGTTCGTAGAGCTGTTTGTCATGTAAATAGGCGCGTAATGATAAGGGCAATATACAGTATGAAGGGGTAAATATGAGTACTGAAAGGCTAGTACTCACCTAAACTTATATAAATGTGCCTCTCCTTGCTGGCCCCCAACTCCATCATCTTCGTCCACCGCCCCCAACTCTTTCATCTTCATCTACCGCCCTTAACTCTATCATCTTCGTCCGCCGCCACCAACTCTATCTTCGTCTACCGCCCTTAATTCAATCATCTCGTCCACCAATCCCAATCGTACCATGTCAAAGATACTAGGTTTGTCACGGGATTTATCGGGCTTTTCTAGTATTGGGGGTTATGATTCTAACTCGGTTTGATATAGCCTCTGTGAGGTCCCGCCCTCCTCGATTTCGCGGACGCAAGGTTAAAGCAGTATCATGAGACCCGCCTCAAAGCCCAACGTGCCATTGATGGGCAGGCCGAAGACAAACTTCTGCTTGAGAAGCGGGAACTTGAAGTCCAAATCTTAAGGGAGGAGTACCGTCGTTTAAAGGACTCCCCCGCCCCCGCTCCGGTCCCCGCCCCCGTCCCCGCCCCCGGCAACGAACCCAAGTAGTCCGACGTGCCACCCCCAGTCCGAACAACCGCAACAGTGATTTCCTTGGGGGGGGCTGTGTCGTTTTGCAATCACGCCAGGCGGGGGGTGTCTACCAAAAGTTGGGTCTTGTCCTCGTGTTGTTGGACAGGGATACCCGTGTTGCAGTTTTTTTTTTTCTTTTTTTTCCGATTCTTACGGAACTAATTCATACGAAGTGGGGGATGGGTGCATTGTGTTTTGTGCCAATTAAGTTGGACGTGGGTTAGCCTAAGTTAGGTACCGGGTTGGGCTATAATATCAATGCTAGCATCATAGCTTAGTTTTCCTTTCTTTGGGATGGGTAGATTGTGCGGGAACAAACGTGATCTGTCCAAGGAGCGAATTACTTAGATTTTGAGTGAGTTTTATTCTCACCGCCTCTTGAATATAATTGTGCCCCGTCCATCGATCCATGCCAGTATATGTTCCCATCATAGTTTTTACCAGTTTGCATGATTAGTGCTAGTAAACTTACTATTAATATTTGGAGTCGGAACTAGCTTAACTTGGCCATGTGTAAGAATGACCTTATCGTGGATAGATTGGGGCAACAAAAATTTTTCCTCTGTACTATTGAGGCCATATATCGTTATTATAGACTTACGCGTTGTGCAGGTGACAAGGCTCCTGTCGAACACGAGACCGACGTGCCACCTCCTGTCCCGGGTACCGAAAACGTGGGAAGGGGATCTGTGAGTAAAAGTTGTTTTTTTTCCTGCAGCTACCGGTGTGGGGTGTTTCTGTATACTTCCCCTTTCCGGATGGTGTTCTGACCGAGACTGCTTGTGGTGGTAAAACTACGATCGTGACCCACTCGCTATACCCACAGATTGGAGAGGTGAACTTGACCTCGGGTAGGTACTGTGTAACGTAGGCGATATGTAGATAATGATACGCACAGAAAGTGAAGCCCAATAGAGTGCAAGAGAAGATGCCACTCACCGTGGTGAGGGCGGTGGTATTGCGCTTGTCTAACTACAGAAAGGGAAGAGAGGCTTATGTGCAGGATGTTCTGCACGCCAAGCTATCTACAAACATAGGTGTTTAGTGGGAGGGCCGCTGCGCTCAGAAATGGTTCTGGCCCCAGCAGTAAAAGAGCACCGCGAGAACTGAGGAGACAGTAGAGAAAGGTCCAGGTATGATCAGATTATGATCAGGATTGGGGGTGATTCCCTGGGGGCGGAAGTAAGAGAAAGAAGAAATGAAGTGGAATAGACGCCAGGAAGGGGGCGATTAGTATGCGGAGGACAAGCATGAGTTTACTGGCTGCTGCGGAGGAAGAACGTATGTACTCCTGCCTACTTTCTAGGGGTGGTTCCGACACTTCCGATAGGGAAGGCTGAGTGCTTGGTATAGTGTTCGCTCCTTCCTGCCCCCAATATCGATTTAATCGACTACCCGTCGGTAGCATCCCTGGAGCAAATCTCCTACAACAAACAGACGATCGGGTGTGCCTCATTCTACAAATTTCGACCTACTGTGGCATAACTCTAGGCCAATGTCCTGGATACAGAAGCGAACACCAACGATCTGCATCGTGCTCAATGAATGGAGATGGTCTCCTTCTACACCGGAGACTCAACGTGTCGTTGGGACAATTCTGCGTGGGAAGTGCGAATCGATAGTTAAGGATGTAGAGGAAGGTAGTAAGTGGGTGCAAAAGTATCTTGTTGCTACAGATTTGAGTGGGGAGGCCCAGCATGCCCTGGAGTGGACAATCGGGACGGTTCTGGGAGATGACGATACTCTGATGGCCATATATGCCACCGATCAGGATACAGTGGAAGATGGCGGCAAGATTGTTTCGGATAACAAGATAGCGTGAGAAATGGGTAGCTAGGCTGCCGCTATGGGGACTAGCTTTGCGGGTATGAACATGCCTCATACAACCGGAACACCGTCTCCGTTATCCAACATTGGTGATATTTCAGAGAAGAGTAGGGAGCTCAAGGAGGTTGAGCGGAAGAGGTGAGATGTAGCAGAGGCGATCGCTAGGCTGATGGGATAGCTTTTGGGGGAGACGAGGCTGCAGGTCAGGGTCGCTGTAGGGGTAATTTATTGGGGGAGTCCGAAGCGTTAGTTTATAATGTAATACTAACAGAGTGTAATTCAGGGCACCCACCCTTCTAGTGCACTTCTACCATAAGAACCAAGGACCACAAGTGTAGGTTCCATAAAGTCGATCTAAATCATATTAGTTAGACAATCATACATCGAGAAACAAATTACAAACTCAGGATTTCAGTGAGAAGATTTCCATAGTTTGAATAATCATAGAGCTAGGTTCCTGGACAATCCCCGGTTTGATCTGGCATTCTGTCCCCTACGGGGCCTTGCGATCTTTACCGGCCGAACTCTCTGGCAGAACTTCGTAGGAATCGTTGGCCTCGTCATCGTCACCTTTAAAAAGCACACCAATCTCTTCTTCATACTCCCCTTCTTATCTCCATCATACTTCGTATTCATCCGCCCTTCTCCACTACCTCCTCACCCCTATCAAATAGATACATAACTCCCCTGTTCTTGCAAACAGTGTTTTATTCAAGCATGTCCTCCTTTCTTCCCTATTTCCCCTCAGCTAGTGAATAAAATCATTGATAGACTAAGATAGGGAACCATGGCACCTGTTAATCGCTCTGCATGGCGTAATGCCTTTATCCGTGATTCTAAGAACCGTACAACTATACTCGGGGGTCTCTGGGCCGCGAACGGTATTACGAACGCCGATCTCTATTCCATGTTCGAGATTTTTTGTTCTATCAGTGATACCTACCATTTGCACGACGATAACGAACAGGTGGTTGCGAGGGATGGGCAACAGCTTCAACCAGGCAATTACTATGTTGTCAGTAATGGTAGGTTTCTTCATTGCTTCCATCATTGGCCTTTACTCACTTGCGGATAGCTTCCATCATTGTCACCAACGAAGTCCCACTGAATCGTACCGGTCGGTCTTCGGAAACCGGAACACGTGTTAAGTCGTTCCAAAATGCCGTGCGCAACCGAGATCAGCGATGCGTTATAACAGGCAGGCCAGTAATGCTGGCTCATGCGGGCAGGTGGAGGTGCTTTGAGGCGGCACATGTCTTTCCTTTGGCGTACCAGGGAAAATGGAAAGAGTATAAGTTCGATGAGTTGATTGAATTTCCCCCCGCCATTGAGTCCCACGGATCCATCAACTCTGTTCAGAATGGCATGCTGCTCTCTGGCAATATGCATACTTTTTTCGATGCCAATGAGGTTACGATTAACCCCGATGTGTGAATGACCAGATCTTCAAGTTTTCGTGGCTAATAATTAGTTAGGATAATTACAAGATCTTATGCTTAACACCAGATCTTGATTGCTATCGAATCTCCGGTCGTCATCTTAATCAGACGCTCATTGATAACCCACTCCAGCCGCTTGACGAGCTCCTACGCTGGCACTATCGCCAGGCAATTCTTACCACTGTAAAGGGGGCATGAGAGCCTTCTTTTGAGACTGATTTGCTGGCTGGCTCAGACGTGCTGGGCGAGATTATGAGAGGCCCAAAAGCTGGTGAGGGAATGGAGTTTGAGCTATTTAGCAGTTTCAATGCAATCAGGATCACTCCTGAGGGAAGGGTAGGCGGTTAGGTTATGTATCCTTAAGTCAATACATGTTCTCGCATAGCCACTGCGTGTAGAATCTATGTTCGTTGAAACATCTCCTCAAAATCGGGCCCGCTCTAGGGTTTTACGTGAAAGAATACCAGTGATTAAAACCCTTCTAAATAGATAATGAATGGCTATTGTCTCGTTTAAATGAGATGGATTGCGGAATGGGTGACATTTTTACCTTTGGAAACTAAATGATAGACTCATTGAATGGGTGACTTGTGGGATCCTCAACTGTATAACTCAAAGTCCAATACTCCAGAACCTACTGTCCGCTCGCACTAGAGCGCTTTTCTGTCTTCAGTTGGGTGAAAATTTGCACTTTTGAGTTAGCACCATATTTTGTATCGTTCCCCTCATGAAACTGTACCAGCACCCTTACTCAACTCCATCTAGCAAATATATTACTGCCGGAACTCTTACCACACTGACAGTCAGGGCTATTTGGACTCTGATTTATTCAACAGTTTAGCTAGGAATATGCCTCAGAGGGTAGAGGGTGTGATCTAGGCTGGTGGGCGGTATACCGGGTATGAACTTCTACCGATTTTATTATTTTTTATCAATATTGTTGTTGTCGTTTCACCATGAAAGAATTACTTATAGCATTGAGTTGAGGCACTGTACATGCGTTGCAATGCTGATAACTACAGTACACTCATGGTCAGGCAATTACCGTAAAAACTCAGTAAATCCACCATCGGCAATCGGGGTACTAAACTGCAATAGGCTTAACAAAGCAGGTTGACGAAATTGCGAATACCAGTTAATGAGATCCAGCAGGCTCAACTTAAATAGGCTATACCCCGTCTGGAAAATACTATTCTCTCTCAGGGTGTTTAATCTTAGATTCCGGGGGACGAAGGGCCCGACCATCGATGGTGGATTTACTGAGTTTTTACGGTATTGTTGTCTGGGATGTGTTGCACTGGTTGGAATGTGAAATGATCGGTATTGCAGGAATAGTGGTTGGTATGGTGGAATGTATAGGATGGAAAGTATGGTGAATGAAGAATGCCATTGGGCGAAGATATGAAGGCAATGAAAAAGGGAATGTGTACGGGAATGGATGAAATTTCGATGGCTATGCAGAAGCTTGTATATATATAGTCTGTTAGGATGTCTAGGTGGTAGACGAGGCAGGCGACCCCCGTAGGTATGCTTGGCCGGCTCAGGGTTTTTGTGCTTATATAATCATGGATTACCCGGTCTCTAGTTAACGTTTGTGTATGATTGCTTTTCTTTGTTGCCACCTTGTATCCTATCTCATGGCTCTCGTGCCACTGCAAACATTCATTCTACCTTAGCACAAAATTTCCTCTCTTTTCATCAAAGCATGTCTGTGGCAGGTGAAGACAGCCCATCAAACACGCCGCCCACTGATCGCTCAGCATGGCGTGATACTTACATCTACGCTTCCGACAGTCGTGATACTATGCTCGGAGGCCTCTGGGCCTCTGAAGGTATTACCAACGCCAATCTCTATTCCATGTTGGAGATTTTCTGTTTCTTTACCGATACTTTCCATCTATATGACGACCGTAAACAGTTGGTTGGAAGGGATGGGCAACAGCTTCAACCAGGCAATTACTTTGTTGTCACTAATGGTAGGTTTCTTCATTGCCCCATCATTGGCCGCTACTCACTACAAATAGGTTCCGTTAGTGTCACCAATGAAGCCCCGCTAATTTCTGCGTTTTCGTTGCCCTCTGGGACTCGTGTTGAATCGTTCCGCGATGCTGTACTCCAGCGAGATCAGCGATGCGTTATAATAGGTAGCCAGGCGGTGCTAGCTCATGTCGGCAGGTGGAGGGGCTTCAAAGCCACTCATATATTTCCTTTGGCATACGAGAGGCAGTGGAATGATTGTAACTACAGTCGTTTTATCACTATCCCCCCCGCCAATGAGTTCCACGGATCCATCAACTCTGTCCAGAATGGGATCATGCTCACGACCGAGATGCACCAGTTCTTTGCTTCCTATGATTTGGCAATTAACCCTGATGTATGTAGGGTTAGATATTCAAGGCTTCGTGGCTAATAATTGTATAGGATAACCACAAGATCGTGTGCTTCACATCTGATCTCGCTTGGTATGACATCGCCGGTCGCCATCTTGACCAGACGTTCACCGATAACCCACTCCGGCCGCCTGACGAGCTCCTACGCTGGCACTTTCGCCAGGCAGTCCTCGTTAATTTGAAGGGTGCTGGAGAGCCTTCTTTTGAGACTGATTTCCCGGCTAGCTCAGACGTGATGGGTGAGATTATGAGAGGCCCAAAAGCTGGTGAGAGAATGGAGTTTGAGCTATTTAGCCGTTTCAATGCAATGGGGATCACTCCTGAGGGAATGGTAGGCGGCCGGGTGATGTGTAACTAGGGAACTGCAATATTTTATATCACTACGGGATTTAGCACTGGTGTTTGTTCATAAATTCTCAGCAATTGGGCGCACTCGGAGGTTCTATGTTAAGCCACATCAGCAATTGAAGCCCTTTTGACAGATCATGGCTGTTGTCTCACTTAAACGGGATGGAATGTAGAATGAGTGTTATTTAGAGCCTTTGGAACGGAATCAGGGACTCAATGAATATGTGACGCATACAGTTTTATACAGTAAAACGCAAACAAGATCCCTATTACAATACCCTAAGGCATGCTTTCCTTGACTCTACCTATTGGTGAAGGAGCCGGTTGTTTCCCTCTTATCCCAGCTTACTGACGGGCCAGGATGAGCAGGTTGTTCACCTCCGCCTGCCCATACCGAGTTTGATCCCAAATGCGGAGACGGGGTATCAGGTTGAGGATGGGGATATCTTCATATTCCCGTCGAGGAATTTAGCGCTTCTCCCCTCCGTCAGGAATGATGACCATTTTAACATGAGTAACCGCTTTTCCGTTAATGTTCTAGAAAAGGGTGAGCTAGAATGCATGTTCCTTATCCGCCTCACAAGAGTGCGCAGGAACGATCAACTGGACATCTTGTTTGGTCCAGCTCTTATTGCACACCTAATCGGAATTCCATGTCATTCTTGAATAGCGCTCCGAAATTGCTATGGGATCGTGATAAGCCTGGAAACCTTACCCCCAATGATGCCTACAATTTTGCTATTCTCCCTTCGGTTCCCCCGCCCGCCCTGAAGCGAGCGAGCCACTCAAGCTTCTTAGAATGATCCTGCTACGCCCTCTTAGCATCATAGCAGCCTCGGACCTCTAGGGAGGCAGTCGCTTTCACCAATTTCAAACACCGCATTACATCACATGCTGAGATCTGCATCCCCGCGATCCTCTTCTCGACGACTGGCCTCTCCTCTCCCGGTTGCTCTCAACCAGATCTCCAACCAAATAACCAATGATACCGGTGTCCCACTTGGTTTGGAACATGCTTATACCAAGCTCTCAGATGACGCACTTGCGAGATTAGGGGGACTTTTGCGAATATTGCTGGAGCGCAGGCCAATTACCACTCCTGAGGGGGAGTATATCCGCGCTGGCACTGGGGAGTCATTGATGAGCAGAGGGTGTATGAGATTGTGGAGGGACTAGGTAATGTCGATGAACGTGCAGTGATTGATTCCTCCGATGAAACCGGGCAGAGGAAAGGGAAAGCCGCTGGGCTCAGAAATAGTTCCGGTCCTAGCAGTAAAAGTGGCTCCGCGAAAACGGAGGAGATAGTGGAGAAAGGTCCAGGTATGATCAAATTATGATCAGGATTGTGGGCGATTCTGATGGGGGTGGAAGCAAGAGTTAAAAGAAAGGAGGTGGAATAGACACCAGGAAAGGAGCTATTAGCATGCGGGGGACAAGCATGAGTTTACTGGCTGCTGTGGAGGAAGAACGTATGTACTCCTGCCTACTTTCTAAGGGTGGTTCTGACTTTTCCGATAGGGAGGGGTATGAGTGCTAGGTATAGTGTTCGCTCCCTCCTGCTCTCGATATCGATTACCCCATCGGGTAGCATCTCTGGAGCAACATCTACCGCGAAAATAGACGATCAGGTGTGCATCCTTCTACAAATTTCGACCTATTGTCACATAACTCTACGCCAATGCCCTCAGACACAGAAGCGGACACCCTCACTCTGCATCGTGCTCAACCAATGGAGATGATCTTCTCTCCTATCACTTCTACATCAGAGACTCAACGTGTCGTTAGGACAATTCTGCGTGGGGAATATGAGTCGATAGTCAACGAGGCAGAGGAAGGCAATAAGCCGGTACCGAACTATCTTGATTCTACGGATTTCCGTGGGGAGGCACAGAATGCCCTGGAGTGGAGAATCGGGACAGCTCTTAGAGACGGCGATACTCTGATGACCATATATGATATAGATTAGGATACGGTGGAAGATGGAGGCAAGATGGTTCCGGATGACAGGATAGCGGGAAAATTGAGCAGCTAGTGATGGGCACGAGCATGCTCGAGCAGAAAGTTTGGGCTATGCTCGAGCATGAATCGTGCTCGTGCTCATAACTATGAGCAGCCAGGCTGCCGCCGTGGGGACCAGCCTTGTGGACATGCCTCATAGTCCTGGAACAATGTCCCCGTTCCCCAACATTGGGGGTATTTCGGAGAGGTGTAGGGAGCGCACGAAAGCTGCGCGGGAGCGGTACGTTGCGGCGGAGGCGATCGTTAGACTGGTGGAAAAGCTCCTGATGAAGACGAGGCTAAAGGCTGGTCAAGGTCACTATAGAGGTAATTCACTGCAATAGTCTGAAACATCTTCTCACTGAAATCGTGAGTTTGTTAATATTTCTCGGTATATGAGTATATGATTGTCTGACTGAGATAATTTGGATCGACTTTATGTAACCTACACTAGTCGTCCTTGGTTCCTGTGGTAGAAGTGCACTAAAGGGGTGGGGGCCCTGAATTACACTCTGTTATTGTGACTTCACAAAATTAGTCGTACACCAACGAACAAGAAAAACTTCGGGTATGATAACAGCACTTCCCCACTAACCACACTATCATTAAAATGAAAAAAAAAAGATATAAAATGTAAATCCATAGTAGAATACATAGTAGAAATTTGTTGGAATATGCAGATATCATACTGTATTCATGCTAGTATCGTGGAGTTCACGATGCTTGGCAGGTGAGCTAAAGTGAACTAGCATTAAGAGGTCCGAGGGAGTCTGGATATGGACCGCTACAATAGGGGTACTCGGGTATAAATCAACGCCCCCCAGCACCATAGTAAATTAAGCAATTCTTCTATGGCATTTTCCTCGCTTGCTTGTCGATATCTCTCCTAGGGTTTCAACAAAATTAATATTCAATCTCGAGAAATATCTTTAGAAGGTGTTGAAAATGTGGGATACCGAGGAGGGTTGTGTTGATATAGATGGCTTGTGTGCGGTTAAGTTTCTTGATGGGCAATCATATTGCATTATGAACTAACCCATCACCTAGTGTCCTTCTAGGATCCTTGTCAAATTACCTGGTCACTAAATGCTCTGTCCCTCTCATGGCTGCCCAGAAAAAACTCAAGCATACTAAAAAGTTTAGTCCAGCAGCCCAATAACCCCACGACAAGCGCTTGGGCAGGCAGCCTTGCCGGTGCAAAGGTGGATTAACCACTACGCCAACTCGTCGGAGGGTTAGTGGTGGGAGGTCCAAGCTTGGGAAAATGGCGCGTTCTCAATGGATTTCATTTTTTCTCTTGCTTCCCCTTTTCTCCACATCACTTATCATCGTCATCATCATCATCATAGTGGATAACAAGTCACAGGCTCTCACTCGGGTGAATATATTATGCTATTAACCGTATTAATGACCACTCTCACTCCTCTTACTATTCCTTCGTCTGGTTAAAGAATTCCCCAGCCGTATCAATCGACGAGCAGGCGATTGGGGCTAATGGAATAGATCGCATTGTGAATGAAGAAGGGAAAAAGGGGTTTTCTGAGAAGTGAGAAAAAAGTTTCAGTTTGACAGGGCTCGAAACGGGGCTACTAGTGTGTTAGATTGGTGTAGAACCAACTGCACCACAAAGAAATTATTAAAAGGCATAAAATGGTGTGGGAGCTTTATGGATGGTAGCACACCCTCTTTATGCCCCATGATCGGGTCAACCGCGCCTTCCGACAATACGCAGTACAAAGCCACGACCTGATTAGCAAACCCCAAACCACATCTTGGACGACCGCGCTGCTACAATCCCACTGACAAACTTCACAGCTCTGGTCAGCTTCTTTAACCACACGGGCATAGCCTGCGCCTGCCGCGGGAACTTGAAGTCTGCTCTCGCCCGCACCCTCTGAACGCGGCTTCAATCCTCATAATCGGCGGAGCCAGTAACGTTGGTCAATTTGCCATCCAGTACTCAAAACCAGTTGGGTTCGAGAAGGTCATTACAACAACGAGCTCGCGACGAAGTTGGGGGCAACACATCTCTTCGACAGACATGCTTGTGATTTGGCCAGTGTTCCGAACCGTCCGGGCGCCCCATAGGGGGGACGGCGGGGATAATGCCAAGAGGACGGGACGAGTGGCACAGGACGGGACCGCTAGCCGTAGTCCGGTGTACTGAGGTACAGCTCCTAAGTTTTGTATGTTCCACAGAGGGTAAGAGCAGCAAAACTCGCTTGTGGAACATACAAAACTTAGGCGCTGTACCTCCGTAGGGCAAATTACTAACTTATTTGATAAGGTAGCGAGCACCAGTGCCTTCCTCTATGGAGATATCTTATTAATACTTAGCTCGAATGGAAGGCACTGGCTCATCTCACTGCTCCCTACACCCCTAGTATCCTGTCCAGTGCCTTACTAGCTACTAGTAGTCAGATGTAACAATCTGCTGGCCATATTACTTGTAGATTCACAATAACCTGTATCTAAGATACAGGAGGGTGTTATAAAACCACGGGACATCTCCGGTCAGTTGGTGTAACTTCTCCCTATTTCGGGGTAAATAGGGTGGAGCTAAGGTTGACCCATCACCGGGAAAACCTTGGGCGTTAATCTCGGGCATGTTTTGCCAGCATTGTTTGGCATTTAAATACAATAAGTGAGCAGTTCGGGGATACAGATACGCTGGTGAACTTCGTGATTGAATGGGAGCAACGCTCTTTATTGCTCGATCCGAAATTCGTCTTGGAGCTATCTCAAGAGGCCGAAAAACAAGGTCCCCGGCTGGTGTGAGGGGGTTCTTGTGGGAATGGTATCATATTATATAGAAAGTGTAAGTAAATATACCGTAAGAACCCGAATAATCAGACCCCGTGCACGTACGAGTAGTCCGAAATTTCCTCCTCTGGATAAGGGGCGGAAAACACACCAAAAATCTGCCCCCCTGAGGCAAGAAAAAAAGAGAAAAACACCAAACCTTACTAAGAGAGGCAAGTCCAACGTCCTAGCACAAGGTCCGATTATTCGAGTTCTTACGGTAATAGAGTACAGTAGGGGGGACGTGGAATATAGTAAGAGAGGGTGCTGTAGAGCGAGCAACCCTACCAGCGTTAAACTTGGTATTCGCCACTAAATTTTGGGTGTCATTCACTGTCCCATCTCTTTTTGCTACTGGTGTATTAATGCGAACTTGACCTCGCTGCACAATTGCGCAAAATCAGCCATTGCTTTTCGGGAGTTTCACGGGCTCTCTGTTAACGGCCATGGTGCTACAATACCAGGTACAGTACTATCAGAAGTCCCACTTTTATTTGGAGAACTAGCGGATTGTTTCAGAAACTCAGCCCTCCCGGACTCGATCCCGACCCACCAATTATCCAGATTAAAACACTTAAGATCTTGCGACTCCAACGCTCGAACCATACCCCAGATGGCGTCCAACGGTTGCGGGTTTTTTCGATCATTTTTCTTTCTCTTTTTCACATGCGAGTGCTCTCTGTATTTTTCAACGAATTGTAGTGGCCCCTTGCAGGTCTATAAGCACTCACTGCGATATCAATCGGGGGTTTTGTGCTATTAAGACAAGCCAATAGGCATAAGTTATGAGGTCTCCAATTTCCTCCACCTCTATTCAGTGGCTTATGGTGCTCTTGCTATTCTAGACACGATCCCAATGCCAGTGTATTCCCTTAATCGTGCTCCACATCTCCCACCCACCCCCGGTCAATTAGAGCGATCTGACATATTAAGTCAATATATTTTTCCCTGCCCTTCTACCCTGCTATGTCCCTTTACTAGCCGGGGAAGTACGGGACGGGAACATCTGGCATCGGCCCGGTGTCTTGTTGGAGAAGAGAGGAAGAGTAGAATAGCCCCCACTTATTCTGGAGCCAACAATCGCATCAAGAGGATGTACGGAATATGCCGGCGCGAGTTCACCTTAATAAACGGCGAATGTAAGCCTTTTTTTTTTTTTTTTTTTTGTTAAATCCGTGGTTCCATTTCAGGTACATGATAGGAGCTTCCAAGGGAACAACTAGGTTAAATACTAGTCAGACGTTCTCCTAATATACACCGCAATGATATTCCACCAAACAATGGTTCTTTGGGGGATGAGGGGCTCCTCCCCCACCTTATCGACTATTGGTATTGCCTTTCAATTGTTGAATATTCGTTCCTACTACCCGTTCCAGGTCATACCCCAGTTGTGGTTCGGGATATTCCGGATTTCCCGAACCCGGACCGGGTGGACAGACGATTTCCATAGGGCCACCGCCACCTCTTCCACCTTCTTCATCCCTCAGATCTAACACCGGCCGCACAGCTACTCCATCTTTGATTTTCTTCCTATGCAACTGATAATGGCTCCTAATAGGCTTGGGATGGGAGAGGCATCGGATCCGATCGGGGTTGAAAAGATTTCTACTCAGGGAATCTGCCCCGGCTTGATAGGTGGTGAAAAGTTCTCCAC
>Ga0307507_10006455_pt1 | contig 18009 bp, 14 predicted proteins | sample 7_EM_MG_FD_207223 | JGI IMG/M metagenome (GOLD analysis project Ga0307507, IMG submission 207223) | Populus trichocarpa ectomycorrhiza microbial communities from riparian zone in the Pacific Northwest, United States - 7_EM | ecosystem: Host-associated > Plants > Roots > Unclassified | place... | reverse complement strand
TCTCTATCTCCCTATCGCCTACGTTACACAGTACCTACCTGGGGTCAAGTTTACCTCTCCAATCTCTGGGTATAGCGAGTGGGTCACGATCGTAGTTTTACCACCACAAGCAGTCTCGGTCAGAACACCATCCGGAAAGGGGAAGTATACAGAAACACCCCACACCGGTAAGGGCGGGGGCCGGATTGATACAGTCCTTTAGCTAGTGAACACCGATATATGAGATTAAAGTTGCATTTACCAAGGTCACTCTATTATGAGTACCGGCACAGTAGTAGCACAGCACCACAGCCTAGTTCCCTGTGATATTGATGCAGGCCGGGCAGCTCATCCCACAGCCTGGTAACTTACTAGGTTCTGTGAAGCTGGGGTTGTGCTTTCTGATAGTTGCCAAGACCGCCAAGTACAGTGCAGATACTTATCAGTTCACCGCGGTGCATTGTCGTGCCAGCCATTAATAGGTTGCTGCAACCATTGCACATCTCCAGTCTCACGATTCCTTGTCTTTATAATGACCGAAGGGGATTTGCATCAATGCCCCACATTGCCCCACCAACCAAGGCAGCAGGGTGGATCTCCAGTGCAACCTGGGAAGAAATGACGTAGGGAGGACACAATGATGTGATTCGTACCACCTGAAGTACAGCGCTTGCAAAAAAAACAAAAGCAAAGAACTTAACCCACTTCAGGCAGCCTGGGCCGTCGCTAAGCTGGTGCAAGGTGAGGACCCTTTGAGCGGAACGGGCAGGGCTACTTGTATGTTTAGCCGATTACAGTAACCTTCAATAACTGTTCCACAACCTCCTGCCGAACCTTGTACTCGTATGATAACCATCACCACCCTTTCCTCGGCTGCTTTTAATATCATCGTCAACTGTCACTCGTTTCTTCTGAATTTATCGTGGTGGAAATAGTAGTTTAATGGCCGGGAGATGCTCGCACTCCAAGGCTACAGTGGTACGCGATGTCTCGGGGAAGTAACGCGCAATCTATGAAAAGTTTTTACACTCCAAGTTTTTCTTTCCTTCCTGTCCTTTCCTTGCTTAATTCCCCTCTCCCTAATTACAACTTTCCCCAAGTCATTCCTTTCTATCAACTCATCGCAATCAATCACGATCTTTATCTCCGCTTAACACGAACTTTGAGTCTCCACTTAAACCGTTCCACTCCCCTGCGTAAAACCCTCATAGTCAATCATTACCTCCGCCTCGATTATTTTCAACATGTAGGGCTTTGATGGTAATTTTAGAGCAGTGATCTTAAGCGGCTAGTCCGGACCATGGGTTGGCAGTCTGGTCAATGCGGGCGTGGTTTAAAAAAACCTGGGTCAGTCCGGTCGAAACCGTCGACGGTCGGCGAAGCCCGGCGGCGGCGCCCAGGCAACCGCCGGCCCAACCCCGAAGTAACCCAGGTCAAAGCCGCCAGGTTATTTAAATTTTCAATTTGGACTGCATGATCCACAGATGCCCAGGTAACCTGCAGATATCTGTGAACTGCCTGCAGGCTTTTCACAGCTAATCACTCAGAATATAAGAATGGGGGAAGGAGTTTACAGTGCTGTAGATTTCGCTTAAGACACATCAATCTCACCAACTGATCAACAACCGTGATATTCATATCTACACTACACAACCATGATCCTTTACATAATTCCTTTAATGACCCTTCCACCACTTCTACTGGACCAATACTAACCGATATACTCGAGTACTAGTACTCGCGCATGGTCATAAAGGGCGGAAAAAAAATCAGCAAGATCATGTGGGGTAGTTAGGAGACAGTTCGCATCGGTGGAAAAATTCTGTGCTTGGCGGACACCTGGAATCTGGATTGAAGAACTTGGTATCTTCAAGTACCAGCATATAGTTCAATCTCTTCACTTCTATTAGCCCCCTAAAAGGAAACCTTAAACCTTCTCCTTATACAATTTTAATAAAAATCAATAGATTTAGAATAGCAGCCTAACACCGAGTGCAACTACTCCAGATTAATGGTGCCATGTAAGTTACATGATGTAACACCCCAATTTTTCCACTACCCCTTATTGATCTTCACTCCAAATCCTTATTTCGCCACTCAAAGTTTTCCGACTTTTATGACCATGCCCGAGCACTTCCTCCAGCTTCCCCCTCACCAAATTTGCATCTCCCTTGACTCGTGACTAATAATAGGGATACCCGTTTCCTCATAAGTGCGATGATAGGATTAAGATCAAGATACAAGGGTAGATCATGAATTCATGGTACAGAGCAGGGATCAGTGGTTATAGAGCAATGGTACAGCGCTTGCAAGCGGGTACCATAATTTTGTCCAAATCAAAGCACTTTGGAAAAAAATGGGGCTTAGCAGACATTAGAAAGCCGGATGATGGTTTTTGGGAGAATGTACCGGTGCTCCACTATAAGTACTTGTACCGTGCAATATAGGCTGCGGCACAGGTAAACAGCTAGCCAAGGTGGTATCTAGCGGGGTGTGCAACAACCCGGATTTAAGATGTTTCGCAACCTGTTCACTTATCACCACCGCCACATTAGCTTGGAACACATCTATTTTGAGTGTTCCAAGTTGCCGTCACGACGGAGGAATGACCACCCCTGCTCTGTACCATGAATTCATGATCTACCCTTGTACCAGTATTCTTCTCGTACGCGTGAAGTCGACGGATGATTATGAGCGATAGCTTGTTTTAACCTTAACCTTGATACCTATTGGAGTCAGGGTTGAAACACGCTATCACCCGTAGCCTCAAGCCTGTAGGTGATCCAGCAGGCCAGGCCCGGCTTTGGATTTGGAAAGCCGCTTTCCTACAGTCCGGCCCGGCCGTCTCTAAAAAAGCCTAGGCTAGTCCGGGCCGTACCCAAGGCCCGACGGACTGCCCGCTTGGGATCATTGGTTTAGAGCCTGTCTAGTCACCTTGGTTTTTCGGCCCTTGGTATCTATAAAATGCCGATTGCGGCGGGGGGTCTTGGTGGTGGCGACTTGGGCAAAGAGTTTGGCCGCCAAGAATAAAGTTCCAAGAATTTTAGTCTTGTGTAAGAATCGTGCATTGTATGAATGGATAACAGCATCGATTGTAAAGTACGGGTGCAAAAAGATTCGTCCGATGCCCTTTTTACACCAAAAATGGACGCTTTTAAACAAACAATTCTCAACACTGCTTATATAAAAACACTTGAAATCTTTCCATCAGCTAGGGAATGACTATATATTTAAACCTCTACAAGTAGAAGTGTAAGGAATCAAAGCTGTCTTGAGTGTTCATAATTGCATCAACTAGTGTGAAAGTGACTTAAATTTTTATATGGGGCTCCATACAAAAAAGTACATGGCCACCACTGCAAGAGACTTAAAAGACCTTTTCTCGATCACTTGGTAATATTTAAGGATTCTATAACTTTCTTCATGTTATCTACGGGTTTGCTAATTCAAGGATAAATTTTCGCTAATTCTCATAGACATTGTGCAATGAGAGAAGGTGGTCAAGATGGGCACTTTTAGTGTAAAAAGGGCATCGGACGAATCTTTTTGCCCTCGTACTGTATGTATCTCGTGCCTCAAACCATCAAGCCCCCAGGCGTTTGCCCGATTCAAGAAGCCCTGAAATATATGCATCCCGGCCTAATGAACTGGTATGGCTTGGCCTATTATTGAATCGGAGGCTACTGTCAGCTCCTATGAGGAGTGAGGTCTAGCATAAGTGAATGGATGAAAGAATGGTGGTTTGTGGGTTTATAGGAGACATTAGGTCGTTTTGTTCATGTATAGTTTATCGGTTAAGGTCTCCAATGCCACGAGGTTTCATTTTCATCGCTCCAATGCCACAACATCTTACGAGATCGAACAATAATTAGATAACTAAAAATAAACTTGTTTTCTTATTCCAAGATGCTAGATCTAGAATAAGGAAAGTAAGCATGGATGGAGGAATCTTTGCTACTAGGAGCGAGTTTGATGGCAGGTACCCCCTCCTCCTCCTCCTCCCGATCGCGAAATAATTTCAGTCGCAATTTATGTGGAACCTCCCCTTACTCGTCCACCTAGGGGACGCCTACGTAGAGAAGAAGGGTGGTTGGTGGGGCAAGGCAATGGCAACCTTTGGCAAACCGAGTTGGTACCCACCCTGAATATCTAGCCCACCTTAGAGCTCAAACGGAAGAAAAGTAGTGTGTGAGTTTGATCTTCATTAAACTGTATCCATGTATCCATAAAGTTAGTGGGTACAAATCACCGCCTACAGGAGTTACAGCTAGCTAGCGGCTCGCTTTCTAAGAGTGCCAGAAATGCTTAGTATAATTGTGTCTAAACGACTCGGGCGTCACGCTAAGAGAGGAGGGAAGGAGAAAAGCGCAAGAGTAGGAAAAAATATAATATAGAAAAGTACGAAGAGGATTTACGTCATGAAAAGAACAAAAGCGAACACGGCGGAAATTCCAAAGTGCACGGCTTATCTCAATACAATAGAAGTTAGAGGGCTTGCTCTGGAAAGAAAGGAAAGACTGCAATTACTACAAGGCATCGTTAGAAACTACGGGAGGAGGAAAGGAGGGGATGGGTGAGGTAGATAGTGATGGGTGTAGACGTCATTATGGGGCTTTTGCGGTCGTGGGGGAAATAGGGCCTAAGTTATCGGTGGTCGAAAGCAGTGGCGGGGACTATGCCTCCATAGTCTTACGTTGTACAGTACTAGGAGTCGCAAATAATAGGAGCTATCGTAGACCGTCACTCTCGCATGGACACGCCTAGCAGCACGCGAGAGCGGCGTTTCGGCATACCTATCTAGTCTGGCGGGTTGACATCGTGACGTTCGAGTAGTATTTTCACCACCCCCTCGTGCTCATTCTCAGCAGCCCACCAGAGCGGTGTTCGGCCGTCGCTATCCTGTCTGTTAGGGTTGACGTCATCCCGCCCGAGCAGTATCTTCACCACTCCTTCGTGCCCGCACAAAGCAGCACACCAGAGCGGTGTTCGGCCGTGCCAATCTGGTTTGTCAGGGTTGACGTCGCCCCGTCCGAGTAGCAATTTTACTACTCCCTCGTGCCCATTCTCAGCAGCACACAGGACCGGGGTTTCACCGGACCTAGCGGCTTTGTCAGGGCTGACGTCGTCCCGCCCGAGCAGCGCTTCCACTACTCCTTCGTGCCCATTCTTGGCAGCCCACCAGAGCGGTGTTCGGCCGTGCCAATCTGGTTTGTCGGGGCTGACGTTGCTCCGTCCGAGGAGTATTTTCACTACTCCTTCGTGCCCATTCCAAGCAGCCCACCAGAGGGGTGTTCGGCCGAACATATCTGGCTTGTCGGGGTTGACGTCGCCTCGTCCGAGTAGTGTTTTCACCACTCCCGCGTGCCCGGCCTTAGCAGCCCACCAGAGTGATGTCCGGCCGAAGATATCTGGCTTGTCAGGGTTGACGTCGCCCCGTCCGAGCAGCGCTTTCACCACTCCAGCGTGCCCGTTCTGAGCAGCACACCAGAGCGGTGTTCGGCCGTCTCTATTCGGCTCGTCGGGGCTGACGTCGTCCCGTCCAAGTAGTATTTTCACCACCCCATCATGCCCATTCTCCGCAGCACACCAGAGTGCCGTTCGGCCACTGACGTCTGGTTTGTTGGGGCTGACACCGCCCCATCCAAGTAGTACCCCCACCACTTCCTCATGCCCGCTCATTGCTGCCCACCAGAGTGGTGTTTCGCCATACTTATTTGGCTCATCGGGGTTGACGCTATCTTGCCCGAGCAGTATTTTCACCACCCTCTCGTGTCCATTCTTGGCAGCCCACCAAAGAGGTGTTTCACCAGACTCACTCGCTTTGTTGGGATTAACGTCGCCCCGTCCGAGTAGTATTTTCACCGCTCCCTCGTGCCCATTCTTGGCAGCACAGCAGAGTGGTGTTCGGCCGTCGGGATCTGGTTGGTCAGGACTCACGTCCTCCCGCCCGAGCAGTATTTTCACCACTCCCTCATGCCCATTCTTAGCGGCCCACCAGAGCGGCGTTTCACCAGACCTACTTGCTTTGTCAGGGTTGATATCGTTCCGTTCAAGCAGTGTTTTAACTACTCCCTCATGCCCACTCAAAGCAGCCCACGCGAGAGGTGTACTACCCGTGCAGTCTGTTTGGTTGATATCACAGCCTTCCACCTCAACCAAACTAGCTACAATCTCAACAATCCCGAAGAAAGATGCGCAGTGTAGACCACTAAAAAAGGAAGAGCTATCTAAATTGTCATGCAAGAAAGGCAATATCTCTGCATTTAAGAGGATCTTGGTGGATACGTGACCGGGGTAGTCTTCAAATAGCTTCAGCGCGAGCTGCTTTCCACAGTCCGACAGATCTTTTTTTCCGTGCATTCCCCAATATAGAGAAGAATATTCCAGAAATGGCGTGCGCGGATACGGAGAAGAATGCTGCAGGGGGGGTGTCCCTGAATATAGAGAAGAATACCGTAGAGAGGGTGAACCTGAATATTGAGAAGAATATTCCAGCAACGGTGTCCTCGAATAAAGAGAAGAGCGTTCCAGAGAGGGTGTGCCTGAATATTGAGAAGAATATTCTAGAGAGGGTGAGCCCGAATATTGAGAAGAATGCTCCACAGAGGGTGTGCCGGAATACAGCGAAGAATACTCCAGAGAGGGTGTGCCCCGGAGGCGGGCGGCGGGACCAGCCGAAATAGCCCTGACCAAATGGGAATTCAGATAACTTAAACAGGTCTCTGCTATTGCCGAGTGAGCCTTGCCAAAAAGCTCCGAATGGGCCCGGAGGTACTCTTGAAGAGTGAAATGGATTAGCCTGACAGTGGCTGTCTCCTTGTCCACAGCAACCAGTCCTTGGCAGCAGGCGAGCAATGTCCCTATTAAAGGGACATTGTCATCATCGAGATTCGCCGATCCTATTTCGACCCCTAGAGCATGACACAATTCGTCGACCTTCAAAGGCCGCTCCGCGTGAGAGACCCACATCAAAGCGGCCATGCCAAGCCTCGATTTCTCCCCACCCTGCCCTTTTACCCGGCCCAGTGTATCACCGTAGGCACCCTCCAACCCTGAGCCGTCCGTTATTGCATTGAGTTTTTGTCGCCTCCCTCGAATTGTGGTTTCCTGCAGGATTGCATCGACATTCAATGAGACTAGCAGGAAGCTATATGTGTATCCGTTAGAGGATATTATAACCTGAGATAGTTTCTCCGGTGTCGTTGCTTCTACCTACATTTCAGAAATATCTCGGAGAATTTTCTTCAGGATGTCTACCTTTAGACTACTGTCCATTACGTCTGGCATTGTGTCTTCGCCCAGCCTATTGTTAAGATAACTAACGATATCACGCCACCGCGGAGTGATGCGTAGAGTCATTACTCCTCCAGAAAGACGCCTCTCCACCTCAGCCTGGATGTGTGGCCTTCCTGTCACGAAGATTCGAGTTCCTGGAGACCTTTGTAGAATTCGATTAAGCGAATCTAGAAGCTTGGGTCGATATGCTGCCACACATTCATCGAGAGCGTCGATGCATATGAATGTTGGCTTTTCGGAAACGGTGGTCTGCAGCATGTTAACAATATCGGCGAGCTGCGGCCCCCGTCCGTCGATGACCTTTTTATGGTCCTCATATGCTCGTACTATTCCCTCGGGTACCTCCTCCAGCCCACTCACAACCTGTTTGAGCAGGGCGCCCAGCATGCCCACCGGTGACTGCTCCTTTTGGGCTGCAAAGTCAAAGTAAAAACATGCGACCGCGACCTTCCGGCCTCTGGCCTGATCGCACAACCTATCTACCACCAATGAGCTAACATCACAGCTTGTCAGTACTTTCCCTTCTTCCATTGATCGAGGCTCGTCAGTTTTACCTAATAAAGGTTTTCCCAACCCCCGGATCTCCATAGCAAAATAAAACTGCCTTATTAGACTCACTTCCCTCACTACTAGCGTACCAGCCCCTAAATTCCTCGGTTTGCAACACCCATTCGCCCACAGTTTTGACCCGGCCCTCTTGAACGTCCTTGTGCCGTAGCCTGGGCTCTAGTGGCGATAACCAGGCTAATATGTGAGACCGGTCGTCGGCAACAGTACAATTGTACGACACGGTATTAAAGCAGTTATTGTTGAAGGAGTTGACATTGTCATGGAGGCGATATTGAGACATAATCGCTGTTCGGAAACTAGCGGAGGATAGGTGATAGAACTGGTTGATTACTAGAATAGCTGGGAGTTGAGGGAAAGAGGGGTCTTTTGTGGAACCCGAAGGATATCTCAGGACGGCCCAATCAATCTCTCCCAAAGTTTTGTCAGCAACACTCCGTTTATGCTTACCACATCACCCGCATGAATGATACGCCCCTTTAAATGCTATCCTGTGGCGCTGCACAAGTGGTGGAATCTCCAGCTTGGCGCTGGTATATATAGTACCGGTACTAGGACAAAATGTTTCGTCCATGCCCCTTTTCCCCCAAAAGCAGCTACCTCTCATACACAATGCTTATTAGAATCTGCAGAAACTTGGCAGTGTATTAGCAAGTCTGTATACAACATGGGGAATATTACAAAAATTATAAAATAGGGGAGAACAGGTCATTCAAATATCAGGCATTGGTTGCCATGTACTTTTTTGTATGGGGACTCACACAAAAACTTTACCCACTCCTAGACCGGTTGACTCAGCCACAAACAGTGAAGGGAGCTTTGATCCTCTGGACCTCTACCTCTAGGGGTTCGAGTGGATAGTAATTCTCTAGCTAATGGAAATATTTGAAATGTTTTCGTACAAGCAGTGTTGGGAATTGCCCACCCAAAAATGTCTACCTTTTGTTAAATGTGTCGCACGGAGGTACAGGGCCTAGGTTTTATATGTTCCACAAGCGATGTCTGCTATTTCACCCCCTGTGCCTTAGTAAGTTGTGAGTTTGTGATTCTCACGGATTTTCTGCCGTACATTTTGTGCACCTCTGTTTCCGGATTACTTCTTGCCTGGGACAAGCACAGAGGGACCTCTTTATAAGGAGTTCAGGATTTCTTGTTCATTATAGCTAGCTTTTTAGAGGAAATTCCTTGTAGCAAAGACTATTTCTATAAGTATCTCGTACAGGGTGTATATTCCAAGGGGACTCTTTCGTAATACTGTATCGACAGCGAGGTTTCCAGTATAAAGAGTCCCATTATAGCGGGGTGCGGCTATACTATACTCGAGTACAGTACAGCACAAAGCGCGTCAAGCATTATGAATGAATCAGTTAAAATCCTCTCATCTTATCTAACCTGAAAGAGCCGTGGCACATTCCTCGATGGTGTTGATTCAGGACCGAAATGCCCTTCGCGTAGCCTCATAGCCCACCAGATTCTGTGAAGCTAGGCAATATGCTTTTTTATATCCATAGACTGCCAGGGCAGTATTCGTACAGGGCAGCTCAGTGCTGCGCCACTATATGTTCCTTCGGGAACAATACATCTCCAAATACCGTTCGACGACTAACCTAAGCGGTAATTAAAACAAACGGGAAGATCTTCTATCACGGACTAACCGAGCCAGCGGAATAAATCACCGGTGGTCAAACTTGGAAAGAAATTACGGTACTCGAGTACTGACGACACCCCTAATAATATAATATACCCCAAGGACGAATAATATAACATAATTAGCACAGTATTGTCCAAAAAAAAGAAAACCCCCCCTTACTCCGCTTCAGTCGAGGCCTTCGCCTCCAAGCGGGTCTGGTGACAGAAGTAAAAGGGGGAAGGTATACAACCCGCCAGTCACAGAGCCGCTTCCGTGCAAATATTCGGAGGATAGTAGCCCCAAACTTCGACATAGCCTAAGGCAGTTAACTATTTACCTTATACCATTCAAGGGCATTAAGGGGGGGGGGCGTAGGAGTTAAGTTACGCACCTCCCCTCCACAGCTTTTTCGCCCTGTGGCAACCATCAGGCTCCTTCCCTGGGCTATTGACATCATCACAGACCGTCACTCGTCACATCTAAATTTATCCGAATTAGATGGTAAGTTCACATAACTACGATACAACGAGATAAGGTACTGTTACGAATCGTTTCTCAGAAAGCGGTTTTATTGTTAAGAGAGAAGAGAAGAAACGAAAGAAAACATGAAGGTACGTAGAAGGCAAACACCGAAAGGGGAATGAGAAATATGAGAAAAAGTATATGAGAAATAAATGCGCAAAGAGGATCCAGAACTAGAAAACGAAAGTTTTGCCAACCCTCGGATCTTAGTAGCAAAACAAGACTAGATTATTAGACTCAGCTCTCCCACGTCAGCTTCTAAATTGCTCGGTTTGTAAAAGCCGCCCCCCCACATGCCCAACTCTGCAGTCGTGAATATCCTGATGTCGTAACTTGGGATCTAGTGGAGAAACCCAGGCTGGGATACCAGCGCTTCACTCACCTCCGGATCTGCACTGGCAGTATACTCACGTGGAAGTAGTGGTGATAGAAGGGATCAACGAGGTCGTGGAGGGGACGGACGATATGGAGCACGAGCAAGTAGCGGAGGTAGAAGCCGTCACCACACTCATAGCCGAAGCCCTGGCCGTGCTCGCGGAATCGAGAAATCCACCTTTGACAGTCGAGGTTGCGGGCATTGTGGAAATACTGGTCACAAGAGGTCCGAATGCCAGAAGTATCAACCAGAACAGTGGAACCGATCAGTAGATGACCAGCTCCCCGACTCTCGTGCGCAAGCCTCTGTCATGGTAGTTAGAGGTACAATGGCAATTAGACAACAAGCCCTGCCATCAACCAATTCCTATTGGAAACTTGAAGACAAGTTTAATCCAAAGTGGATTATCGACTCCGGAGCGTCACATCATCTATGCAGAGAAAGGCGCGACTTCCAAACACTCTCACGACTCTCACAGCAGATCGAAGTCATTATCGGAGATGGATCGCCAATGATTGCCTCAGCGAAAGGAACTATAAGGCTAAGCTTGCTCTATGGAAGAACCATAACCATTGAGGCACTACTAGCACCCAGACTACACACCTCTCTTCTGTCAGTAGGAGAGCTCACCAAAAGTGAACAGGTTGAATTTTTCAACGGATCTTGTTTCCTTTCTAGAAAACTAATTGGACGACATCGAAATGATATATTTGATTTTCTCGGAACCGCGAAGCGATTGCCAAGAATTCTACCCCTACCAACATCGACATACGCATCAGCAGCAAACCCTTTACCTGCCACCAGTTCAACTGCCCCAGCTCTACCTACCCTGAGCTCCCCCATGACCGATTCCCCAAAGCCTACGCTTGAGCTCTGGCACCAGCGTCCTGGACATCTTAGCATGCAGTCAGTAAAAGCCTTACTGAAAAACCATACCGAGCCGGAAGAAGCCAAGAGCGACAACGCCCCAATACTAGATATAGTTAATATCTTGCCTACAGAGGGGATGGGGTCAGAGGAAGAAGGAGAAAAAGGGAGTCGGGAAGAGGAGAATGAAGACACTGGGCTGTGTGCTTCATGTATAAAGACGAAGATTCGAAGGAAAATTGTCCGGACACCGGTTGAGCGAACCAAGTACCCCTTTGAGCTGATTCACTCTGACCTTTGCGGTCCAGTAACTCCACCCTCTATGGGCGGAGCTTGATACTTTATCCTGTATATCGACGATTTTCTCGCAAGTCTCATGTCTACTTCTTACGGAGCAAGGCTGCTGAAGAGGTTATTTCCATCTTCAAGGAATTTGCGAAGCACATAGAGACACAGTTTCCCGGCCATCCAATTCAGCGATTCCGATGCGACAATGGAAAAGGCGAGTACGATAACCACCTTTTTCGAAGTATTTTACGCAACTCAGGAATTGCCTTTGAGCCCTCCCCACCCTATACCCAGCACAAGAATGGCGTCAGCGAACGAATGATTGGCACGATAGCGACTAAGGCAAGAGGAATGGTGATCGACTCCAATCTTGAAGACTCCCTGTGGAGTGAAGCTGTTAACACAGCAGTCTATCTACACGCCTTGTGTCCTTCCCGTACGCTTCAAGGCAAGACGCCTCATGAAGTACTGCACGGGAAGAGGGGAGATATTAGTCACTTTAGGCGTTTTGGCTATGTCGCCTATAAACTCATCCCCAAAGAGCTTCAGAACGGCAAATTCTCTCCAAGAGCGACTGGATGTGTCATGGTCGGCTATACCAATTCTACGAAAATATGGCGGCTCTGGGACCCGCAGAATACTGAGAGTGATAGCTCAAGTTCTGGCCATGCGGGGGGGACCTGGGAGACCCGAAGTGGCGGGATACGGAACTCTAGAAAAGGTCGAATTGTGAATGCTTCGGACGTTATCTTTGATCAGACGAAACTTGCTAGTCAACGCTCCTCAACCTCTCTCCAGACGGATAGGTTGCAATCACTTATGCCATATGTGGAGCTTGGGGACTCACAGGCTTCAGACTCTGGAGAAAACTCTATTATACTACAGTATAGAAATCGGGATAAAGTCATCCATACCACTGCACAACGAAGTACCAGTTACCCAACTGAACGGGAAGCCGATATGTCTGCGACCTCTATCGAAATGGAACCGTGTTCCGGGAATCCTATAGCTGTTGAGCATCGCATATCCACTATAGATGATACACAAGTAGGGTTAGGAACCACACAACCGAAGCTTCGAAGATCGCATAGGCTTGGGGGCCAGAAGAGTGCTACAGCAGTGAATCCTAGGATGGAGCTTGGTGACCCGACTAGCTACCGAGAAGCCCTGTCTCAAGATCATACTGGGAAATGGAGAGACGCCATTCATGCGGAGTTGGGCTCCTTAGAACTGAATGAGACCTGGGACTATGTCCCTAAACATGCAGGCATGAAGCCTATTGGATGCAAGTGGGTCTTTAAGACAAAGACGAACCCCAACTCCTCCAGAAAATATAAAGCGCGACTTGTGATCAAAGGGTTTGAACAAACTGACTATGGCGATACCTATGCACCAGTTGCAAAGCTCGTGAGCTTCCGCATGCTGATAGCCCTAGTAGCACACTATGGGTGGGAACTTGATCAAATGGATGTTGTTACAGCCTTCCTAAATCCGCCAGTCGAGAGTGATGTGTATATGGAACTCCCAGAAGGACTCCCAGAATATCAAGCGTGTGCAACAGCCTCTCGGAAGACTTCCAAGGAGAGCCCAGAGTTAGGTCTAGAGGAATGGGACTGCGGAGTCACTAGCAAGAATTCACTTGGGGGAACGGCTGTAGTAGGCTTTTTCCTTTTATTTTTATTTTTCTTCTAGTTATTTTTATTTTTACTTGTACCACTGTTGACGGCCCAGGGGGTACTCTTTCCTATCGAGAAATTTAAGTAGATACGGTTTAATGAGGCCTGCACTGGGACGGCCAATACTTTCTTATTTTTCTTTGGCTTGGAGTTCATGAGATAGGATCCTGTATACTGGCTGTTTGCATATGTGGGGAATTAGGAAGCAGTAGGAGTGTCGGAAATAGCTTCCTAATGTGGTGCTGTGTAGCGAGACCTCAGATAGAGTTCCGGAGGTGCTTGACTCGCGAATAGACCTCCGGTCTAGTGGATATATAGTAACAACTTGTAGACCATGGGACGAGATAGTCAATACAAGGAATACACACGCGTTCTAGCTGTCAAAACATCTTTCTCTCTATTTCTATAGTTCAACAAGAGGGTTTACGCAGCAGACGATACAGCACACCCTAATTAAGATGTTAGAAGTAGGGACTCTTGGCGAATATTTGAGAGGGAAGAAAACTTCTTCGCTGCAAGAAGTTTGCGTCATTACCTTTTCTCCCGTTACTCAGGGCATAGTTACCAAGACTTCTGACCTCTGGCTTCTAACTTTGGTTGATGCACGAGGGCGCCGTTCCTCTAAAGAGTGTCCCATCTAGACCTCACTTAACGCACCCGGTGATCAGAAGGTGAGCTTCCCGACTAAGTGAGCCCTAGCTATTTCCGCAATGTCAGATACCGACTGAGGCACTACCAGTGGATAGCATAACCAGATTACTAGGGTATGGGCGCGGGTGATCGGACAGCCAGGGATTAGGGAAGTAAGCATTTTCAGTGAACTCCAAATCCCTAGCTGTCTGATCACTCGCGTTCATACCCGAGTACTTTTCCTCAATCCCAACAGTTAAAAATTTCCCCTCTTCACTTAGTACTCTGCCGCAAAACTACTATCATTAGTAGGGTTCGTGTAAAAAAACCCTTAACTCTAGGCTAGTCTGTTCACACGCTGCTACACTTGAGCTCTATTCTCTTCGCGAAGTCAACTTAATTATTACCACCATGAAATTTTTGCATCGGCCGCTTTATAATCCCTTCATAGACCATCACCCAGGTAAATTTAACGGTTTGAGCATGAAGTTCAGGCAGAGAACACACCACAATGAGATACATGAGCCATGCGTGTATAAAAAACCCCCTTTCGATTCCAATAGACAGAAGTAGGGAGTGGGAGAGGGTTGTTGAAATTTCGTCATATCTCCTAGTATATTGAATGACACTACCGAGTATTTCTTTTACCTAGTTTGTGTTTCAGCTCCACCTATACACCACTTACATTACTACAGCTAAGATATATTTTATAGTGTTTTATTGTTATTTTAGAATTTAACATGTGCTCTCCTATCCGGTATTTAGGATTTTATGCATCTCTTATGCACCATTGTTGGTCATGATATTTCTAATATTCTCATCAGACGCTTATAGTTTGACACACATTGTTTTAGATTTACTTGGCAGGAGCTCAGGGTCAAACATGTTCGCACTTATGTTTTTTATATTGTGTTCTTTATATTGTGTTTACATATATGGGAGCGCACTTGCTTATAAATAAGGTTGCTACCCCCCACCTTGCTTAGAACAATAAGAACCAGAAATCCTACCAATCTGCTCTACTACAATTCCTCCTTGCTTAGTGTGTCCTTGCAGTACCCCTCGCACCTGCCTAGTATTATCCAGATAGAATAGATCATGCCCCTCACGTTCACACATTTGAACAGGTCATGAGCCTGGGTGTAACCGGTACAGGTTACTGGTTTGGTTTCGGAGTATGGTTTGATACTTAAAATGTTTGATGATTGAGTTTGATACTCATGATGTCTTATGTTTGGTTTCAGAGTATCGTTTGATACTTAATATGTTTTACGATTGAGTTTGATACTTATGATGTTTTATGTTGGGTTTCGGAGTATCGTTTGATACTTAATATGTTTTATGATTGAGTATGATACTTATGATGTTTTATGTTTGATTTCGGAGTATCAGTTGATACTCATTATGTTTTATTTATTTTGTCAAGAAATCGTTTGATACTTGATATGTTTTATGTGACCTTTTAAGGCTACCGTTTTGGAGTTGTTATGGTTATTGTTTACAAGGCTCCGGGTAGCCTGGCAAGTGTATTTAAGACCAGCTATTCTCCGGACTTAGAGCAAGCAGACTTTGACAGACAGATTTTTCAATATACTTGGTTGAACAGTTACTTCTTCAGTTCGCTTCGAGAATCCAATAAGACCAAACATACTTAGCTATTAGGAACTACTTGGTAGTTGCGATATAGCATCAGGGAAATGTCGCAGTGTGGTCCAAGGTGGTCCTGAACGCTCCTGGTCCACCAAGGTGGGTCATGGTCTCCGTGGTCCACCTGGTCCACTCTGATCCACTCTGATCCACACTTTTGGAAAGTTTACCGAAAATGTGGATCAGGGTGGATCAGGGTGTACCAGGAGGACCAGGGGGACCATAACCCCTCTTGGTGGACCAGGGGTGGTTTTGACATTTTGCTGATGTAGTAAGAAGTTTGTTACAACAACTTAGTCTAAGCCTCCACTACCTAGTCTTGTTATATACTGCACTTTGGTATAGAGATAGTATCTTTACCCTATCAATTCCCGCCACCACCCAGGAGGGAATTACACTGGCGGTCCTCATATTCTATAAGAAATACGCTTACACACTTCCCTCCAACAGCGATGAACTAGACTCAGTTCCCTATCCTTATCACCCTCACCTTAAGACCTTTCACGGCATTTCTGTCGGCACAATTACAAAGCACCTCGCTTAAGTACCAACTGTTGCAACAGTCGCCTTCTCTTGCTCTTCTTTTCTCAACAACCACACCGGTACATAACTCAACCAACAGGCTGTGAATACTTCTTTCTGTATAATCAAATAGGAAAGTTAGATAAAGAAAGTTACAAAGCGGTGTACATCTTTATTATAGGTTTTCACAGTTGCTGAGGTTGAACCTAGTACTGGAAGTGCTGACGGAAAGTTAGTCTCTAATTGAGGATTTTTTAGTTCTGATGAAGGAGAAAGAGGAATTCCAGGTGCTCTAAACAAGGATTCTGACACTGAAGAAGTCCTCGCCACCACTGCTGTTCCTGAAAGACCTGTAGTTAATCCTCCCACTCACGATACTCGTCGAGGGTTTACTAGAAGACCACCAATTTCTAATCCAGGGCCACCACCGGTCTGCACTCCCTCTTATCCTCAAGTTCAAACTCCACTACTTAGTACCCAACTCTCTGCTGTTGCTCTCTCTCATCTATCCACACCAGTCAGAAACCTGTTTACTGGCCAAACAATGTCTGCACAAACTGCTGAACCTTCGACAGGCCCATGCCCTGATTCCACCAATACGAATCCTTCAGATAGGAAAGGTAAACGAACAGCAAATACAAACCAGCACACCAATCTATTTACACGAGGTTTCGCCTCTTCCCACAAACTAGGTTCTCTCCTAATGCCTAGTGGTTCAGAAAAGTACTGGACTGGCGTGACATTTCAGAATTTGTTTTACTCTTATTTAATTGTTGGGATCTTGTTATAGGCACAGAACAATTATCAAAAGAAGAAAGAGATAAAGACAGGGATATTAGTAACTTTGATAATGTTAACGGATATCGTTTTTACAATCCTCTCTGTCTCTCGGGGCAATACTTGTAGCAGGTAACCGATAGTTTCTCTAATGATCACCATCTCTCGTATTTCGCTTCTGTGATAGCTAAGTCCTCTGACTCCTATCTAGCAGTGTTGATTGCTGGGTTAGTGTAAGGCAATGGTGTCTTAATTCCCGAATGGATGATAATGTTAGAATCCTCTCGCCGCCGGGTGATACTTGCAGCAGGTAACCGATAGCTCGCTAACGATCTCGTTTCTTAGCCCAATAACTGTTGTGATAGCTGAGCCTTGTAACTCCTATCTCGCAACATTGATCGCTAGGCTCCATTAACACAATGATATCTTGATTCCCGAAAGTGTGATAGGTAAAAGGTATTTGTATTGAAAGTATAGTGTATAAAAGAACTTAGATGGTTGCGTGAAGAACCCAAATCCCATACCCTTCTCTTTTTTTATTTTTTATTTTTTATTATTATATCATGTATTCAATGTTACGGTATGAGAACTTGCATGCAGTGCTAGCTATGGCGTAAACAAACCCTGAATCGCAAAACATAATAACAAAAGAAAAACCACCTCCAAACATCTCTAAGAGTGTCAAGTACTCGACACGTCACCAAACATACGGTTAACAAAGGAGAGTAAAATCACAGTAACGGCTAAGAAACTATTCTGCTGGGATAGGAAACTAACACCGCTATCCACCACCAGGGAATACCTCAGAGGGGGCGCGGAGGAGGAGTGGTCAGGAGGTCCACGGGGCGGGGGCCAACGGGGGATGATGAGAAGACCATGGAGGTGGGGGAGGGAAGAAGAGAAGAAAACATGTGGGGAGGAAAGGCGGTGCTGGTGGACTTAATGTAGGCGGCAAGTGAAAGGAGGAGAGACGAGGAAGACCAGAGGGGAGCGTCAGGGCCAACTGAAGAGACGCCTTGGAGGTGGCGTAGTCTGGCTGGGGCTTTGGCGGCACAGCGAAGGACAGTGTGACTGAAGGACTTGGGCTTGTCTCCACACAGTGGGCAAAGTGGTGAGTCGGTAGCGTTCTACCAGAATGGGTCAGCAGCCAGGTAGCTCTTTGGTGCTCGCATCTGATAGTTGCGGCTGGCAATGCACTTCCCAAGGCCCATAAACCGATCTGGTGAAAGCCA
>Ga0307507_10006454_pt1 | contig 18009 bp, 3 predicted proteins | sample 7_EM_MG_FD_207223 | JGI IMG/M metagenome (GOLD analysis project Ga0307507, IMG submission 207223) | Populus trichocarpa ectomycorrhiza microbial communities from riparian zone in the Pacific Northwest, United States - 7_EM | ecosystem: Host-associated > Plants > Roots > Unclassified | place... | reverse complement strand
ATAAATACGATTTAAAAATTAAGTCTAAAGTAATCTTTACCCAAATTGATAAAATTTCTGGAATTTATAAAACTCTAAAATAAGATTTTATTACCAAAAGGAAATCAAATGGGTTAACAGTATTGTATAATTGAACAGTTAGTGCCCGTGATTATTTTTGTCTCTGTGGACAGGCATAAAATTAAAAAAGCGAGGTCACTTTGTCTGCCTGCTAGATCCAACAATATTTTGTGGTTGTAGCTGTGCCATAGGTATGCCAACGAAACCTCTCAAATACAGTCAAATTGTGATTTTAACCCCTTCTACTATTCTCATGAAGCTTTGCTTTTGAAGCACATAATTCTCATCCCGTGTACTTTGATTTATACCTCTTTTTCTATAATGGATTTATACCTCTTTTTAAGAACTTAAATAATTATGATTCACACTAAAATTATTTCCCATTGACACATGTTAATTCTGCTTGGAAAAATACCGTAGAATGAGTGTAAATATGATTTATTATGTATATGTTGTGAACTATGAGTAATTCGGTACGTTAATCATGATGTGATTGCATAATAAATCAGGTTTTATATGTATATGTCTTGTACCAAGCAAAACTAAATTTTTTTATAAAATGGTATTCTATACACAATTGTTAGAGACGACAACTACAAGGTCTCGATACCTTTATCATCAACAAAAATGAAGGATTAAATACAAATTTGTCATTAATTAGCGACTCCAGCAGCCAATCACTCACAATTTAATTAGTTTCCGAGTCATGCTTACACAAAACTTGCACAGACCGATTAACTTTTATAACAGTAATTTGAAAAAAAAAAGAAAAAAAAATTAATTTACACTCACATTGGTGGAGCCATGGGCCGGCCCTCGAAGATCGAAAAAGTTCTTTCAAATTCAACTTTTGTCAACCTTTTATAAAAGGTCATCGTGTTTGTATGTAATGATCCTAAAAATAATAATAATAAAGATGTTGCATTTTGGCCTTTCAGGTAATATTTGGTATGTCGGTTAATATTAATTAGATTGGACTAGATTTAACTAAATAAATATAAACTTTTAGTTCAAAAATTGATGGATCAATGGTAAATAGAGTATTTTTTAATTTAAAAATGATAAATTATTAGGAAAGTTATTTTGATATGGGATGAATATTCTTAGTAAATTAACTATGAGATAAATTAAGAAAATCGGTACGCAAAATGGTAAGGAGTGATAATTATTTTAAAGGAAGGAATTTTATAACATCTAGGGTGAAAATATTTATAAAAATAGAAGGAAATTATAAATAAAATAATATATGATTTTACGCGTGAAAAATATTAATCATCGGTAGAAGCACTATATACAATTACATTATTTTAATTGAAAGTGGTGAAAACTACGAGAAATATTTATTATGATTATGGATGGGAGCATCTAATAAATTAGTTTGAGAATTTTAACAGTTTAAGTAAATAAAGCAGCATGTAAATTCAGAATTTTTGTTCAAATTTTCTATTGTCTAGTTTTATGATATTAAGCATAATACTGAATTTAACTATTGGATCAGGCTGAATTTTTACAAATTTTTTTTGATATATTCTTTTATATTGGGTTAAATTTTTAGGTCAATCGGAGTTCAGAAATTTTACAATAACAATGGTAGGATAAATTACATAAATAACACATAGGCATGAGTAATGATAATTTTGTAATTAAGTAAAACATTCATTCATTTTCTCCTTTAAATAGCTGGCTCCAGCTGTAATGAAAGAGAGGAGACAATTTTTTTTTTTCCAAATAAATGGTTTGATCTTTTTAAGTATATGAGTTGGAGTATGTTCATGAGAGATCATTGATAGAGAAAATAAGATTAAAGAGGGATTTGGGGGAGAGTTTGAAAGAGAAAGTTTGAAACTTCAAAGAGAAATAAAGGATTTGTAAGGGAGAAGAAGTGGAGGAGAAACTTGCATGGGAAACCATACATACATAACAACTTGGTAAAGTGTTCTTCACCAATTAATTCTTGTTATTTTGAATATAGAGCAAGTTTTAGGTGAAAACCTTAACTTTTCAAGTTAGGGTTCTTGAATAAATTAAATTTGAAGAAAAATATGTTGATTGTGATATTGTTATAATGACATGGAATATATGTTACCTAGAGTAAAAATTAGTTAGAATAAAAGAAATAAAATCAAGAGATAACAATTAGTTTTAGAGCCTGCGATAGTGAATGTGTGGGGGGAAATGATAATTTAATGGAAAATGGGTGAGTTTTTATGTTAATTTGAAATAAATATGTGAAAAATGTGTTGTGAATTAAGTTTTGGTCTTAATCTTATAATTTATGTTATAGGTATGTTAAGGAAAATGTGTTACACATTATGAAAATAGTGAGAAATATTGAAATAATATATAAAGGTGATAATTAGAACATGTTTTGATTATGTGGCATGTAAAGATAGAAGTGTAGAATATGATTTGAATCCTAGCTAGATTCTTAAAAGTATTGGATTTAACTATGGATTTTAATAGTTGTTGGGTTGTGGGATTTCATGAATATGAAATTGTTAAATTCTATAATATTATGTTTTAGTAATGTGCTAAAAAAGAGTGAAATACATTAGTATCAAAGGGAAATGTGTGATTGGTTATAAATGGATGATTGGTGTGGCATAAATGATTTTTAGTGAAGAATTATAAAGGATTAAAGAAGAAATTGTGATAACCGAAAGGGACTTGGAGTTGGCCACATATGTAGATGGTTGATTTAATTTATTTTAATTCTTATGAAGTGTATGTAAATTAGTGGGCACTATGAAAGGAATGATGTTGGGATAGAAATTAGTTGATTATACTTAAGTGATTTGAAATTAATCATGCATTTTCAATTAGGGTTCAAGAATAGAAAATTGAGACAATAAGACAATGCTTGTAACTTCTTAGAGGGGTATAAAAATTATGTTAATTAGAATGAAAAAAATAAATAAGATCAACTTAGAGATTAAATATAAAACTAAAGTTTAGGCTGACCATATGGAATAAAACAAATCAGTATAATAATTATGGAATACTATGTTATTGGATATATTGACATGAATAAGTATGTTTCTAGAGAAAAAGTTTATATTAGTGATGTATGCAGGAAAGTGATTTTGCAAATATGTGGATTTTAAATTGAATACTTTTATGATGTTGTATGTTAGTTAAGTAAATGGAAATGTTTTAGAATTGTAATAATTAAATAACTTTAGGGTAAATGCATGTTGGTATAAGGGGGGGATATGTGTGTGTGTGTGTTTTGGAGAATTATATGTGGAAACATATTTTTATTTGGTTGTGATATGATGCTTAATTATGTATTAAGAGAACTTTGAAAATTGTTAATCTTATTCATATTAACTAAATTGTTAATATGTAAAATGGTGAGATTTGGAAAGGGGTTAAAATGTTAGATAATTAAAGTGGTTTAAATATCTTATATGAAAGTAAGATTGGTAAATGAAAGATAATCTAAATTTGAAAAAAATAGTAAATTATGTATACAAACAAGAAAGATATTAAACCTAAAATGGTTGGGAACATGGGAAATGAAGCTTGGAAATCTAAAAATTATATATGTTAAGTTAAAGAAGGGTTATGTAAAAAAATTGTGTAAAAAGGTTTAGATTTCATGAAAATTGATTTAATGAGACTAATGATATATTGATATTGGTATCTTTAGTGGTATTAACAGAGGCACCACGAGCAGGAGCAGGATCATTTATGTTTGGAGGAGCTCGTATAGCTATAGAAGCAAGTAAGTGCCTATCACCTCATCCTATTTAAATTTTTAGTATGTTCCTAATTTTGTTTATTTAATATGCATTAGTACAAATTGCGTTGGAAATAGAAATAGAAGTTAACTCGTAAGAGGGAAATATTGTATAACTCGATTTAAATAGAAGTTGAGAATTGAGTATAAAAAGAGGATTCAATTCTAATCAAATATAATTATCTATTCATTTAAAGATAAAGCATAAATCATTGTTGCTAGCCTTTTCTGTGTCGTTAAATTCGTGTCATCGAGATATTTTTTTATAGTATTGATGGTGTTGTTATCGGAGTTTCAATGTGTTTCCAAGGTCTTTTTTTTGTTTTTTTTCTCTCCTCTCTCATCCTTGTAATTTTTTAAGAAAAAACAGAGAGAGAGAAAAAGAAATAGATCTTAAAGGCATAATAAAGCTCCGATAATGATATCATCGATACCATCAGAAAGATCACGAGGAGATAAGTTCAACGATACTAGAGAAGGTCAGCAATGGTGACTGGAGTAGGCCACACAGGCTCCCTAAAGGCAAGTGAGCTCATGTAGCCCACTCCGGTTTCCATTAGTAATATTTCCTGATGTCGTTGGACTCATCTCGTCAAGATTTTTCCGATAGTATTATTGGTGTCGTTGTCGAAACTTTGGTGTGCCTCCAAGATCTTTTTCTTTCTTTCTACTCTCTCCTCAATTTAATTTTTTTACATATCAATTTATATTTGAAGAGAGTTACAAATAACATTTATATTTTGGAGGTTGCAATATGACTCTCTCAATTATGATATTTTTCTAAATATTTTTTTAGCATTGTGTTATTTCTTAAAAAAAAAAAATTGTGCTAAAAAACCTCGTAATTATAGGAATCATTGATGTGATAGTAACTGAAGTGACAAAGAAAATTTTCATCTTGATGGCTCAAGTTTGTGGCCTAAAAATCGCTGAAGAACAACTCATATATACAAGTCAACGATCGACCTACGATGGGCATATTGTAAGGTTCGACCTTGAAATTATTATTGTAAGTACTAACTGTCAATTTAGGTCAAACCATAGTACCTATAAGGATTAACAAACTTAAAAAAAAAACCATTATAATGTATATTATATAAAACATTGACTAAATTTACTATTAAAACACAAGGTATTACAACAAATAAGTTAACCAGAGTCATTGGTCAACCTAACCCATGACATAGACCTGATCCCGGGCTGCTCTCTCAGTCGGGTTTTAAAGCTATAATAAAAATTATTTGTATCCCTACATTGACTCGGGTCAATGGTCAACACGACTTATGACCTGGGCCTTGTCCTGGGTCGACCGCCTTATCAAATTTTAAAACTATAAAAATAATTATTTTTATCCTTACGTTGACCCGGCCAATTGTCAACCCAACTCATGACCCAAGTCTTGCCTTAAGTTGACCCGCGAGTCGGATTTTAAAAATATGATAATAACCATTTTTATCATTCTGTTAACCTGGGTCAATGATCAACCCAATCTATGACTTGAGCTTTGCCCTGTGTCAAGCCCTAAGTCATATTTTAAAAACTATGATAATAAACATTTTTATCCTTATATTGACCTTGATCAATGGTCAACCCAATCCGTGACACAAACCTTTTCCCAAGTCAACCTCTTAGTCGAGTTTTAAAACTATAATAGTAACCATTTTTATCTTTACATTGACCCGAATCAACCTGAGTTAACTCTTATATAGAGAATTGGACAAGCTTATCTTACCCTTTTTGGTAGGACAAGAATTTCTCTACTATAATAGCCTTGGATAGGAAAAAAAAAATTGATTTTTGTATTGTCTAAAGGTACACCAAATAATTTCATAAAAAATTTATCATGTTTAGTCCATTTTTGTTCAATGTACCAAACACTATCTCAATATCCAATATTAATATTTGAATTTTTATTTTTTATGTGGGAACTTTTTTTATCTATTGTCAGCTTCCAACAAAAAATTCCTAGTTCCACTTTACTCAGAGTAAGAGGTACCCTTGTTTTGTCCACTAAAACTTGTTTAAAGTGAGTCCACTACACCTAGTCCCCCGGTAGATCCACTACGAGCATGAAACTAGCAATTTATGACAATCATAATTTCATTAGCCATGACCCAATTCTGGATTATTCCCTGAAAATCAATTTTTTTAAAAAAAATAAAAATATAATAAAGGTTGGCAACGTGAAAAGTGCAGGCCGGGAAATTAAACAGCAATTTTGAAGGAAATTTTAAAGCCTAATTGTACCATATTATGTCCAAAAATGGAGAAAAATGCAAATTCAATGTCAAATTAAATGATTATTGGACGAATTTGCATAACAATTAAGTCCAAGGACATAATTAAATTTTTAATAGGCCAATTTGATTTAATTATAGGCCAAATTGAATTTTAATTATGTTTAAGAATTAATTTGGTTTCAATTGAAGGATTTAATTAAGTGTAAGGACTTAATTATATTTTAAATTGGCCAAATTAATTTTATTTGGAGCTTAATTGGTGAAAATGAAGTTTGGGAGCCTAATTTGGGTTTAATTGAGAAGATCAAAATTTTAAGAGATCAAATTTAATTTTTACCAAGTTCATTGATTGAACTCAGGGGCTAAATTGCAAGTAAATTGAAGTTTTGGGGTCAATTAGGGGTGAAATTGACAAAATTCGCAGCTAATGACCAATTTGCAAAAGGCGCCAAACTATATGGGTGTAATTGATAAAAACCAAGGGTGAAATTGAAGAAATTGAAAGTTTAATGGTCAATTAGTGGTTAAATTGCATGAAACTGAAACCAAGGACCATAATGAAAAAGGCGTGTAAATTCAGGGTTCTAATTCAAGTTCTTCAGGGGCTAAAATGCACTAAATCAAAAGTATAGGGTCAATTAGGGGTGCAATTAAATCAAATGTAAAGATAGAGGACTGAAATGAACTTTGGCCGAAAACATAACTCTGGTACTGTTCATCTTCTTCTTTAATTTTGTTTGAAATGACAACTCAGGGAGGCTATTTTGTAGGTGCATTTAATGCATCTAATGTCCATAAAAGTTGACAAATCTTACATGTAAATGATCCTCTGCAATTTCTCTACATCCCTATATGGCCCGTTCAGGCTGAATGACAATCCATCGGCACTGGCGCCTGCCTAAAGATACCAACTCAGTCAGCCTTTTCCTGCAGATTTGACAACACAAGATGCCTACTTTGAACCAACGGTTGGGATGCTTTCCAATTGAATCAAGGGTTGAATTTTTTTCCCAGTGTAGACAAGATTGCCCACTTCCACCGCCTATAAATAGACGTGGATTTCAGGCCCTGAGGGAGCAGAAAACTGGGTCCAAAGTAAGCCACAAAATCAGCCTCTTCCCAGTTTCTGCCACCTTCTCTCTCTCTCTCCGCCATTGCAAACTCCAAGCCACGTTGCCACCAGCTCCACCAAAGGAAGCCAACACAACCACTTATCGGCCACCAAGCAGCCCCTGGGGATCTCTCTCTCTTCTCCTTCCGGTATATCTCTCTCCTTTGCAAACCTTTTTCTTCTTCCTCCAACAGCCTACTCCGGCCACCATTCCCTCATCTGATGCCTCTTGAGCGACCGGTCGAAACACCTCATCACGTCCGAGACCCCCACGCCAGGCAACTTACTCCATCCCTGCCTTGCATCAACCTTCCCCGTGCTACCTGCTTTGGTCGTTGCATGCAGAATTCATTTTGCATGCAGCGACCAAAATAATTAACTTTCCACCTTAGGCCGGACCAGTTCTGGCCTAGCCCAAATATATGGGTCGGGTATGTCCCAACCCCAAAAAGAGAGAAAGAAAAAATATTTTGGGCCGAGATTGGCCCAACTGTTTTAGGCCGATATATGCTTGACCCAGCTATCTAGGTCGGCCCAGCCCATATATTTTGTAATATATTATTATTATATTTTAAAAAAACAAAAATATCCAAAAAAATTTCAAGAGGCATTTTAAAAAATTTGTGATTTTCTCAAATGTTTTTTCTACCAATTTTGCTTAATATTGGGTTGTATACTTACACTGTAAGATATAAACCCGATATTAAAATACCTGGTTTTCTTCGAAATGTTTTCAAAAAGAATCCAAAAAATAATTTTCAAAAAATCTTAAATATTTTAAATTAATTGCCCCTTTAACAAAAACAAAAATTTTTTTCATACATACGGTCAAATCCTAAAAATTTTCCAAGCATATTTTCATAAAAAAATTGCATCTTTCTTATGTTTTGAAAATCCAAAAAAAAAATGGATATCATAACCAGTTTATGATAATCCATTAGGGTTTGGCCAAAATATCAAAAAAAAAATTCCAATCTTTTTTTTTAGAGTCTAGATGTAGACTTTAATATCTGTAAGGTGTAAAATTACATGATAAAGTACACTCTCAGGTATTAAAGATACAAGGTGTAAAAATGCTATGCTAAAATTCAGACTTTAGAGCGGTTAGGATTTAACTCGATAAGGTAGAGATTTTCTCATGAAGAGAGATTTACCTTGAACCTTAGAAAAGACCAACGAATAGAAACACGACTTAGAAAAAACAATCAAACAACAATGCAGCTTACCTTAGGTTAGGACGCACTGGGGGTGATGCATATTTCCCTTGCACAACCAGTCTCTTATCTAGACTCTCGCAGACCATAGGTTCCCAGTAACCATAATACTAGGTGGCGACTCTTGAACATTAATCATAATTTTATGATTAAATACAAAAACTTTTCCAACACCACACCTCACACAAGAGGCATGATATAAAGCATCTGTTGTCGTTGAACGACATCGCGACGCGAACCCGCGACAAGCCATACGGTTCAATGAGTACCATCCCAATCATCTTTCTCTTCATCATAGATTAGGAATTTCTTTGTTTGATCATGAACTCGATCGTGTAAATTAAATGCTATCATATTTACTTGGCAAAATCAAATTGGATGTATTTAGCAGATAGTCAAAAAGATACACCAGTAAAAAGTAGTAATGTGCATCAAAATATTCCAAGTTTTTTTTGCCTTACAATATATTTTTTATTGTGCTTTTTAAATTATTTTTTTGCTAGAAAAAACATTAATAAGAAACATCAAATTGATGTTTTTTAATATGTTTTTGGATGGTTTTGATGTGGTAATGTTAAAAACAAAAAAATAATAATAAAAATATTATTTTGATGCATTTTCAATTAAAAAACATTTTTAAAAAGTATCACACATTACAATACCAAACACACATTTATACTTTTCTAGAGTTGTGAGATTGAAGTAATGATTTACATGTCATTGCTATACTTTTCCAAGAGTAATTACAGATGTTTTTGTGGACCTTAGCACAATAAAAGATTTTTTTTTAGAAATAACATAGTCCATAAAGTATTCAAGAAAATAACAAAATTAAGAGAGTCAGATATGATATTTTCAAATCATGAGTCACAAGTCATAACTCTATTCAAATTATAAAAACAGTACATAAAAAATTAAATTGAGGAGAGAGAACAAAAGAGATGGAAGAGAGAAAGAAAGAAAAAAAGAAAAAAATCTTGGAGGCACTTCAAAGTTATAATGATATCATCACTGATAACATCAAAAAGATCTTGATAAGATAAATCTAATAAAACCAGACAAAATCATTAGCAGAGACCAGAGTGATTTACACGAGCCGCTCGAAAATGATGAGGCTTACTTGCTTTCGAGCAACTTCTGTAGTCCACTTTAATTATCATTGCTAACATTTTCTGGTGTCGTTAAAACGCTTTGCATGATCGTGTGCATGCTCCTCTCAAATAAGAAATCAAAATGCCTGATCCATCCATTTTTGGAAGGGAAAAACAATCTGGTAAGCAAATCTGTCAACCAAACAAGATGATTATGTAAATAAGTGACCACTGAAGCAAGGATTCATTCTTCTTAATATAGTTAGGTATAGTTGTGTGTTTCTGAATATTAGAGAATCTTTTTCTTCACAAAGCAACAGGATCCTGTATAATGGCACAACAGTAAGAGAGCACCAGGTTTGATCGTTCCTTAAAAAAGTATGAACCCTGCAATATTTTCCACACATATGCTGCCGTGGAAGATCACCATGGTACTTTAATAAACCAGCATGGTAGCTGAGTCACACTGCTGGTGCCTGGTAGGTCTAAAGTGGTACAATATTAATATCAGTTCATGTTTCTTGCCTTTACTTTTATTTTGTCTCGAAATTCTGGATTTTGTTGACAGTTAAACCCCTAATTAATAGTCTTTGACGGGTCAAGATATATACCAGTTGCTCTCTTGTTTAAAATATTACTCTGAATTAACTGCAAAAGTTGATTAAAACAAAATCTTTCAAAAAAACTTCTGACTTTTAAGATTTCTAAGGTGACTGGAGAAAAGAACAATAAGCCCTGTATGAACCATGGATGGTGTTTTTGGAGTGTTTCTCGATAAGCCTTAATAGTTTTGGTGAATCATTGTTTTTTAGGTAACATCTGATTCTTTAATAAACAAGAAAAATAGAAATATTTGAACTCTTTAAACCAGATTTTTTTAAAATAAAACTCTTATTTGAATGATCTAAATCTGTAGATTTGAAAACACATAATTCTTATTTAATTAAAGATAAAATCCCATCTGCAAATTAGATCTAAAAAGACCAAGCCTCGCTATAGAAAATAAATAAAAGCACGAACGAGAAATATCTTATTCATATAAATGGAAACGAAACAAAAATCAATAAAAAACAAGTTGTCACCTGTTAAGAGTAACAACAACAGTTCAAAATAGGATTTAAGAAGAGGTATATATTTTGTTGAGAGAGAAAAGGGAGAAATAAAAAATAAAAAGGTATATAGAAGAAGAAAGGGCATAGCATTAACAAAACAACTACATGGAGTAGAGTATATATTATGATGTAGTAAACAGGTAATGTCAGTGTTTGGTATAACATTTTCTTTTTAAAAGTGTTTTCCAATTTAAAATGTATCATAAAAAAAAATAAAAAAAAATTCTTTTATTTTTTACATCAACATATTAAAATCATAAAAAAAAACACCTAAAAACATCAATTTGATTTTTTTTAATAAAAAACACATTAAAAAGCAAAATCTATCACAATATTAAACAAGCACTAAGTTTTTTTTTTTTTAAGTGTTTTTCAATTTAAAATGTATCATAAAAAAAAATTAAAAAAAATTCTTTTATTTTTTACATCACCATATTAAAATCACCGAAAAAACACCTAAAAATATCAATTTGATTTTTTTTAATAAAAAATACATTGAAAAGCAAAATCTATCACAATATTAAACAAGCACTAAGTTCTTTAATCATTTCATAACAATTCAAATAAAAGAGTGGAAAGCAAGTCATCCGTCCCTTATAAAAAGAAAAAAAATACAGGCCTAGGCATACGGGTCTCCCTCATACCCACATGTTTGGACTTTATTGTAACAGGCTCTTTTGCTTTTTTGATCCCTTTTTAATTTTTTTTAAATAACATCTTTTAATATGGGTATTTTTTTCTTCTCATTCCATCCTTTAATATATAATTTTTATTTAATTTTATTATTTAGTATTGGGTTTATGGTAAATTAATTTTTGTTTTTTTATCATATAATAAAATAAAATAAAAAATAACCTGGTCTCTTTTTTCTTCCTTTCATATTTTTTCTTCAAGCTTGCCTTATAAAAAAGGTTTGAAATCCAACCAAATTGACTATTTTAAAGTAATTCAACTACACTAAATCTTCTGATTCTAGTTAAAGAGTGCAAAGGATGTCACTCGAATAATTTATATTAACAAATACAAGATAAAATTTAAATTTATTCTCCTTTTTTTGTCTGATTTAGATTAAAAACAAAGAAAAAAAATTAAACAATCATTTTTAAGATCTATAAAAATCTGTAAAAAAACCAGTCATTTAAGATCTATACTATTCTTTTACCATCGACAATTTTATATAAAAAACTTGTTTATAAATTACAAGTACTAAATATTAAACGTGGCAGATATTTTTAGGGGTGATTATGTCCTCGTGTATATATATAGGTCTTACAAGCTAGAGTTTAATTACAAATCCACCATGATTAGAAATTAATTAACACTACCAAAAGCTAATTAGTAGCTATGAAGAAATAAGAACAAGAAAAAAATTAAGATATGGTTGTATTTGTTACAACTACGTTATCATCAAATATTATACTTAAATATGTAAGAAATATTTTCTGATCAAAATACCACCTTTAGATTAAAAGATTCATAAGAATCTACTTTTAAAAATCTTATATGAGATTTGAATCCTGGTGCCTAAAGAAGAAATTTTCATAATGATAGTAAATACCATACCAAACCAGTCAGATTTCCATAAACAATTAATGGAAAAGGGAAGCATCATGCATTTTGATACTTATCTTGGACAATTTCCATGTTGCTGTTTTGCTATTGCATACCAAAATTGTCTTGTGTGATCCTCCAAAAAAAAAAACAATCAAAATACATGATCTGTAACATCCCCGTTCCGGGATAAAAACAATAATTTCATGTCAACTGAAAAACAGAGTAATTAAATTTTTTTTTCTATATATATTCTTGGTCTTCATATTAAAGTCTACCAAAATTTCGACGGAGTCTCCCCTATACCGGAAGATCCCAAGTTATCGACATGTAACCTGTTTACACTTCTAATAACTCGCATCTGCTAACTCAATCCCGACCCAATCATCCTGGGTCTCAATCCCACAAATATTATCACACCTATCAACCATAATATTTATGATATACATTATTTAACAAAATATCATTATGGATGGATAAAAATATAAATACTCATACATGAAATATGGTTATATGAAAAACAGAGTTAAGTTCATTTAATCAAGTTTAAACATTAATTATACAAATTAAGTTGTACAAACATTTTCATGTTTACAAAATACAAGGGTATACTCCCTATAACCTAGATTACAAGAAGGGAACATAAGCTAGGATCTACTCCTATCATGCATATGATGGTCTTGAAACAAAATACATATTATTGAAACATGAATATCACAATAAATATAACAACACGAATATCTAACAATTTAAAAAGGGTAATATGCATTCATATTTTATTCACTTCTCCCTTCTGGTTTTCATTAGAATATCTTCCTTGTTCAACTACTAATAAATGTTTCCTCTCCTATTATCAACCTCCATTCTAGATTTTATAAGATTAATCAGGATTATTTCTGCTTAACACATTACCGATACCAATTCCACTAGTATCATTATCATCACCCCGTAAGAGTCGATGCAAGGTGATCCCCTTACCCGGAATCCTAACATACACTAAATGTATGCTAGTCAATACATGTTTGATCCCCTCATCCGGGATCCTAACATACACTAAATGTATGTTAGTCCAAACGTGGCGATCTCTTTACCCAGGATCCTAACATACACTAAATGTATGCTAATTCGCGCCCCAAATCACACTTCTCATATTTCTTTTGTCACCGATAATTTCATCATTTGGCAATTCACACAACAACCTTTCACCTTGAATACACATACATTCAGTAATTCACATTTCACATCGGTAATATATTAAATCATGGAATTTAACTAGAAAGTATAGGTGCAATTCACCTACCTGCAATGGAAGCTCTACTCGTGCTCCCCTGTTGCTGTTGCACCACGCTTATGGTCCCTCCTGCAAATCACAGGTTTATCCCATAAATTTTCCTCACTCAAGGATATGTTTTATAATAACCATATCAATAGCCAATAAGTCTTTCTTTCAATCATTTCTTAATATTTTACGTTTTTCTCATTACCCCCGTTAATATTATCGTTCTTTGTCCAACCATAGTTATCATTCCTTTATTTATATTTGAAATGTTTTTGTTTAAATTTTGAACTGTTACTATCTAGACATTGAACTATTACCATCCGACCTCTCCTCAGATTTTTAGCTATATCTAAAGTTATAGAACTCTGTTTCAAGTGAGATTGGTCTCGTTGGAAAACTAAGACATGAGGCTACAAGTTCTCTAAAGGAAAAGAACCCAGTTCTGCCTCTAAGATCGTCAAAATTTCTCATCAACAAACATTTAGACTGTTACTGTCTTGTTTTTGAATCGTTACTGTCCGACCTCTCCTCAACTTTTTAACTATATCTAGAGTTATAGAGCTCTGTTTCAAGCGAGATTGGTCTTGTTGGAAAGCTAATACATAAACCTACAAGTTCTCTGAAGGAACGAGAACCCAGTTATGCCTCCAAGACAGTCAAAATTGCTCATCAACAAACATTTGGACTGTTACTATCCAACTGCTACTGTCTAGACATTGAACTATTATTGTCCAACCTCTCCTCAGATTTTTAACTATATCTAGAGTTATAGAACTCCGTTTCAAGCGAGATTAGTCTCGTTGGAAAGCTAGGACATGAGGCTACAAGTTCTCTGAAGGATGGAGAACCCAGTTCGGCCTCCAGGATAGTCAAAATTGCTCATCAATGAACCAAACCTACTACCCTACAGGGTCTGTCATGACCCAGTCTCGGTTGGTGACCCATAGCTGGAGTTCTATAACTCCGAATTGAGCAAGACTAATTTCCTTAGTTAGTCAACATTCAAAACTACAATTTCTATGAGGAACCTGATCCTAATTCCTTCATCCTCCTACCTGAAATCCCTCTGAAAGTCAAGAGACGAACCTGTCCAGATTCGTCAACCTTTCCATTTACACACAACACATGAAGTTATTTAATTTAACAAATAATACTTTTTCCTCAATTCAAGTCTAAGAACTCTAATCTATAATTCAACATTCAGGCATCAATTCATAATTGACTTTGAAACGACTCATAGACCATGTTTAGAATACCTTACCCGGTACGAATCAAGGTTTCGATCCTCAACTCCCTCCTTTTCTTTCTAATGACAGCCGACCCTCCCCTCTTCTCTTCTTGTTCAAATTTTCTTATTAATCCCTTGCCCACAAGTGTTTATTCTACCTATAACACTTAATCTTGGATGGGTTCTTGAAATTTTGGTGTTTCTCTCTTGATTTGCAAAAATGGATACAAAAACTCCCTCTTTTCTTTCTTTACGATAGCTGCAGATTTTTTGTGAGAAGAGGAGTATTTATGCTCTATAATTATTCTTATTTGCATTTAGGCCCCATTTTCTTTAATTGTTTTCTTTTGGCCCCCACGTCTTTTTAGTTTAGTTTATTTTCTTTAATTTAATCCAGCTTTGATTTTCCCGGGATTTACATGATCCATCCATTTTTTTAAAAGGGACAAAAAAATACAAGCAAATCTATCAGTATCAAAGAAGACTAATTCATTGTAATCCTATATAAAGCATAGTTAGGAAAAAGTTTGCTCTACAATACTAATAAAGTTATGAAAAAACTTCACACATAAATGGATCTAGCTATGTTCTGGAACTAGCCTGAGTTATTCTGGTAAAATAGTCTCTCGCAGAATGAGTAACACCTTGATACTTAAGTTAATATGTGTATAAGAAGATAATGTAAAAATAAAAAGAAAGGTATGTTGCGTGCATATCGGGGTGTGACTCGATTATAAGTTTGTTGTGTGTGGTTCTATGGCCTGTCAATATCTATTTTCCTTATACTTGGTGAGTCTAAGTGTATTTATATATTGAGTATAGTATTGTAATTTCTTCAAGGAGGAGGAATCGCATCATTGGCCATCCAAGTGGATTATCGGTTATTATGATGCTCTTGTGGGTTTTGTGCCTGTTCACAATTGAGATATGTAGCTATTAGTGATAGAATATGATATCTATCCTGCAATAATCTTGTGTATGAGATAGAAAAAATATGTGCTACATGTAAAATTGTCAGATAATATTTCATAGAATAATACATAGAGGTATGAGTCATGTAGCTTTGTTTGGCAAAGAAAAGAGAGGGAATAGAGAAAAGGAGAAGAGAGAGAGTAAAGAGAGAAAAAGAAGAGAGTAATAGAGAAGAGAGAAAGATAAAATGGAGAAGGGGGGAAAGGACTGGTCACCTCGCCCAAGAGGTGACTAGAGAGGCTGGTCACCCAAGCCTGGCCTAGGGTGACCAAGGTTGTTTACGTTAAGGCCCAACAATTTGAATTCTTTTTATAAAAATTTGATTGTTTTCTTTTGTATTATTTTATACCATCATTTTCCCCCAAGTCTTTAAAACAAACATATTTGGAAGACTTTAGTTAGAAGTGGGGGGGGATTATCTTTTCTAAACATGTTACCTTTATAGTTGTGAATGCCATTTTTATTGAGACATAATGAAGACATGAAGATATGTTTTTATGGAGTTTTAGAGGTTTTTATAGAGATAGGTTTTGGACACATAGTCATGGAGATTTGGAGATATAGACCATGGAGATTTTTCATTGAGACATCAGTCATGGAGATCGTGATGAAGACTTTCATTGGAGTTATGAAGATTTTTCAGGGGAGATATGGAAACTATACTAAGTTTTTTCTTGGAGAAACAATAATATTTTATTAAAAAACTCAGAAGAGAGATATTTTTTTTAATATAATCTAGTGATTATTGAATCTTAACTAGCGCATTAAGTACAAGTGCGCAGACTTCTTTCCCTAGCTCTAGCTACTTTTCTTTTCTCACAAACTAGTGGAGGTAATATCTAGTTATAAATCATTTTATTTTATCTTTAGTGTATGGCACTCCTTAGTGTCATGCTCGTTGTCATGGTGAAAGAGACAAAACTTATTAGGGTTCTTCGTGTTTGCATTGCTTTTAATGGGAGGAGAATATCACACAATCAATCTGTGTGGTGGTCAAATGTGTAGTCATGAGCTTGGAGAATGTCAAACGATCATGAATGTACCCCCTTGGTGCTTCTTTTAGATGCTCTTATTGGAGATTGATAGCTTGGTAAAGACTTTGCTCATGCGTGAAAACATAGAGACCTGGGTTTTATCACACTAGCTTCTTCCAACTCGATGTAATTTTTTATTACCTATTTGAAGTTAAGGAGACTTTTTGTATAACCTTTCTCATAGTGAATAGTATATACTACACTAATTAGAGCTTCTACAACTATAAGTTCAAGGAGTCTTTCCTTGTTAAGTATTTCTTTGTTTAACCATTAAAGATAGGCTTTGTTGCTTTCATCTTCTCATTATGTGATGATGAAGAACTTTATAGTGCTCTTTTTAGTGGGAATGTTTGTGCTAAAGCAATAGATAAGTTTAGAGCTAAGATCATGAAAGTGGATAATAGAGTTAAGCTTTAAGTTGTGGTGTCATGTACGTGCAGATCCACAAAATGTTATTGGAATAACTTTGTATATAGTATCAATGTCTTGTGTCATAAGCTCTAATATTATTCTCATATTTTATACGTGCTCTCGAAGGTGTATGAGTCCTTTGTAGTTATCTAAGTTGGCCTTTACAGAAACATAGTCTTTAAATAGTCAAGTGTGCAGAATTCTATAATAAAATGGAAATTCTTTGATTAGGATGTGTTAAGGATCTTATAGAGTCATGGATCTTATTTCACACCTAGGTCTTTTTTGGTGTGTGAAGGAGACTCATATGAAGATCGACGGTGACTAGATCCTTTAGAGTATCTTAAGAGAGAATGATGTGTGTAACTACTTTTGACTATAAGATTATGAGTGTTACTTAGCCTATATATCATTTTGCTCTATCTCTTTAGGGAATTGAAGTTTTCTATGAACATTTGATGCACATTATTGTTACCTATTTTTAGAGTCCCCACGCAAAAAGAGAGGAAAAGAGAAAATACAAAAAAAATAAAAAACAATTATTGGAAGAAAAATATATATATATATATATATATATATATATATATATCAGTAAGAAGAGGACACCGAGACGCCCAGAAAATTACCAAAGATTGGTTGAGCAGGTTCAAAAACATAAAAATTAAAATTTAACAATATATTTTTGACTGAAGAAGGCCTTGTTGGCAAAGAAAATTCAATTTGAGGAAGAGAAATTTAAAATTGAATGTTTAAGGACCTAATTAGATTTTGTTGAAGGTTTAATTGAATTTATAGAGAGTTTAATTACAAGAAAATTGATTTTTTAAGTCAATTTAAGCTTTAATTAGAAGAAATTAAAGTTTAGGGGTTGAATTACAATTTGTAAGAGTTAATTTGGTCAAATTAAGGGTTTAATTGCATAAATATTGAAGTTTGATGGGAAATTAGGGACTTGATTGAAAAA
>Ga0307507_10006453_pt1 | contig 18009 bp, 16 predicted proteins | sample 7_EM_MG_FD_207223 | JGI IMG/M metagenome (GOLD analysis project Ga0307507, IMG submission 207223) | Populus trichocarpa ectomycorrhiza microbial communities from riparian zone in the Pacific Northwest, United States - 7_EM | ecosystem: Host-associated > Plants > Roots > Unclassified | place... | reverse complement strand
CGCTGCCGGGTGCGCTCGCTGGGGCCGGGGGCACCGCGCAGGACCAGGGACACCGACGCCGTGGAGAGTCCGACCCGCGCCGCCACGTCCTCAAGGCGGGGGCGGGAACCTGCATCGGCCACTGATCCTCCGGTCGGAATCTCCTGCTGCAACACCCTTGACACACCTGCGAAACCGGACTGATAGTACCAGGACTTAAAGCGCTTTAAAAAGTTCTATTGCCCGGACAAAGGGCGGCTCGAAGTGGATTTCAGAGTGGGTTCAGAGTGGAGAGGACTTCAGATGACGACGAAGCCGATCGGGGTGGCGGTCATCGGCGCCGGAATGGCGGGCCGGGCGCACCTCAACGGCTACCGGCAGGCCGTGTCCGTGTACGGCGCCGGGCTGCCCGAGGTGCGTCTGGTCGCCGTGGCCGACGCCCACGAGCCCTTCGCCCTCGACGCCGCCCGCCGCTACGGCTACGAGCGGGCCGAGACCGACTGGCGGGCGATCGCCGAGGCCGACGACATCGACGCCGTCAGCGTCGTGGTCGCCAACCATCTGCACCGCGAGATCGTGGAGGGACTGCTGGCGGCGGGCAAGCACGTGCTGTGCGAGAAGCCGCTCGCGCCGTCCGTGGCCGACGCAGAGGCGATGGTGAAGGCGGCCGAGGACACCGGACTGGTCGCCGCCACCGGCTTCACCTTCCGCCGCTCCCCGGCCGTCAACGCCATCCGGCAGCAGGTCCTGGAAGGCTCGCTCGGACCGGTCCAGCACTTCAACGGGCACTACTGGTGCGACTACGGCCACAACCCCGACGCACCCATGAGCTGGCGCTACCGCGGTCCACTCGGCTCGGGGGCGCTGTCCGACATCGGCAGCCACCTCGTCGATCTCGGCGAGTACTTCTGCGGTCCGGTGCGGAGCGTGCAGGGTGCCGTCCTGTCCACGCAGGTGCACGAGCGGCCCGTGCCGCTGGGCACCGCGGTGGGGCACTCGGCCGACGTACAGGTGAGCCAGGAACGCGAGCCGGTCGAGAACGACGACATCGCCACCTTCACCGCGACGTTCGCCTCGGGCGCCGTCGGCACCTTCTCCGTGTCGCGCATCGCCCGTGGGCTGGCCAACTCCCTTGGATTCGAGGTCTTCACGAAGGGCGGCGCGGCAACCTTCGAGCTGTCGCGCCCCGCGGAGTTCACCCTCGCCGACGCGGCGGCCTCGGACCCCGTCGACGGCTACCGGCGAGTGGTGATCGGCCCCGGCCACCCCTACATCGCCGGCGGTCTGCCCATGGACTTCCCCAGCGTCGGCCACGGCCAGCACGAGTTCTTCGTCTGGCAGGCCCGGGCCTTCCTCGAACAGATCGCGGGCGTCGACGGACTGCCGCCCTGCCCCACCCTCGCCGACGGCCTGCACAACCTGCGGGTGCTCGACGCGATCATCGCCTCCGCCCATGCCGACGGCCAGTCCGTCACCGTTCAGTAAGGACAACCGCCTTGAAGCTCGGCGCCTACACCGCAGTACTGCACGACAAGCCGCTCACCGAGACCCTGCGCGTCCTGCGCGAACTCGGCCTGGACAGTGCGGAGATCAACTCCGGCGGGTTCCTGCCCGCGCCCCATCTGCCCATCGCGGAGATACGGGCGAGCCAGGACGCGCGCGACGCCTACCTCGCTCAGTTCGCGGCGGCCGGGATCACCCTGACCGCGCTGAACTGCAACGGCAACCCGCTCCACCCCGACCCCGAAGTGCGCGAAAAGCACGCCCAGGACGTGCGCGACGCGATCGAACTCGGCGCCCTGCTCGGGGTGCGACGCGTCGTGACGATGTCGGGCCTGCCCGCCTCCGACCCCGGTGGCCGGCTGCCGTCCTGGTCCGTACTCCCTTGGGACAGCGCCTACTTGGACGCCCTCGACTACCAGTGGGACGAGGTGGCGATCCCGTACTGGAAGGACATCCAGGCACGGGCCGCGGACGCCGATGTGAAGGTGTGCATCGAGATGCATCCGCACAACCTCGTCTATAACGTCGGCACGATGGAACGCCTCGCCACTGAGATCGACGCGACCCACGTCGGCGCGGAGATGGACCCCAGCCACCTGTTCTGGCAGGGCATCGACCCGGTCGCGGCGGTACGGCGCCTCGGCTCCCTCGTCTACAACGCGGCGGCCAAGGACACGCGCATCAACGAGGAAGCGAAGATCAACGGGGTCCTCGACCACCGCCATGTGCGGGTGCGCCCGGACGAGCCGGACGTCGTCCCGCTCGGTGGCCGCTACACCCTCAGCCGCTGGCCGAAGAACGCGTCCTGGGACTTCGTCGCCGTCGGACGCGGCCACGAGTTGCCCTTCTGGACCGAGTTCCTGAAGGCGCTGCACGAGGTCGACCCGGACATGGCGGTCAACATCGAGCACGAGGACCAGGAACTCGACCAGATCGAGGGCCTGCGCCTGGCCGCGCAGAACCTCAAGTCCGCCGCCGCACAGCTCTGACCCGTCTGCCTACGACCCCATCCGCTCCGCTGCACAGTGAGGTGCACGCACCATGAACAGCACATCCGCTCACCGCCCCCGCTCTCGCAGAGTCCTTCCCGTCGTGGCCGTCGCCACCGCGACCGCCCTCACCCTCGCGGGCTGCTCCAGCGGCTCCGGCGGCAAGAAGTCCGCGGAGTCGGCCGCCGACGCCTCGGCGGGCAAGGCCAGTACGCCCAGGATGACGATCGCGATGGTCACCCACGCGCCCTCCGGCGACACGTTCTGGGACACCATCCGCAAGGGCGCCCAGGCCGCCGCGGCCAAGGACAACGTCGAGCTCATCTACTCCAACGACGAGAACGCGGGCAACCAGGCCAACCTGGTGCAGAACGCGATCGACCAGAAGGTCGACGGCATCGCGGTCACCCTCGCCAAGCCCGACGCCCTGAAGGCCGTCGTCGCCAAGGCCGAACAGGCAGGCATCCCGGTCGTCGGCTTCAACGCAGGGCTGAGCGAATGGCAGAAGCAGGGCCTGCTCTCCTTCTTCGGCCAGGACGAGTCCGTCTCCGGACAGGCGCTCGGCACCAAGCTCAACTCCACCGGCGTCAAGCACACGTTGTGCGTGATCCAGGCCCAGGGCGACGTCAACCTCGAACAGCGCTGCGCCGGCGTGAAGAAGACCTTCAGCGGCAAGACCGACATCCTCTACGTCAACGGCACGGACATGCCGTCGGTGAAGTCGACCATCACCGCCAAGCTCACCCAGGACAAGTCCATCGACGAGATCGTCACCCTCGGCGCCCCCTTCGCGCTGACAGCCGTGCAGTCGCTGTCCGACGCGGGCAGCAAGGCCAAGGTCGCCACCTTCGACCTCAACGCGAACCTCATCACCGCGATCGAGAAGGGCACCATTCAGTTCGCCGTCGACCAACAGCCCTACCTCCAGGGCTACTTGGCGGTCGACTCCCTGTGGCTCTACAAGATGAACGGCAACTACAGCGGCGGCGGCGAGCAGCCCGTGCTGACCGGCCCGGCCTTCGTCGACAAAGCCAACGTGGACGCGGTCGCGAAGTTCGCCGCGAAGGGAACGCGGTGACGCCATGAGGATCGCGCTCGACCCGTACATGATCCGCAACGTGCCGCTGCTCGAACTCCCTGCTGTCGTCGCCGAGTTGGGCTACGAGTGGATCGAGCTCTCGCCCCGCGAGGACTTCATCCCGTTCTTCCGGCACCCGCGCGTCGACGACGCCACCGTCCGCAAGTTCCGCAAGGCGCTGGACACTTCAGGCGTCGGCATCTCCTCCCTGCTGCCGCTGTTCCGCTGGTCCGGGCCCGACGAGGACGCCCGGCAGGCCGCCGTACGCTACTGGAAACGCGCCATCCAGATCTGCGCGGACCTCGGAGTGGACAGCATGATCTCCGAGTTCAACGGTCGCCCCGAGGAACCGGACCGCAGCGAGGCCCAGTTCTGGAACTCGATGGACGAACTGCTCCCGCTCTTCGAGCGCGAGGGCATCAAGCTCGCCCTGGAACCCCACCCGGACGACTTCATCGAGAACGGCTACGACGCGGTCAACCTGATCCGGGGCATCAACCACCCGAACGTCAGCTTCCTCTACTGCGCCCCGCACACCTTCCACATCGGAAACGACGCCCCCGGCATCATCGAGTACGCGGGCGACCTGCTCACCCACGTCCACCTCGCCGACGCCTTCGACCACACCGCGTCGTCGGGCAACCGGTACATCCTCAACCCGCCGGGCACCGCCGCGCGGATCCACCAGCACCTCGACATCGGGGAGGGCGAGGTCGACTTCACCGCACTGTTCCGCGCCCTGCGGACGAGCGGCTTCGACGGAACCCTGACCGCGTGCGTGTTCGCCTGGGAGGAACGGGCCGAGGAATCATCGGTGTCGATGCGGAGGAAGATCGACGAGTACCTGGCCGTCTCGGCCTAGCCTCCACCTAGGCGAGTGTCCCGGCCAGCATCCGGAACAGATCGCCGGTCGCGTCGGCCGCGCCGAGTGCGGGCAGCGTGCCCAGGGCGAGGACGGCCGCCGCGAGGGGCCAAAGGCGCGGGGGCGGGGTCGTCTGCAACGCCGCGATCCGGCGGGTGACGGCACGGTCGGTGAAGCTCAACGCGCAGGCGGGGCGCGGGCGTTCGGCGCTCAGGGCGGCGCGGGCCAGGGCGCGGGCGGTGGTCTCGCGGTCGCCGACCGCGTCCGCCGCCTGCTCGTCCGCCCACCGTTCCACCAGGAACGCGATGGTGGAGCGGACGGGCCTGAGCAGCGGGTTGGCCGCGGCGGCGAGTGTCGCCGCGGTCACCAACAACGCGTGCCGGTGCGTGAGATGGGCGCGCTCATGGGCGAGCAGGACCCGGCGTTCCGCCGGTTCGAGGGCGCTCAGCATTCCGGAGGTGACCAGAATCCGGCCGGGCCGGCCGGGGATGGCGAACGCCTGCGGCTCGGGAGAGGCGGCGACGATCAACTCGGTGTCCGCCGGGTGCCCTTCGCACAACCGCCGCAGCGCGCGCCGCGTACGACGGTCCGCGCCCACGGCCCCCTGGACGGACACGACGACCACGGCCAGGGCGACACAGGCCACGATCCCGATGACCTCGGGCACCGGTTCGGCCAGCCGGTGCCCGTCCTGCCGGGCCTCGGCGACGACCGGTGGAGCATCGCCGACGAGTGTCGCGGCCAGCAGGAACAGGGACCAGCAGGTGGCCGCCGCGGTCACCACGGCGGCGGCGGTCAGCACCCGCGCGGCCAGCGCCGGAGCCACCCGCCTGCCGATCGCGGGACTGATCGCGGCGAGCAGCACCGACAGCAGCAACGGGGTGTAGACGTCGAACCTCATCGCGCGCCCCCGGCCAGCAGGTCGCGCAGGGCCCTCTCCTCCTCGGGGCGCAGACCGGTCACGAACTGCTGCAGCGCGGCGATCGGGTCCGGGCCCCGGTCCAAGGCCTCGCGCATCGCCTCGGCGGTCAACTCGGCCGCGTTCTTCGCGGGCCGGTAGGCGCCGCGCCGCCCGTCCGCGTCACGCAGGACGAGCCCCTTGTCGTAGAGCCGCTTGAGGATCGTGTGCACGGTGTTGTAGGCGAGCGGGCCGTCGATCTCGGCCTGGATCTCGGCCGGAGTCAGCGGCCGGTCGGTCGCCCACAGCGCGGCGAGGACCTCGCTCTCCAACTCACCGGCGCTGCGCCGCTCCACCCGGACCTGCGGGTCTCTGCCAGCCATGGCGCTCACCTTACAGCGTGTAGGGCGTAGCGTGCCTACCGTTGGCGCTCTGACCAGGCTCTTTTTCCTGGTCGGGGTCGATAGGGTCCCGCTGGACGATCTCGATCTCGATCTCGACGTCGATGCCGAGGCCGGCCGCGACGGCGACCTGGTCGAGCAGAGTGATGCCCCGCTCGCGGTCGGGCACGCGTGTCGCGGCGTCTTTGTCTGTCGTGACCGCGGGGACACCGGTGGCTGCCCGGACACTCTGAGGGTCCAGGATCACCAGAGTCGGGTCCTCCAGGCCGTGAGCACCGGCTCGATCAACGCCCCATGGACTCACGAACCGCCCACTGAGGAGGTCCCGTTCGCCTAATAGGTGCTGCACCGTTGGGTGACGAGCGTGCGCCAGCGTCGGCGGACCGTCTCTTCGCTCTCCAGCCACCGGACAGGCGAGGCGTCTGGGGTGCGGGGCCGGTTGCCCATGAAGCACGCGATGTCGGCGAGGTGGGCGTGGTCGCCGCCGTCGGTGAGCCGGCGCAGTCGGTGGATGGCGGCGGCGAGGAGTTCCTCGTCGGCGCGGACGGCGTGGTGGAAACAGACGGCGAGCTCAAGCAGGGGGAGGAGGGACGTCAGCCCGGCGGTCTCGATCTCGGTGCGCAGAGCCTGGGCGCGTTCGTTGATGTGCGTGCTGTGGCCCGCGTCGCGGATGAGGCCGGCGATGTGGACGGTCAGGGTGGTGGCGTGGAGTGTGAGGTCGGTCAGGAGGTGGTGGGCGAGGGCGATTTCACTGTCTGCGGTCGTGGGGTCTGCGAAGGCCAGGGCAAGTGCGCGGTGTGCCTGGGCGGTGGCGCGTTCTCCTGCGATGCCGCGTTGTTCGGCATCGTCGCGGGCCTGTTCGTAGTCCTCGGCTGCTCGTGTGATGTCGCCCTGAGGCCAGTGGATGTCGCCGAGTACGCGGTTTTGGCGGCCGGCCCACCCCAGGTTCTGGGCAACGGCCAGGGCGGTGGGGAAGTCGCCGGCCAGGCGGGCGAGGTGGGCCAGGCCGCGGCGGGCGGCGGGGGCGAGGCGGCCTCCTCCGTCGGCCACCTGCTGCATCCCTGTTCGCGAGGCGACCGAGTGGCCCAGGTCGCGGTGGGCTTTGGCGAGGTAGTAGAGCGCCATCTGCCCCAGTTCCTCCGGTAGCAGACCGGCGTCGATGACGGCGGCGAGCCGGGTGGCCGTGCTGCGGCGGTGTTCGTGTTGTCGACGGCCCAGTGCGGTGAGCAGTTCGACCAGGGCGTCGGCCGGTGTCTGCAGACGTGTCTCGTCGCCGGTGTCCCGCGAGGCGGGCGTGACCGGTTCCCACACCGAGTCGCTGACGTACTGCCAGGCCGCCTCGGTCAGCCAGCCCAGGTCGAGGTGGAACTCGGAGGCGAGGGCGAGACCTTGGCGTAGGCAGGCGATCAGCAGACGGCGGCCGGGGCCGGTGTGCCCGGCCCACTGCCGGCCTATGGCTCTGTGGGCGCGTTCGGCCGCGTTTCGCCAGTCCCGGGGTGACCAGCGGTCGTCGGTGGTGTCTTCGGCGGTGCGCAGGGTTGAGCGGATGAGGGCGTGCAGGTGGTAGGGCCACAGGCTGGTGGTGGTGTGGCGGATGAAGGGCCGCTCCAGCAAGCGGAGCACGGGGGCGTCGCGGCTGATTCCGGCGGCGGCGGTGGCGAGGGGGATGTCGAACGCGTCCAGGAGGCTGACCGAGCGCAGAACATGGCGTTCGTCGGGGGTGAGGTCGGTGAGGGTGCGGGCGATCAGGGCGGGGAAGTCGCCGTCGAAGTCGGCCGGTTGTGGGGTGAGGCCGTTGCGGCGGATTTCGAGAAAGCGCATGGCGGCCAGGTCGAGGTACAGGGGCAGGCCGTGGGAGCGTTCGGCGATCACACGTCGTAGCGTCGGGTCGATCAGGGGCCGGCCGTCGGTGGTGAGTCGGTGGGTGAGGTAGTTCTGGCGGTCCTCGTCGCTGAAGTTCCCGATCAGGATCTGACGGCGAGAGCCCGGATCGGCTGGGGTGGCGCGGGGCGTCGGCAAGCCGCGGTCGGCCAGCCCGGGCCAGGCTGCCGGGCCGGTCCAGTCGAGTTGGCCGTGCAGGGCCGGGTCGGCCCACTGGAGCCGGTTGCGTCCGGTCACGACGAAGAAGACGTTGGGCATGAGCCACACCACGTGCTGCAGCAGCCGCTCCATGTCCCGGTGGGTGCGGTCCCCGATGTCCTCGAAGGTGTCCAGCAGCACCACCGGGGCGATCTGCTTGCGGGCGGGTAAGCGGGCCAACTCCCAGGCAAGCAGGTGCGGGTAGTACGAGAGCGCCTCCAGGTCGGTGTCGGCCTCCAGAAGGTCGGCCAGCCGCGCACAGCCGGCCAACGCGCTCACTGAGCGGCGGTGTTCGCGCAGCGCCCTCACCAGAGCCCCGGTGAGCTGCCCGACCGCGGAGCCGAGCATCCCGGGCAGTGCCAAGCCCTGGGCGACCTCGCCGAGAGCCGCTTGCATCTGCTGCGGAAGCGCCTGACCGAAGCGGGTCAGCAAGCCGTCACGGCGCAGGTATTCCTCCAACGGCTCGCCCGGATGCCGGTGGTCCCAGTAGCGGCGCAGCGCGATGTCGAACGCGGGCATGGGCCGACCGACCGCGGCCGCGACGGAAAGCCGGATCGTGACGACGACGCGCTCGAAGTCGGTGTTCGCCGAGCGCGCCAGGTCGAGCCGTAGAGGGACGATCCGCGGCCCGTGCCAGACCGGTTCACCCCATTGCGCCGGCCGGTGTTCGGCATTGGCCAGCGCGGCCTCCAGCCTCCGTGACAGCGTCGACTTGCCGATGCCGCCGACACCGTGGAAGACGAGCAGGTTGCGTCGCGGTGCCTCCAGGTCGGCGGCGTCGAAACCCGCAGCGCTCACGTGCTGGAGGTGGCCGTCCAGGGCGCTTACGAATATCCGCCACTGGTCCTCCCGGTTGGTGAACGCCTCATCCGCCCCCAGCCGGTGGTCGTTGGAGCCGAACAGAGACCGCAAATCCCGACCCGCCATGCCAACCCCCTGATGGTCGAACGATCCCGACCTGCGACTGCCGGTCCGCATGGCCGGCATCCCTTCACCACGTGCCACGCAGCGGTCACCGCTCGCGAGGGGTCCCGTCCTGTTTGCTCCGCCGGGTCTCGGCAGTGTGACCGTCGTCCCCTTGGGAGCGGTGCCCGTCGCCGAGGGGATCGCAGGCCGGTATCGGGACGTCGTAGACCAGTTCCCAACGCGTCTGCGGGAGAAGGAAAGTGGCAGTCTCGACCGGCTGGCCGGTGTCGGCCAGGTGGGTCCGGTCCAGCTTGACGATCAGCGTGCGGCGGGTGATCCCGAGCCGCAGTGCCTCATGGTCATTCGGGTGCCGGACGTGCGTACGGACCTGGGCGTGGCCGACGCGGACGCCGACCGAGGCCAGCCGGCGAGCCACGCCGGTACCGGCCAGCGGCCCGTCCTCCGGCAGAAGAACGGGCGTGCGATGAGTGAGAGCCATGGGCTCCCACGATTCGCCGAGGGCCAAGGGGCGGGCGTCGCCCAGATACTCGTAGCGGGTACGGACACACAGGGTGTCGACGTCGACCGCCAGCCGCCGGGCGATCGGCTCCGGAGCCGGGACCTTGACGTCCGACCGGTACTCCATACCCGGGGTGAGCCCGGCCTGCCGGATCGCGTCCGGAATGGGCAGCAGCACGGGCAGCGCGATGCGTGTCTGCGGGGCACGGGCGAAGACGCCGATGCTTTTGCGCCCCTCCAGCATGCCGGTGTCGATCAGCAGTTCCTGGCCCCGCTGGATCGCGGCCGGACTCGTCTGGTACTCGCGAGCCAACTGGGCCCGCGGCGGCAGCTGCTCACCCGGGGACCACTCTCCTTCCGCTAGCCGCCTGCGCAGGTCTTCGGCGATGCGCTGATAGTCCGCAGTGGGCACTGCCTACTCCCGGAGAGGAACTCGCTACTCCTTGCAACTCCTTGACACGCTAATCGGTTAGCGGCACGCTAATCGATTAGCGATACGGACAGTAATCAGTGCGATGTGAGGGGGAGGAGTGGATGCGGTCCTGGCAGGGCGTGCCGCGGCACTCGCCGCCCGGCTTGCGGAACTTACGGGTGGCGCCACCCGGATCCAGGAAATCAACCAGGGCGCGCTTGTCCTGTGCACCATCGACCCGGTCAGTTCCGAGGACGCCTGGGTCGACGTGCAGAACGCACTCGACGACGCCGACACCTGGAGCGTGCAGGGCCGCGGCCCCGGTCCCGAACCCCGGTTGCTGCGCGCCGAGCTCCGCTCGGCGGATCCCGGCACCGGATGACCGCGGCACTCTCGCCACGGAACTGAGTCCGCCCCGTGCGGGGGCGCACACGGCGTGGGACGCCGATTGACGCGGCCACATGACGGTGAACGAGGGTTCGCCCCCGCCGTACTGCCCGAAGAACGACACCGCGACCTGCTCGCCACCACGATCTTGCCGGTCGTCACCAAGCAGGCCACGGCCCAGACCTCCCCGGTCGCGGTGTTCGTCGCGGGTCAGCCCGGCGTCGGCAAATCCACCTTCGCGGACCTGGTGCACCACACACTGGCCCACCACGGAGGCGCCGTGCGCATCGGCAGCGACGCCTACAAACAGGCCCACCCCTGTTATCCGACGCTCCTGGCGGTCGACGACCGCAGCGCCGGAGTGCGCACGCGCCCGGACACACGCCGCTGGCAGGCGGAGGTGGAGGACTACACCCGCCGTCACCGGCTGCACGCCGTCATCGAGACCGCCCTGGCCGACCCGGAAGAGGCCCGCACCACCGTCGGCGCCTACCGGCGCGCCGGCCACCGGGTCGAACTGGCGGTGCTCGCAGTTCCGCAGGCCTTCAGCAGCCTGGCCGTACTGCACCGCTACCTCCAGCAGGTGCGGGCCACCGGGGTAGGCCGCTACGTGTCAGCGCAGAACCAGGACCACTGCTCCCGAGAACTGCCCGAAGTCCTGCGCATCATCGAAGCCGAGCGACTGGCGAACCTGGTGACAGTGATCGGCGCCCACGGCGTTCGGTACCTCAACCGGCTGGCGCCGAACGGAAGTTGGTCGCGCCCACCGCGCGCCGCCCAAGAGGTGAGCGCCGAGCGGACACGACCGTGGACTGTCACCGAAGCCCAGCGTTTCCGCGACACCGTCGCACGCGTCGGAGAAATCGCGCGGAACACCCCGGGGCCGGCTCGCCGGACGGTCGTTGCCCAGGACATCCGCCACAGCCTCCGATGGGCCGCGCCACTGCTCCGCCGGCGCTGCGGCGATCCGCCCCCTCTCCAAGGAGCCGGCTAGCCCCGTCTCCCACCCGTGGAACACCAACGGATTTTCACAGACCTGATCGTCCCGTTCCATCTCGGCGACCCCGAGCCCCGACGCCGCCCGGTAGCGGTCTACGTGGTGGGGCAACCCGGCGCCGGGAAGACCGCAGCCTCCACCCTGGTGCTACGGGCCATGCGTCCCACCGCTGTCAGGGTGTCCAGCGAGGACTTCCGCGCGTTCCATCCCCATTACGCCCGGCTGCTCGCCCAGCGCCCGCGCACGGCGGGAGCCCTGCTGCGAGCCGACTACCGGGCGTGGCAGAACGCGGCAGAGCAATGGCTCCGAAACCGGAGGGCCGATGTAGTGCTGGAGGCCGCACCGGCCACCGAGACCGACCTGCTGGCTTCAGCCTCCCGGTTCCAGGCCGCGGGCTATCGGGTCGAGATGCTGATCCTGGCGGTACGCGCGGCCGACAGCCGTCAGGGCACCGCGCACCGGTTCGCTCTCGGCCTGGAACAAGGACTGCCCTCCCGCTTCACCACCCCCCACGGGCACGACCGGTGCTACCGAGCGCTCGCCACCCTCGCAGCGGCCCTCGACCGCTGTCCGGCAGTGCACACCGTCACGGTGACCGACCGGAACATTCGCCCGCTTCGGAACCGGCACGGTGGTATCGCAGCCATGCTGGAAGGGGAGCGGCAGCGCCCCTACACGAACGCCGAGGCGTCCCGGTTCGCAGCACTGCAGCGCCGGCTGTGGGCATCGCTGCCACTACACCGCTCGGAACTCGCCGAAATCACCGCCTTGGCGGCACCCCTGCTACCACCGGGCTTCCCGCTTCTCGGTCCGGCGAACGGGGCTGCGGATCGCCGCTTGCCGTCGGCGCAACGCTGAACGCTGCCGCAGCCATCGGCAGCGTACGGCCGTCGCCGTGATCGAGGGCTTCTGGACCACCCGCACGAGCCCGACAGGCCGTTCCCATGACGCCTGGCCAACCGCCCCCTCGGTCAACAACCGCTGCGGCAGAGCGGCCACGTCCTCCCGCGGGACAAAGCGGCGTGGGGAACACACGGTGCCGACCACATCCCGTGACCCCTCGTAGTGCGGGCGCGGACGCACTACGCAGGCGCTGTCGCCGAACGAGCGGTGCGCTGCGTACTGCTCCACCCCGGCCGTACGTAGTCACCCGCCGACCCACACCACGAACCCCACGTGATGCGAGCGGCCCGCGCACGCAAAACCACGAACATGACCCCCGCCGCACCACGCAGGGATCGGTCTGTCGTACGCGAGGCCGTGCCGTACCGAACAACTGCGGCAACCTGTGAAACGAGGTGTCCGAGCATGAAGATCGAGGGTTCGGTCGCGCTGGTGACCGGAGCGAACCGCGGAATCGGGCTGGCGTTCTCACGCGCTCTGCTGGCCCGGGGTGCCGCCAAGGTGTACGCGGGCGTCCGCAGGCCGGAGGACTTCCAGGAGCCCGGCCTGGAATCACTACGACTCGACGTCACCGACCACGACCAGATCGCGGCCGCCGCGGCAACGGCATCCGACGTGACGATCGTCATCAACAACGCCGGTATCCAGGCCGGACCGGGCCTGCTGGACGGCTCCTTGGAAGGCGCGCGGCGGGAACTGGAAGTGAACTATCTGGGCGCCTGGGCGGTGTCACGGACATTCGCACCGGTGCTCGCCGCCAACGGTGGCGGCGCCCTGGTGAACATGTTGTCCGTGGCCTCTTGGCGGGCGAACAGCCGGTTCCCCGGCTACGCCGCGTCGAAGGCCGCCGAGTGGTCGCTGACCAACGCGCTGCGCATCGGACTGCGAGAGCAGGGAACGCTGGTCGTCGGGGTGCACGTCGGGTGGGTGGACACCGATGCCACGGTAGGCGTCGACGCCCCGAAGGTGGAGCCGGCGGAGGTGGCCGCCAAGACCATGGACGCGATCATGCGTGATGAGCCGGAAGTACTCGTCGATGACACGGCTCGCCGGGTACGCGCCGCGTTGTCCGGCCCCTTGGAGTTCCTCTACCCGACGGCGTGAGCGTGCCCACCGACTTCGGCGTCGTCGACTTGGGTTCCGACTCGGGTCGCTACGCGGCCGTCCCTGTCCGCTGTTGGCGCTCTCCATGCGTAACGGCGGCGGCTCACCCTTGACCTGAAGGCCTGTCACCTTCGGTGCGTAAAACTACCTATACATCCGATCTATTACTCCGGGATTCGCTTACTCGGAGGCCACTTCTTTCGCATCGAACCGCACGCAACCCGTTGACAGCGCCAATCGTATGCTGCCACGTTGACCCCATTCATCGGATGTCTCAGTCTCCCCTGCGGGCATGCCCGCGGCTTGACGGATCCCGGAGCGGTCATGAAATGGATGGCGTCGACGTGCAAGATCCTCGGTTCTGTACTCGCCTTCGGACTGGTCGGCGCGGGAGCGCTGGGCGTGTCGGCAAGCCCGGCTCGGGCAGCCACCACATCGGTGCTGTGGGCAGCGCCTGACGGCCACGGTGCGGCGTGCACATCGAAAAATCCCTGTTCCCTGACCACCGCGCAGGCCGAAGTACGCGCTCTTGAGCACGGCCGGAACCCGGTGAGCCCCAAAGTCCAACTCCTCGGCGGCACCTACCGGTTGAGCAAGACGTGGAAGTTCGGCACGGAGGACTCCGGCCGACCCGCGCACCCCGTGGTGTGGGAGGCCGCGCCCGGCGCCCACCCGGTCATCTCCGGCGCCTCCCGGGTCACCACCTGGCACGAGGCGGGGAGCAGCGGTGTGTGGTCCGCACATGTGCCCCACGGCAGCGCCACCCGCCAGCTCTTCGTGGAGGGCAGACAAGCCCCCATCGCCCAGGCCACCCCGGCGGCCCTGCACTTCACGGGCAACTGGGCCGGTTCGGCCACGGGGTACGACCTGTCGAACGACGCCGCGGCCCTGGCCTGGTTCGCACACCTCACGCCCGCGCAACTGGCGCAGGTCGAGTTCGACTATCCCGCGGGCAACGGCGCGTGGACCGACTCCAAGTGCGGGGTCGCACGGATGTCCGGCAGCACACTGGTCATGGACCAGCCCTGCTGGACCAACGTCACCGACATCGCCCCGTTCAGCCAGGGCACCGGCGGCCTGCCGTCGATGCCCACCTCACAGCTGCCGGCCACGATCCAGGGCGCCCGCAGCCTCCTGACGCCCGGTCAGTGGTTCCTGGACAACGCCACCGACACGCTCTACTACACGCCCAGGAGCGGTCAGCGGATGGCCGGCCTGGACGTCGAACTGCCCCGGCTGGAGAAGCTGGTGCAAGGTGCCGGCAGCCTGACCAGCCCCCTGCACGACATCACCTTCGCGGGCCTCCAGTTCTCGTACGCCACCTGGAACGCCCCCTCGTCACCGACGGGCTTCGCCGACGTGCAGAGCAACCTGCACAGAACCGGCGACAGCAACCAGGGGCTGTGCACCTTCTCCACACCCGCCGGCAGCTGCCCCTGGGGCGCACTCACCCAGCCCCTCGCCAACGTCGCCTTCACCGGGGCCAGTCACGTGACGATCACCGGCAACCGATTCGTCAACCTCGGGGGCGCCGGCCTGAGTTTCATGTACGGGGGATCGCACAACGTCATCGACGGCAACGAGTTCACCCGGATCGCCTCCACCGCGCTGTCACTCGGCTGCACGTACGACCCGACTCCCGCCGACACGCCGGCCTCGGTGATCAAGGACAACTGCACCCCTGACCCGAAGACCGTGCAGGCCGACCAGGTGGGGACGAACGAGATCCTGGACCACACCACGGTCTCGAACAACGTGATCCACGACGTCGGCACCGATTACCGCTCGGCCTGCGGCATCACGCTCCTGTTCAGCCGCCACACCACGATCACGCACAACGAGCTGTACAACCTGCCGTACACCGGGATCACCGCGGGCATCATCCAGGGCCACGTCGACGACGCCAACCATCCGCAGAACTCGACCAACATCAACGCCGACAACACGATCAGCGACAACCTGATCTTCGACGTCATGCAGGTCCTCGACGACGGCGGCGCGATCTACATGGAAGGCCACCAGGCGCAGTACGTCCACCAGTCCGACGGCACCATCGACGCGACAGCCACCCTGGCGCACGGCCTGCACGTCACCGGCAACGTCGTCTACAACGACGGCTCGCGCTTCAACGCCTTCTACGACGATGCCGGTTCGGAGTGGATCAGCTTCAGCGGCAACGTCGAGTTCCACCCGCTGGCCGCACTCGGCGCCCAGGGCGGCTGCTCGGCCACCGGCCACTTCTGGGTCACCGGCAACTACTTCTCCGACCCCGCGGAGAGCTACTTCTGCACGCAGCCGGTCGACTCCCACGCCGGCGACAACACCACCGTCCCCGCGTCCCCGGGCCCGGGTGACATCCCCGTCTCCCTCCTCGCCGGCGCAGGCGTCACCGACGGATACGGGTCGCTGGTGGACGGCCTCCCTCTCACCGCGAGCTACATCTCCGCGCCCACGCCCGCAGCCGGCTCCTCGACCGAACGGGTCCTCATCGCCGGTGCGGGCTTCTCGCCCGGCACCCCGGTGTACTTCGGCGACCGGCGCGCGACCGACGTCCAGTCGGTCTCCTCCGGATTCCTGATCGCCACGGTACCGACCGGAGCCGACGGCACGGACGTCACCGTCGGCACCTACGTACCCCGTCCGGCGATCACCGCCCCCACGAGCGGCACCACCGGCCTGGCCGACACCTTCACGGTCCGCGGTACAGCGCTGGCCGGCAACACCGTCGCGGTCACCGACAGCGCGAACCAGGCAGGCTGCACCACAACCGCTGCCGCCGACGGCGCCTGGTCGTGCACGCTCACCGACGTCTCGCCCGGCCAACAGTCGCTGTCCGCCACGCAGTCCGACAAGGACGGAGCCACGTCCAAGCCGTCGGCAGCCGTCCTCGTCTACGTCGGCACGCCGCCGACCGCAGCACGCCTCAACGACACCGATGCGTCGATCGTCTACAACTCCTGGGACTACTTGGGCAGCCGGGGCTACGGCGACCACGACGACGACGTCCACTACGCGACGACCGACGGCAGCAGCATCACGTACGCGTTCATCGGCACCGGGATCAAGGTGTTCGGCGAGGAGTTCACCGACCAGGGCGACATCGGCGTGTCGATCGACGGCGGGCCCGCCACCGTCGTCGACACGGTGCCTGCCGACGGCGCGCGCCACACCGATGCCGCTGTCTACACCAGCACCGCACTCGCCGCCGGTGTCCACACCATCGTGGTGACCAAGCTCTCGGGCACCTACGCCACCTTCGACGGCTTCGAAATCGACAACTCCGCCTCCTCCCAGTAACCACGGGACGCGCCGCCCCACAAACGGGGTTCACGCCCCATCGGGATACGGGCAACGTCAAGCATCTGTGCGGTGGAGGGAATCCCACCGCACGGAGGCTGGGTCACCCGCATCAGCGAGGACTCGGTTTCCCCGCGGCCTGGCGGGCGGGTCTTCGGCGGACTCGGGCTGGCGGCCACATACGCGACCCTGTGGCTGCTGCTGACAGCGGGCGGAATCACACCCGCCGGAGCGGGCGCGGCCGTGCTCGCGATCAAGGCCGCGCGCATGGCGCTGCGCGGCGCGGTTACCCACTACGGCGGACTGCTGGAGAAGGGTGTCCACGTGGTGGACCTCGGGGACTTCCTGCGGCTGACGGACGGCCGCAGCTATCTCACCGGCGGGGCACCGGCACCGGCCGGCGGCTTCACCGAACTCCGCGTGGACTCCCTGACCTTCGGCTATCCGCACACGTCCCGGCCCGCACTGCGTGCCGTGTCGTTCACCCTGCGGCGCGGTGAAGTCGTGGCACTGGTCGGCCGCAACGGTTCGGGCAAGAGCACCCTGGAAAGCTGCTCGCCGGGCTGTACGTCCCACAGGAGGGCGCCGTGTACTGGGACGGCACGGACATCGCAGCCCTGGACCCGAGTTCCCTGCACGGACACGTCGCCGTCGTCACGCAGCAGCCCACCCGCTGGCCCCTGACCGCCCGCGCCAACATCCTGATCGGCCGCCACGACCGCCATGACCCGGACGGCACCGCCCTGCGGGCAGCGGCCCGGGACGCCGACTGCGACACCCTGTTGGACACGCTCCCCGCAGGCTACGACACCGTCCTGACCAAGAGTCTCAAGGACGGCCACGACCTGTCGGGCGGCCAGTGGCAGCGGCTGTCACTGGCCCGCGGCCACTACCGCGACGCGGCGCTCACCATTTTCGACGAGCCGACCAGCGCCCTGGACCCGCACGCCGAGGCGAAGATCCTCACCGACCTCGCCCGACTGCGCGACCCCGGCCGCACTGTCATCCTCATCACCCACCGGCTCGCCGCCGCCCGGCACTGCGACCGCGTCCTGCTCCTCCACGACGGCGAACTGGTCGAAGAGGGAACCCACGACGAACTCCTGCACTCCGGGGGCCGCTACGCCGCCATGTACGAACTCCAGAGCAGCGCCTACGCGTGAAGTCCTGGGCCGTCCCTGCCCTACACGCGGTGGAGCAGGACCGGCGCTTTGCCGAGTTTGTCGGCCACTCCCACGATCGTCTCGACGCGAGTGGCCCCCCGCGTCAGACCGTCGCGGCTGTGCCCACCGCACTGCAGGCTCTTGCTCCTGATCTGACCGTTGACGTCGGGCGCGTCGAACTTCAGGATGCCGTTGCCCATGTTGTAGTACACCTCGAAGGAACCGAACTTCGTCGCGTCGGTGACCGGGTTGACGGCCGGTGAGAGCAGATGGGCGGTCACCGCGTTCGGCTCGGTGAAGGTGACCTCCAAGGCCGCCGGCTGGCCGTTGAGCGTGATCGTGCCCTTGAAGTGTCCGGCGTAGTCGGACGGAAACCCGCCGCAGACATCAGGGATGGGCTCAGCGTGTGCCTGAACGGGCAGGGCGGAGAAGCCCACGATCGCCGTCACGGCTGCGACGGCACTGCGGATGAGAGCGGTGTTGCGCACGAAACCTCCAGTGTGAGGGCCGCACTCGTATGCGGGTGATCTCA
>Ga0307507_10006452_pt1 | contig 18010 bp, 3 predicted proteins | sample 7_EM_MG_FD_207223 | JGI IMG/M metagenome (GOLD analysis project Ga0307507, IMG submission 207223) | Populus trichocarpa ectomycorrhiza microbial communities from riparian zone in the Pacific Northwest, United States - 7_EM | ecosystem: Host-associated > Plants > Roots > Unclassified | place... | reverse complement strand
CTAGCTTCGAATATATGAATGCGCTAATATCTGCGGATATTGGCAACGCACAAGATATTCTACAGCACGCAAACCAACACCCAGTACGACCTCTTCACTGAGCGCCGTACCCCCAGCTTAACAGCATCAACCCCCAGTACGACCTCTTCACTAAGTGCCGTACCCCTAGCTCAACAGCACCAAACATCCAACAGCCCTCGGGCAGTACCCCAGCAGCTACCTCAGCAGCTACCCCAGCAGTACTACGGCAGCGCTCTAGCCGTACACAGCACACCAGCTTATTAATAGCACCCAGCATCACAGCAACCCAATAGCCTCGCGCAGTATCCAATTACCCAACAGCTTTACGCAGTAACCCAGTGTAGTAACACAACTCAGCAGCAAACCAATACCCAGTACGCGTCATAGCATACAAACCAATACCCAACAGCCTCGAGCAGTATACCAGCATCACAGCAACCTAGTAGCGTCAGCAGCACCAAATACCCAGCAGCGTCAGCAGCACCCATTACCCAACAGCCTTGTGCAGTACTCCAGCGTCATAGCAACCTAGCAGTATTAGCAGCACCAAAGTACCCAGCTTCGCCAGAAGCAACCAGCTCCAGAAGAGCACCCTATACAAGCTCGACACCCTACCACGTCGAAATCACGTCAACAACGCGCCTACAACGCCAGCGCGCTCCCCATCCTCTTCCCTCTTAAATCTGCCGGCGCCTGCGGCAGCTACAATCCCTCAATAGTGGCGTAAAGAAAGAATTGCCAGTGTTGGAATATATAGACAGAGGTTACGTGGTCACGTGTCTCCTACAACGCCAACGTGCTCCCCTCTGCCCTCTCGAATCGGCCGACGCCTTGCGGCAGCTACGAACCCTTAATACTGGCACCGTACTGCCACATACCATTGATAAACTGATAGCGCCGCTATGCCTGCTATTACGATACTGATCGCGCCAATACACCTGCGATCTACCGACCGACTAATAGACAAGCTCTATGCTTAACCACTATCACTACCGCCGCTGGTACCGTACTACTACCCAAACGAATAGACCCTCTACTGCTCCTGCCTGTAGTAACATAATTAACCTCTAGCTGCTCTGCCTGTAGCTAACTAGTACCTTGCTGCCTTCCTGTAGCGCCACAAGCAGTTTGACGCACAAAGAAAGAATTGCCAGTGTCGGAATATATGGACAGAAGTTACGTGGTTACGTGTCGTTGTTCGTGTCTCTGATTAGTCATCCTTATGATGACTCATCAGCCCCCTACTTAGGCACCGCAATCCTTACGATCCTCTGCTTTCGACACCTATTAGACAAGAAGCAATCCATCAGTTAATAGGCCAATCAAGTGCACTTAGGTGATACCGACATTAATAATACACTTTGTGAATTCCTTAATATATTTGTTACTATATATACTAATAATATCTTAATTTACTTATCCTTGCTTTCTAAATATTAGAAATATATTAGAATGGTCCTTAAACGCTTATAAGACGCAGGCTTATAATATAATATTAAGAAATATAAGTTCCACGCATCTAAGGTTATATATTTAGGCTTAATTATATCCTGTAATAGAATTAAAATAGACCCTAAAAAAGTTGCTATAATTATAAACTAGGAAAGCCCTAGCAATGTATAAGATATTTAAGGATTTTTAGAATTTGCAAATTTCTATTATTAATTTATTAACTACTTCTTGGAAATTGCCTAGCTATTAGTAAACCTAATAAGGAAGAACATAAAATTTAAATAGACCGCTAGATGTAAATAAGCTTTTAATAGTTTAAAACACCGCTTTACAACTACTCTAATTCTTACTTACTTTAACCCTAACCTTAAATATACCATTAAAACTAACTCGTCTAATTATGCGCTAAGGGGAGTGTTGTTATAATATAATAAGAATAGCAAACTACGTCTAGTAGCCTTTCTTTTCCAAAAACTCGCCCCTACTAAATTAAACTATAAAATATATAATAAGGAACTGCTTATAATTATTAGATACTTTAAACAATGGCGTCCTAAGCTTAAAGAATTGTTGTTTTTAATACGCATGTTAACGGACTATAAGAGCCTATAGTACTTTATAACTATAAAATAATTAACACAGCGCTAAATTCGTTAGGCTAAATACCTCTTATAATTTAACTTTAAGATTATATATTAACCGGGCAAACTTAATTAAAAGCCTAATATATTAATATAATAATTACTATGTATATCTTTACGCAATTTTCTACCGGTATTTTTAATTTTGTAAGATTTTAATCCGTGGTTGTTTTTTTATATGGCCTTAAAAACTGCGTGTTTTGGTGTATTTTGGGGGGGTGGGCTGTGTGTGGTGGCCCCTACTCTTACTATTAATAGAAAATGGTAGTTCCGAATTCCAAACCCTTATAATTTAAGATACTTAAATTTGTATACAACTCCCCTATAGTAGAATATCCTAACTATATAAAAACTTATAAAATTGTTTAACAAGTATATTACTGGCCTATAATACACAACTATGTACAAAAATATATTTAAGTATACAGAATGTGCGTGTATAGAAAGACCTCTTATATAAAAAAGTAAGGAGTACTTTAACCGCTACCAATTCTAATATAAAGATGGCGCAATATCTTAATTAACTTTATAGTTAACTTGCCTAACAGTAATAGGTTTATAAATGTTATAGTAGTAGTTAACTATCTTATAAAAATATAATATATAATTCCTATGGACTTAATTAATGTAATATTAGTAGCCGAATGTTTTATTAAGCACATCTTTAAGCTACATAGACTTCCTAATATAATAATATCTAACTATAGAAGCTAGTTTATTTTAGACTTCTAGCAAGCTCTATATAAATAATTAAGTATTTAAACGTAACTCTTAACTATATTTTATCTAGAGATAGATAGTTAAACTAAAATTATAAACGTGATTATAGAACAATACTTATAAATATACTGCTCCTACCTATAAGACAACTGGGAAAAATGGCTACCTTTAGCTAAGTTTACTGCAAATAACACGATAAATGTATTAATAGGCGTAATGCTTTTCTACGCAACTTATAGATAAGACCCTTAACTTAGATTTAAACTATAACCTAAAATTAATATAATAGGACCCACAATTAAACGGATCTAGTTAATTAACGCGTATAACTTTACTAATTAAATAAAATAGTTAACAGAACTATTATAAAGTGAATTAATATACGCTTAAATATTATAGGAATGGCATGCGAATAAGGGATAAGCTCCCATGTGGGACTTTAAGGAAGGTAATATAGCTTACCTAAGTACATAAAACCTAAAGACTTAATGGCCTTTAAAGAAACTTAATTAGAAGTTCGCGGGCCTATACTAAATTGAGAAGAAACTAAGCCTATACGCCTATAAGCTCAAACTGCTGACTAAAATGAAAATATACCCAATATTTTATATAAGCTTATTGCAATTTTTAAAAGATAATCCTATAACTTATAAAGTGCCGCCGCCACCTCCCGTAATTATTAATAATAGTAATAGTTCTTACTTTATTAACTTAATTAATAATATATAATGGAAAATATAATCTAAACAATTTAAACTTCTTATTAAGTGGAAAGGATATAAAACACGAACCTGGGAAACCTATAATTAGATTAAGGCTAACACGCCTTTCTTAGTAAAAGAATTCTATAAAGACCATCCTTTGCGGCCTACTTTAGCTAAATAGATATAATATAAAGGTAAACAACTGCTATCTAACATAAAGACACAAAACATAATAGTAGGAAACTTAAAATTAAAAAGAACTTAAACTATATTATAACGCTTATAAGGTAATAAGTTATAAATTGGTTTAGACCTTCAGCTAAAAGGGGGGGGGGTACTATAATGGGACTAGCCTAGTTATAGTAGGAATGTCTTAGTAAAACACTTAACAGATAAATTCTACTAAAGTTGATTAAATTCTACTAAATTCCACTAATGTAATGGAATTTAGTTAAAACCTATTGAAATCCGCGTGGGCTTATGCCCACGCGTCTGCTGCCAAGACCTTAAATATTTAGTTACAAGTTTCCTATGTCCCTTTCTCTTCTTTACGCAACGTCTTTGTTATGGGACACCTCCGTGACACCTTATATATGTCTACCTGTTCCTACCTGTTTCCACCCGTTTCCACCAACGTAGCAAGAAGAGACTGACCGCGAGACGACAATCTGACGGCAATCTACCGCATTCTGCTATATTCTGCCATGTCCACCGAATCCTGCCAAGTTCTGCCAGGACCGCTACTTAAATCCTATTCTGCTCCGTGTATGTGTTAACCAAGCAACTAAACTAACAATATATACCCTTTCTTCCCATTTCCTTACCTTCTCTCCTTACGTAACGTCTTAACTTTATTATATAGTTTATGTACGTAGCTTAATAATATCTACTTTGCTATATATTATCGTCGCTTGTACTTACTCTATAACACTATATTGCGTTAAACTATATACTCCGTCCTGCCTTAACTAATATATAGAACAACCCGGAAACCCTCTTGTCTATAAACGACCTACGCACCCTATTTACTAAATAAATAAGAAGTCTCTAAGAGGCTTTTACGGACGCTCTTGCCTAATAAGAAACTTAATATTACAAGATAATCCAATCCCTAAGAAAGAAAGTTAAAGAGATTTATTATAACCTACTGCCTACTATACTGTCGCCCCTACCTATCCCTACTACTATTAACCCACAAACACTGGATAAGAAGAATATATCTAAAACTAACTCCTTAACCCTAAATTTGCTAGTTAATGCCCCTAAAAAAAAGTTATCTAAATGTCTCCCTGATCCTCCCGCCTATTCTAGTAAAAGAAGTGAGCTACGCTCTTTTCTTAACCAACTTTAGAATAAGTTAAGCGGCAATATTAACCGCTACCCTACCCCTAACAGTTAGCTTTGTTACGCTATAAGCCGCCTAAAAGGAGATACTATAGACACTGTATACCCGTTCTAACTAAGTATAGTAGAGGAACTAGTTACTATACTAAAAGCATCTTATGGCGACCCTAACAAAGTCGCTATATTATAAAGGAAACTAAATAAAATAATATAGGGCTCTAAGAACTTCCTATTATACTTCACTAAATTCCACCGCTATACTAAAGAGACTAAATAGAACGAACCTGCCTTAATTAATTGCCTAGTAGAGTCTCTAAACCCCAAACTAAAAGCATCTCTTATAGGAGTTAAACTGCTAGGTACTATTACCGCCTGCGCTAATGTTATTAATAGCCTGTATAATAACTTACTACGCCTTGCCCTAAAATATATACCTTAATACTCTGCCCCCTAGCCGCCTAAGACCCGCAAGGACATAGACGCTATAGATATTAACACTAGAACCCTTTCCTATGCCCTAAAAGGATCTACTAAATAAGAGCGATGTATTAAACACAGCCTCTGTTTTAAGTGCGGAAGCGACGCTTATATCTCTAGCTACTACTCCGTCCCTTTCTAAAAGAATTTATAAATGGTTAATACTAGCAGCCGTTTACTATACTAATCCTCTAGTTACCGTCCCCAATCTTTACCTAGTTCTAGCCCCGCATCTAGCAAGCACCACTTATAAGGACGAGGTTACAACCGATATTCTATAGAAACCCCTTCCCACTCGCCACCAAAAGGCACGTTTTGGAGTTAAGTCGCTCTCTAGGACAGCTATGTTATAGGATCTCGTTAAACGCATTAGATATTGCAAACCCTAACTCTTAGGATTATAGTATAACCATTAACTGCCATCTTTAGCAGAAAAGTTAATAGGCTAACGCTTAAGTCCTAATTAACATAGGAGCTAGCAGCATAGGATATATTAATAAGATCTTTATGTAAGATAATAGGTTTACTCTAACACCCCTTAACCAATATATTGACGTATTTGGATTTAATGGCAAACGCACTATCTCGGGCTGTATTACTTACGTAGTGGCCCTAAGACTCTAATACCTAAACTATAAAAAATTAATTAAGCTCTTTATAACTACCCTAGGTCACCTAGTAATCCTTAAACAACCCTAGATAAAGCTATATAAGGTAACTATTAATTAGGACAACCTTAAGCTTCTATTTACCGCCTCCTATTATAAGCAGAAGTGCCTTATAACTTGCTGCTTAGACCCTAAACTAAAATCTAAAAAATCCACCAGGATCCACTAGTCTAAAATTTCTACTAATGTCCACCCTATACCTAAAAAGTCCACCCAATTCTATTAACCCAAGAATTCCACTAAATTCCACTAATATGAGAATTCCACCAACGTCTACTAAGAACCTAGAAGTTACACTAAACTATACAAACTAACTCTAACCGCTGCACCCCAAACTAAGCTTAAGCTTAAGCTTAATATATAAAGGTACCAGAAGAACTGGTATTCTACTATAAAAAGGATACTTAAAGAACCTAAACCTAAATCTAATACTAACTCCGTACCTAACACCGAACCTAAAACTATATAAGAAACTAAGGATAATCTAAGCCTACTTAACACCTTAGATATCTATATAATTGGAGCTACCCTATTAGCATAACTCGCCAGAAAGCCTAAATATACAATCTTTGCCGTTACAATGGCCAATATTAAGAAGGCCTTAGCACCAAAGAAGCACACTAACCCGGCCATAAAAGTACCAGTAGAATACCATAATTATTTAGATATATTCTTATAAAAGGAAGCCAATAAGCTACCGGAACGCCGTCCATATAATTATAAGATTATAGTTAAAGAAGGAAAATATCCCAGATTTAGACCCTTATATAGAATGTCCCAAAACGAACTCTAGGTACTATAGAAGTACTTAGACGAATATCTAGATAAAAGATTTATTAGAGCAAGTTCTTTACCTATAGCCGTACTAGTAATCTTTGTTAAGAAACCTAGCGGTAGTCTATGCTTCTGCGTAGACTACTAAGCTCTTAACGCTGTTACTATTAAGAACTAATACCCAATCCCGTTAATCTAAGAGATACTAAACTAATTAAGTAAGGCTTGCTTTTATACAAAGCTTAATATTATCTACGCATTTAACTGCCTCCGTATCGCAAAAGGAGATAAATGGCTTACTGCATTCCGTACTTAATATGGATTATTTAAATACTTAGTAATGCCATTTAGCCTTATAAACACCCCAAGTTTATTCTAACACTTTGTAAATAATACCCTGCGCCTATACCTGGACGTCTTTTGTACTGCTTATATTAACAACATTTTAATATACAGCAATAATCTGGCTAAATACTAAAAATATGTTAAACTGGTCCTACAAGCCTTGCGCGGAGCCGGCCTATAATTAGATATAGATAAATGCGAGTTCCATAAAACAAAAATCCTATACCTTGGACTTATTATTTCTATAGATGGCGTATAAATGGACCCTAAGAAAGTTAAAGTAATTATAAACTAGTAAGAACCTAAGAACGTTAAGGACGTAAGGGCCTTTATAGGCTTCGCCAACTTCTATTAATGATTTATTAATAACTTCTCCGCCTTGGTTTTACCCCTTATAGCCTTAACCTAAAAGGATAAAGCCTTTATCTTTAATAAGGAATATAAGAAGGCCTTTGCTTATCTAAAGGTTATATTTACCACTGCACCTATGCTCTAATACTTTAACTTATCTGATTACGTTACTGGAGGCATTCTGTCTTAATATAATAAGGAAGGAGTGTTGTACCCTATAGCATACTTTTTAAAACGACTAAGCCCAGCCGAATGCAATTACGAGATCTATAATAAGGAATTGCTGGCTATTATTAGATACTTTAAGCAATGGCAACTAGAACTAAAAGGAGCTGGATTCCTAATTAAAGTTCTTAGTAACTATAAAAACCTATAGTACTTTATAACTACAAAACAGCTAAGCCACTATTAAGCCCGCTAGTTAGAATATCTGTCCTAATTCCAATTCTTAATCATATACCGCCTAGGCGTTTAAGGCTAGAAGCCTAATGCCCTAACCTAACGTTTACAGGACGCACCAGTTTAAGAAAAAGCGTGCTTCTATTATAATTAGACCCTACTCCGCCCTAAGCTATTTAAACCTCCTGCTAAAGATCTTATGGTATACATCCTTAAAATAACCAATTAAACTATTAAATAGATTATAGTTAACAAATATCTAAATAATAAGTTTATCTAAGAGACGCTTAAGCTAATTTGAGATGGCGTTAGATACTCTAAAAAGATTTCTCTAAGTAAATGCGAAGCCTGCGGAAACCGCTTATACTACCAGAACCGCCTAGTTATCCCTAATTATAATAAACTTAAGCTCAAGCTTCTTAAACACGTACACGATCTACTAGTAGCCGGCTACTTAGGCTAAGGAAAAACCCTAGAACTACTCCAATAGGAGTACTACTAGCTGAATATGTATAATATAATACGGAAGTACGTCTCTAGCTGCTATACCTGCTGACAAGCCAAAGCTTTATATAAGATATATAACGGCTTTTTAAAACCACTACCTGTTCTAGACTAAAGATAAAAGGATATCTTAATTAACTTTATTATTAACCTCCCTATAAGTAAAGGCTGTATAAATATCATGGTAGTTATAGACCAACTATTTAAGATAAGATACTTAATTGCCTGCCCTAATATATTAACACCTGCCGTTGCCTAACTATTCCTGGATTATATATGGAAACTTTATAAACTCCCTAAAACAATTGTCTTTAATAGAGGCCGCTAGCTTATTTTAGCGTTTTGGAAAGAACTAACTACCTAACTCCGCATTAAAGCACTGTTGTCTATAGTATATTACCCAGAAATAAATAATTAAACGGAACGTGCAAATGCATTAATAGAATAGTATATTCGGATATATACGTCGTATTTATAGGATAACTAGATAGACTGGCTTGTATTTACTAAGTTTACTATAAATCACTCCATCTTAGAAACTATAAAGGTCTCCCCGTTCCTGGCTAATTATGGCCAGTACCTATGAATGGGTTTTGAACCCTTTAGTAATATTCCTTGCCTAGCTTATTAGGCCTTATAAGTTGCAGAAGTAAATAAATTTATAAAGAAGATAGAAGAACTATAAGAGTTCCTTACTAATAAAATAATATAGGCCCAGTCTGTCTATAAAGCCGTAGTAAATAAGAACCGAATCCTAGCACTAGCTTACTAAATTGGTGACTTTGTCTGGCTAGATATAAGAAATCTGAACACGAAATAACCTACTAAGAAACTTAATTGGAAGAACGCCGGCCCTTATAAGGTTGAAAAGGTTGTCTCTCCTTATGCCTACTAACTGAAGCTCCCTAATACGGTTAAAATCCACCCTATATTCTATACGTCAGTCCTCTACCCTGCCGCCCCTGTATTAGACGCCCTACCTAGACAGAGCCAAGACCCTCCCCCACCAGTTAAAGTAGATGGTGAGGATGAGTACCTTATTAAAAAAGTTAACGATATTAAGTACGATAAACGGAAACGTAAATATATGTACCTTATAAAATGGAGAGGCTTTACTGAGCCCTTATAGGAACCCGTTAACTCTATAGGACTTATACAAGCCGCAGAAGACTTTTATGAACTCTACCCAGAACTACTACAGCCCCATCTCGCAGAAGCTCGAGTTTAAAGGGGGGGTACTGTTATGGGACATCTCCGTAACACCTTATATACGTCCACCTGTTCCCACCTATTTCTACTTGTTTCCACCAATATAGTAAGAAGAGACTGACCGCGAGATGATAATCTGACGGTAATCTACCACATTCTGCCATATTCTGCCAAGTTCTGCCAGGACCGCTACTTAAATCCTATTCTGCTCCGTGTATGTGTTGACCAAGCAACCAAACTAACGATATATACCCTTTCTTCCCATTTCCTTACCTTCTCTCCTTACGCAACGTCTTGACTTCATTACACAGTTTATATACGTAGCTTAATAATATCTACTTTGCTATATATTATCGTCGCTTGTACTCACTCTGTGATAGTCTTGTACTTAGCAAGAGCTATATACTCTTAGATTTAGATAGAATTTATATTGTTCCTTTAAATCTTCCCTAAAGCCTCTTTACGCCCTTACACTACTAGTAGGTTATATATATATTTAAGAAGCTTAAGCTTAAGTTTATTGTAGTTAGGTATAACTAGGTGGTTCTAGTAGTATAAGCGATCTCTATAAGCTTTATATTTACTTAAAAAGATCTTTTTAAAGCGTCTAACGCCATCTTAAATTAGCTTAAGTGCCTCTTAGATAAACTTGTTGTTTAGGTATTTATTAATTATAATCTGTTTAATTAATTAATTAGTTATTTTAAGGACGTATACCATAAGTTCTTTAGTTAGGGGATTAAATAATTTAGGGCGAAGTAGGGTTTAATTATAGTAGGCGCGCACTTCTTCCTATACTGGTATATTTTATAAATATTAGATTAGGGTATTAGGTTTTTAACCTTAAACGCCTGGGCGGTTTATAATTAAAATTTAAAAACAAGATAGATATTCTAACTAGTGGGCTTAATAATAACTTAGCTGTTTTATAGTTGTAAAGTACTATAAATTCTTATAGTTATTAAGGACCTTAATTAGAAATCCAGCACCTTCTGGTTTAGGTCGCTATTATTTAAAATATCTAATAATAGCTAATAATTCCTTATTATAGATCTCGTAGTTATATTTAGCTAAACTTAGTTATTTTAAGAAGTATACTATAGGGTATAGTACTCCTTCCTTATTATACTAAGATAGAATACCTCTAGTAATATAGTTAGATAAATTAGCTTCTATAATACTCTTTTAGTTTAGGTTAAAGTGTTAAAGTATAGGTATAGTGGTAAATATAACTTTTAAATAGGTAAAGGCATTCTTATATTCCTTATTAAAGATAAAGGTTTTATCCTTTTAGGTTAAAGCTGTAAGGGTAAGACTAGGGCGGAGAAGTTATTAATAAACTATTAGTAGAAGTTAGTAAATCCTATAAAGGCTTATTAGGCCTTATAAGTTATAAAGGCAAACAAATTTATAAAGAAAATAGAAAAACTATAAGAGTTTCTTACTAACAAAATAATATAGGCCTAATTTATCTATAAAGCCGCAGCAAATAAGAACTGAACCCTAGCACTGGCCTACTAAGTTAGTGACTTTATTTGGCTAGATATAAGAAATCTAAACACAAAACAACTTACTAAAAAACTTAATTAGAAGAACGCTGGCCCTTATAAGGTTAAAAAAGTTGTCTCTCTTTATGCCTACTAACTAAAGCTCCCTAATACGGTTAAAATCCACCCCGTATTTTATACGTTAGTCCTTTACCCTATCGCCCCTATATTAGACGCCCTGCCTAAATAGATCTAAGACCCTCCTCTACTAGTTAAAGTAGATAGTAAGGATAAGTACTTTATTAAAAGAGTTAATAATATTAAGTATAATAAACGGAAATATAAATATATATACCTTATAAAATGGAGAGGCTTTACTAAGCCCTTATAGAAACCTATTAACTCTATAGGACTTATATAAGCTACAGAAGACTTTTATAAACTCTACCTAAAACTACTATAGCCCTATCTTATAGAAGCTTAAGTTTAAAGGGGGGGTACTATTATGGGACACCTCTATAGCACCTTATATATATCTACTTATTTCTATTAGTGTAGTAAGAAGAGACTAACCGCAAGACGGTAATCTATGGCAATTTAATAGCAATCTGCCGCATTCTGCTATATTTCGCTAAGTCTACTAAACTTTACTAAGTTCTGCTAGGACTGCTACTTAAATCCTATTCTACTCTATATATGTGTTAACTAAGTAACTAAACTAATAATATATATCCTTTTCTCCCGTTTTCTTACCTTCTCTCCTTATATAACGTCTTAACTTTATTACGCAGTTTATATATATAGCTTAATAATATCTACTTCGCTATATATTTGTTACAGTGCTGCAATAAAGTAGACTGTCACAGTGCTGTAATGCTAATAGGCTGAATAACTACATTGTGGTATAAAGAGGAGAAGGAGGTAAAAGGGGGTATCGTATATAAATAGTAGGGGCAGCCGCCAAGGCGCTAGTGGTGGGCCAGCCAATAGTAGGAAACAGTACGAGACAGTACGCGTCAGGACTATGCCGTGATAGTACTCCCCTCCCTAGAAGGTTTGGTCCCTAAACCAAATAAGTAACCTATTTTTGCTGCAAAGATATCACTTCTGCTCACCGCCCTTAACCAAGCCAATAGCGATTTTCCATGCCGGGCATAGAAAATCTTAATTAGTCAGCTTAACGAATAAAATCAGCAGAACTCCATACCGCCACTATATAGCGCTTCTTGGCAAAAAACCAACCAATTAGATAGCTTTGACCGGCGGTCGAAGTTCCATAAGATCTTAACTACTACAAATTACCTTCGTGGTCGGCCACGGCCTTAGCGTAACTCTCCCTTATCTTATGCCTAGTCTGGGGGTCCTGGCTTCTTAGGGTATTGTTTATAGAACCTCAGTAGTGCGCGCTCACACCCTTTTAGGGATTTCTCGGGTTCCCAGGTTTTCTTATTATGGTATTTCTATTTAATACAGTATGTTAAGCCATGCTTATCTATTTGTTTATTATGTATATTAAGAATCTTTTCAAATTCCTACTTATCCGTAATATTGCCGTTATTATCCCTTTTAGCTATCCTGCCTATAACATTACGACGTTCCTCTTTATTAATGTATACTTAACCAGAGATCTCTTTAGGGAACTAAAGGCGGACTTTTAAAGTATAGAAAGACTTATTAACACAAATATAGTCCAGGAGGTTAACTATAACTACTCCTCTATAGGCAGCTAGAACGGGCTAGGGTCCGTCCTAGTTATTATCCTACTTCCTCTTAGGCCGGTTGGTCTTTATGTTTTCAAGACTAACTATAACTATATTATCCTTTTTAAATATTATACCTTTGTCTCGTTTTATATTAGCGTTGTCTTTATATTATTGCTGGGAGATATAAGCTAGGGCTTTAAGCTAGGTTAAGATGCGCTTAAAGCGGTTGGCAATAGTATTAGCTTATAGGTACTCCTTCTTTGCATATATAGACAGGGCTAATGGCTGGGGGCCTGCTGGTTTAACGCCTAGATGTGGGTTATAGCCATAGTTAGCAAAGAACGGTAAGATTTCCGTGGTCTTATTAACCTGGTTATTTATAGCAAACTTAGTAAGGGGGAGCCAATCTACCCAGTCGTCTTAGGTGAAGCTTATAAAGGCGCGTAGGTACTTATTTATTGCTGCATTAACAATCTCAGTTTAACCATCCGTTTTAGGGTGCCATGCAGAGCTAGGGCTTAGGGTTACCTTTAGGCGCTAGTTTAGGCGACGCTAGAAGTTAGAAACAAATAAAGAGCCTCTATTAGAAACAATAGTATTTGGAGCGCCATGTAACTTATAGACAGTATGGATAAATGCTTTAATAAGCTCCTTAGTATCTAGGCTAGTAACAGGAATAAAGTGTCTTATCTTTATCAGGCGGTCAATAACGACAAAGATATATCTGTATGTTTTGCCGTTACGAAGGCACTTAGGCAGGTTAACAACGTAGTTAATAGAGATATTGGTTTATAGGCGGACTAGTAGTTCTAGTAGTTTTAGGAAACCAGGCGGTGCTAAGCGTAGGGTCTTTATACGGAAGAAAAAAGCGTAGTCTTTTACAAAGGTAGTCGTAAACTGTAAAATACCTAGCCACTAATACGTTTAATTAAGGAGGTCTAGTGTCTTAACGCGGCCTAGGTAACCCGTAGGGCCCAAACTATACGTACAGTGTATAACTTCTAGTTAGAGTTTATGTAAATTAGGGACAAATACTCAATTCCTGTAGTAGATTAGGCCGTTAACAATTAAATATTTAGATTTGTTATAGCGGAGCAGCTTTCTAATCTGCTTAGGCCAACGGCGTGCTTTACAGTCTTCCTATTTATATAGTGCAGCTAATATATTCCTAGCGAGTTCGTTCTCTTTATAGGCATTTTTAATAAGCTCCTTAAGGGTTTTTTTCTTAGACTCTAGGTCTATTACTATGATAAAGTCTTTAATGCTTTGGTCTTGGGATTCACTCAGTAGTTCTTCTAGGATAGTAGGGTTAACTTTCTTTAGTAGTAAAACAACGCGGTCTTAGTATTATAGACGTTTGTTATTAGCATTAGCAGGTATAACGCCTAAAAGGCAGCTAAGAGCGTCTGGGATTATAGCTTTAGTGCTAGGCCTATAGGTAATAACAAAGTTAAATTGGAAAAGGAACTCAGCCTAGCGGACTTAGCGCTAGTTTAGTTGTTTTATTATTATAAAGGTCTAGAGGTTCTTATAGTCCGTAATAATTTCAAACAGCTGCTTAGTTCCTTATAGTTTAGGACGCCATTTTTCTAGTGCCTTAATAATTGCTAGGAGCTCCTTATTATATATTTTATAGTTGTATTTAGGGGCTAAGTACTTAGCAGAGAAGAATGCGACTGGCTTAAGCTTATTACTTTTATCAGCTTAATAGAGCACTTTACCTAAAGCCCAGTTTAAGGCGTTTGTCTCTACCATAGTCTTCTTCGTGTAGTTATAATACGCTAGGACTGGTGCTTTAGTGAACGCTGTTTTTAGGGTCTAAAATGCCTATGCTTAATTAGGGCCCTATAACTAGCTAATGCTCTTTTTCAGTAGCCTGGTTATAGGCTCAACTACCTTAGAATAGCCTTAAATAAATTATTAGTAGAAGTTCGCGAAGCTAAGAAATTGCTATAGTTCCTTAACTAATATTAGGTCCTTCTATTCCTGTAAGGCCTGCACCTTTTTAGGGTCTATGGTCATGCCGTTAATTAAGATAATTAAGCCAAGGTATTTTGTTTTAGTAGCATAAAACTCAGACTTATTAATGTTAATCTAGAGTCCAGCATTACTAAGTCTCTGGATAATTTCATTTACATATTTTATATGCTCAGCGCGTGTTTTTAAGAAGATAAGGACATTCTTAAAATACACAGTACAGTAGTTGTTAAGGGCGTTGTGTAAAATATGGTTAATATAGTTTTAGAACATAGCGGGCGCGTTATAGAGACTAAATGGTATAACTAGTATCTTATAGAGTCCAAACCGGGTAATAAATGCTATAAGCCACTTATAGCCTTCCGCGATCCAGATCTGGTTAAACGCAGTAATTATGTTAAGCTTAGTAAAGTACTTAGCACTATAGAGTGCGTTAAGTATCTTGTAGACTAGTGGCAGTGGGTATTAGTTTTTAATAGTAACTATGTTTAGACCTTGGTAGTTATAGTAGATTTATACACTACCGCCAGGTTTCGCTGCAAGGAGGAGTAGTATAGCGGCTAGTAAGGTTAATTTATGGATAAAACCCTTATCTAGCATCTTATTAATCTACTTCTTTACACAGCTAAGTTTAGCAGGTAAGAGTGGTTTGTTTTTATAGTACGGGGCCTACTTTCCTGGTATAATCTCAATTTTATAGTCCTATAGTTGGTAAGGGGGCAGCTTATCTACATTCTTAGGGAGGAAGTGTTTAATATATTTATAAAACTCTTTTAGTAAGCGTTATAAAATATCCTTGTAGGTTAATCCTAGTTTGCCTTTTAGGAATTTCTTAATATTAATATTAACTATCTTCCGGCGTAGAAACTTAGACTTAGTTTTTAGGTTTATTTTAAGGAAGTTATAAAAATAAGGGGGTAGCGCTTTATAGGCTTCCTTTATCATATAGTTGCCTTCTATTAGCTAGCGGAAAGACCTTTCTAATGGATTTGGTACTTCTATTAGGCCTATAGGTAGCTCCTTAAGCAGCTATTAGTATTCTTCTTATTTAACTAGTTCTACTAGCTCCGCTATATGGATCCTTATTACCTTTATGCCTTTTTGTTTACAGAACTGGGTAAAATTAACGGCATAAGTGCATTTAATGTTGTCTAGGTTAGGGCATATCTAGTTCTCCAGTGCTACGGCTAGGCTAGTACGGCTCAGTTAGCCTAGGGGGGCGGAAACAAGGCGGCGGCCTTATACGGTACACGCGGGAGATGGGTGTAAGGTTAGGCGTTATAGGGGGAAGGTCTTAATTGCTCTAGTTTTAGTCTTAGCTATAACGCCCTTAGCTATTATACGTGCGGTCACATATACGTACAGTAAATAACTTAAAGTTAGGTGTCTTATTAGCTGACCTAGGTTAAGCAGGTATATACGGGGGACTTATAGTTCTGGCAGTATTTGTTTTTTTAGGAATAGGGTAGTAGTCTAGTCTTTTAAAATCTCTGTTTTATTTACTACGTATATTGGCTTACTAGTATTAGGCACCTCTTTTACTATCAGCTAATAGTATCTAAGCATTAGCCGTATAATACGTCCGCGTGGTACTACTTAGTTACAGTTAGGAATATACCATAGAAGATAGTTATAGGCACAGTAATTAAAGTTAAATTTAAGCTCTAGAGTGGGGAAGTCTGGTTTTAGGTTATACTTTTTAAGCTAGGGCATTTTAAGAATTACTAGTATTAAGGGTGATAACTTTATAACATAGAAGAGTATAGATTCTATATAGTGGCCAATTGTTATTCTTGCTGTAAAGTAGTGGGTAATAAAGCTAGATGGGAGTCTATTAGCAAGGCGGAGTGGTTTTAGGACTAGGAGTCTTTTTATTATAATATTATGCTTTTTTATAAGCAAGTCTTCGTCTGTAAACGCTAGTGCTATACTACTACTGTTAATAAGGCTTACTATTTTAATAAAAACTTATAGGAGTGGGTTATATAGTAAGGAGAGGTAGGTCTAAATAAGGATAGCATTCCTATTATTATTTACTATTCTAAGGTTAAATAGCAGCTAACTTAGAATAAGATTTAACTAATCTAGTAGTATAGATCTAATTCTTTTGTCCTCCTCCCTATATAGTTCTAACCCTTAGAGGCGACTTAGTCCAAGGGTTAGTCTTTTAATAACTAGATTGTGGGGCTTGGCTAGTAGCTATGGTCTTAGCTAGTATATCCTAACGTATTGGTCTCCAACGGTGTATATATGCTAGGGGGTACTTTACTAAGGATATAGCCGGTCTTATAGTTAGTAGCGGTATAGAGCACTTGTCCGTAGTTTATATACGGAACTATTGGCTGGGGCTGTATTAGGGAAGGGAATTATAGGGGTAGGTCTCTGTGTCCAAACCTACGTCCCTATTTGTGGTTGTTATTTCGGTTATTAATCCCTCTACTAAAGAATCCGCCGCGGCTAGGAAGGGGTTGGCGCGGTAGCATTAGAAGGGGATTTAGGTTTATTTTAGGGTTATAAGCATCTTTCCAGTGGCCAGGTTAACCATATACCAGGCAGAGTCTGTTATCCATATAATATCTTTAGACGTTGTTAGGGAGGCTACTACTACCACCGCCAAATTTAACGGCGTTAAGGTCTATTGGGTTATTCTATAGTGCTAGTACTAAGGTATTATTATTAGGTAGTATAGGTTAATAGCCGCTAGCGGTACTTAGCTTAGCGATATTCAGCTTAGTATAGTGGGCGTAGTTCTATAGGTTATAAGCGAATACGTCTATTTACTCACTCTAGCCCTTATAGTCAGCATCGTTGATTTTACGGCTAAGGGTAAGGGCTAAGTCCTTTATTTTAGACGAAATATTCTTCCTAAGTAGATCTACTTTTTGTTCCTCAGTTTTGTTTGCTTTTATTATTAACTTGTTAAGCTTTACTTTCCAGAACCAGTAATTATACTTACCTTAGTTTAAGGTGTCTAATTTATTCTTAGCCGCTTGGGTTGTATCTATGGTCTTATAGTGCTTCTTTATATACGCAAATATAGACTCTCGGTTAGAGAAGACCTATTTACTTAGGTTGTTTGGGTATATGCGTAGCATATTAAGGCTATGCTTAATATAGTTATAAGCCTTATCTGTTAGCATGTCTAACATATAGAGGACTTCGTCTATTAGGGTCTTAAAGCACTTTGCATCTCTATAGAAAACGCCTTAGATCTTTATTTCCCATATTTTAAAT
>Ga0307507_10006451_pt1 | contig 18011 bp, 3 predicted proteins | sample 7_EM_MG_FD_207223 | JGI IMG/M metagenome (GOLD analysis project Ga0307507, IMG submission 207223) | Populus trichocarpa ectomycorrhiza microbial communities from riparian zone in the Pacific Northwest, United States - 7_EM | ecosystem: Host-associated > Plants > Roots > Unclassified | place... | reverse complement strand
CCACCACCACGAAGTCGTATCGCACGCTGTGCGACGTCTCTGCGTTGGCTCTGGGTCTGAACTTCGAAGACCCAGGTTCGTAGCCGTCACCACGTACAGGTGCAGAGTCCGTTTTCGACGGCCTAAATAGTAGTATAAGAACCTAACAAATACTACCGCCTTCTATAGAACTACTACCTAAAGCTTATATAAGCTGAACTGCGTGCTGCCTAAGATTATAATATTATCTAAGACTTATAAGCTAGTAAGGCACTTGCTAATAACACACGCCAAGAGACTAAAGATAACCTCCATATATCTAAGCGTGACGTTTAATAATTAAAGAAAGCTGAGATTGTACTTATTGCCTAGGTTACTAAAAAGGAGGGCATAATTAAATACCTATAGTCTTAGCTTAATGAGCATATCCGTAACAATGCTAAGCACCTCCCTACTATATACTATACTACCTAAGTCTCTACGCCTCTGGCAACCTTACCCACCCAACGCTTGGCCAAAAGTTAGCGTTGAGCAGCTTTACCTAATAGGGATGACCCCTATAACAGCGACTAAACTTAAGCCATAATTGCGGGGTCTAATATACAATACCCCAATCCCCTAGTCTTCTAGGGAGACCGTAAGGAATATAGCTACTAGAAGATGCAAATCCGCGAGAAACTAACCTAGAGCGCCTGCCTTTTTCCTAGGGAGAATACCAAGATTGGTTACATTATTAGGCGTATAAAGAGTACCCTATTTAATAGACTCTTTGCCTAATAGGAGACTAATAGCCCCTAGAAGTGGCAGTCCTACTATAAGGTCCTTAACGATCTTAACCTAATATATTACAACTATGACCTAGTGGCCACTAGTTAAGCCAAACTACGCGCCCTAAAGATAAGTCCCATTAAGTTATTTAATGAGTTCTATATCAAGTTCTAGAAATACACTAGAGTCCTCTTTTAAGACGACGCTAAAGACCAGAAAGACCTCCTTAAAAAGGTTACCTATTATCTTAGTTACGCTGCCGCTAGTTACAATTATAATAATATTTATAGTATAGTAGCAGCCCTATGGAAAATTAAACAATGGCTAAATTAGATCTCTACTACTAACCCTTGCCTAAAGGCACCTATATAAAAGCCCTCCAGGCCAACTACACCTATATATACTAGGTCACTAACGCCTACTACTAATACTATTACCAGAGCCAATATTAACCTCTCTATACTAACCTTTCTATGTAAACTTCTAAACAGAAAACGTAAGCTACTTTAGAAGCTAGGGCGCTGCTATAGATGCCGTTAAGAAGGCTGTTATTGCGAAAACCCAAACTGCCTAATAGCTAGGTTTAGTAATCACTGCCTAACACCTAACTTTATACCTTAAACACCAAATACCTCGCTACGCACCATTACTATACAAGATAAAGAAGTAGCAGCAGTAGAAGTAGCGGGAAATGCTTAGTCCTAGCCCTAAGTCGCGAGCTAGGACACCCTAATAATAAAGGGATCTATATATTGGCCTGCTTAATAGATAACTTAGTAAGAATAGATATAACGGAACCTTGTAGTAGGAACTACAGTGGGTTCTATTATTAGGCTGGGTATATAGGTAAGAATAAAACAACAACGTAATAATAACTAGTGGAGTGGTTGCCTAATAGATTAACTCCAATTGTATTTTAAGATTCACTATAAGGAGAGAACTATCTATAGTAGGGACTGAGGTCCTTTAAATACACAACCATACTTCTAAGAAATCCTCTCTTGTATATAAGGTACGTGTTATCTGTATTAAACGTAATGTCCCTCTTATTTAATGCAGTTAATGCGTTTAACACTACGTAACCTTGGTTACTATTCCTTGTTATATAGTTCCACTAGATCTATTCTAGACCGTGCCTGTATTAACCAACTAGCTTCCTACAACTCTTCTCCAAGTAGTTATAATATTGTACTTAAAGCGTCCGTAATACTATCTCCCTCCTCTTTATCTTCGTCCTTAAAGATTCCTAACATCTCTAAGTTGTCTACTAGAGGTATAATGTCCGTTTAATTATTCTGGTTAATATTTATACTTATTATACCTAAAGCTTCTTCTTCTCTTTTCTGGGTTAAGCGTCGCCTTTATACGGTTTCCTCCATACTGTCGCTGGGTAAGGTAATGGCGATCCCCTACTCTTATTGCGCTAAAGAGGGGTTAGTATGCGTTGCGCTGGCAAGTCCTTCGTCCTAACAACCCTCCTCTTGCTCTAAGTGTACTAAAGCAAACGTTTAATTGTCCTATAATGTTTACTCTATCTCTAACACTAAGTGTACGCATCCTATAACTCTTAACAGTCTTTAAGTTCCCTAAGTAACTTATTATAGGGTCTTGTATTTAATCTACTACTATAAAGCTTAATAGTAAGCTGGCCTCCGCGCTACTTAAGGTTTAACGTGCCTTAGAAGAGTCCGCATGCGTCCTTAAAGCTTAACGTTTAGCTTATAGTCGTCTTTAACGTCTTAAATATATCTGTGAGAAGGTCTATTTTAAGAAGTGGAAACTTGTTTAACAGGGTTTGTCTAAGCTAGGTAATAAAAGAACTGGCTTTCCTCCTGCAAGGGAAACAACTCCAAGTAGCTCGGCAATTACTTCTCTTGGGTCCCCTTTAGGTAACTTATTCTTTGCTTAGCTGTGCTACTCGTCTTTTTTACTTAACATGGCGATAACGATGTTCTTGGCTTATATCCGTGATTCGCCTTAAATAGTAATGTCCCTATTCCTTCTTATAGTATTGCATTATATGTAAACTGTGTAACTAATAATAGCGATACCCAATTATTCTATACGTGATTAATATAATGCCTTAGATACTGCTCTAGTGTCTAGTTTAGTCTTTTTATTTATCCGTCCGTCTGCGGATAATACGCTGTAGATATTGCTACGCGAACTCCTTATTCTGCCAAAAATACTTCCTAAAATGCTGCTATAAATCTTAGATCTTTATCTAATATAATCTTGTCTAGTACTCCGTGTCTTATAAATACTTCCTTTATATAGATTCTAGCGATATCTTCTACTAATATCTCTTTAGTGCATGCTATAAAGTATCCCTACTTTATTAGCTTGTCCACTATTACTAAAATCGCGTTATAATCTTATCCTATAATAGAATCTCTTAACTTTAGTAACTTAATAATAAAGTCCTATAATATAACTTCCTATAGTCTTCTTAGTGTCTTGACAGGTTGTAGCCCTCTGTACGGCTTATACCTTATTGGTTTGTTTCTTTAGCAATCTAGATATTTCTTTATAACTTATCTTGCTAGTCCCTAGATTCCTTAAATAATATACTCCTCTTAAAGCCTTAATACTAAGCCTATAGCTCCATTATATCCTTATATTATTCCCTTATAGAATTCCTTAATAAATTCTTCTGTAATAGACTTAGGTATATACGTTACTTCTCTATTTTTATATTGCTTTAAGTCTAGATCCTTTACTTATGCTTCTTAGATCTTCTATATCTAATTACTTTCTAGTAATTTATAGATCTGACTTTCCTTAGTTGCTGCAATCTTTGGATAATTATACCTAATTAATCTGTCTTAATTTTTTTGTAATAAAGCTCCTAATAGCTTTTTATTACTTTATAGTTTAGCCTTTCTGCTTAGCGCGTCTGCTTATACATTATCTATACCCTTAGTATGCTGAATTTCAAAATAGTATTCTATAAGCATTTCCGCCTATCTAACCTGTCTTTAGTTGAGTTCCTTTATTATTAGGAATCCTATAAGGTTCTTATAATCTATTTTAACCATAAATGGTTTCTCTATGCCTTGTAAGAATACTCTCTATTCTTTAAGTACTGTAACTATACCTAATAACTCCTTGTTATAGATGTCATAGTTTAACTCTAGTAGTATTATCTTTTAACTGTAGTATACTACTAGGTGCCATCTATCTTAATATTTCTATACAAAGTACGTCCCTAGTGTAAAGTCTAATATATTTATTTCTATAACCGTCTCTAGACCTAGTTAATAGATCTTAAGAACTGGCTCCTAGGTAAACAACTCTTTAATTCTCTTAAATAGTTCTTATTACTCCTTTCCCTATACCTATAGTTCTTCTTTCTTTGTTAACTACGTAAATAGCTTAATGTCCTATAACTATTACGCTATAAACCTTCTATAGTAATTGTAAAACCCTAGGAATGATTTTAACTATATAACGTTTTTTAGTTCTTGCTAATTTACTATAGCCTTAATCTTCTTTAGATCTATACTAAGTTAGCCTAGTTTAATAATAAATCTAATAAAATTGGTCTTCCTAGTAAAGAACTTGCATTTCTTAATTACTACTAGCATCTATTCTTCTTATAATCTCTTTAAGACCTATTTAATATATTCTCTATATTCTTCCTTACTCTCTAAGTAGATAATAATATTGTTAAGGTATACTATAACAAATTCATCTAGGTGTTCTCCTAATACACTATTAATTCGCTTCTAGAATATTACTAGTATATTTATAAGCCCAAATTGTATAACTAATGGCTTATATAGTCCTTCCTTTAACCTAAAGGCTGCCTTTTATTTATTATCTTCCTTAATCCTAATTTAATAGTACGCCTATCTTAGATCTATCTTTATAAAGATCTTTACATTACCTATCCTATTTTAGATTTTGCTAATTAGGGGTAAAGGATACCTATCCTTTCTAGTAATACTATTTAACTATCTATAGTTTATACATATCCTAAGTTTTCCGTTTTTCTTTAGGATAAATAATACTAGATATCCTACTAACAACTATAATGGTCTAATATATCCCTTTTATAAGTTCTTCTAAATAAACTCCTTAAGCGCTACTAACTCTATTTTAGTAAGCTTATAGATTAGAAAGAACTTTAGACTTATTCCCTCTTCTAACTCTATCTTATAGTCCTAAGCTATATACTCTAACAGCTTTTTACTTTCTAGTAACCATAACTTTTTACCATACTTGTAGTATCTTTTTAGTATATAACTTAAGCCTCGCTTAGTCTCTTTATATATTGCTCCGACTTAGTACTATACTAACTTGGTTTATTGTTGCACTTTACGCTATTAAGTATCCTTAATATTAACCTGACCTATAACCTAATTAATTTTTAGATTATACTTCTATAACTAAGGTATTCCTAGTATCACCTCATTCTGTCCTAATAGTAGGATATTAAAAGACATTCTAACTGGTCTCCCTTTAATAGTTATCTAAATAGGTCCTATTTTAAAATTAATAATACCTCCTCTATAGGCTATCTAATCTCCTAAAATTATTATAAGTGGATATAGGTATTTCTTCTATCTATATAGTAACCCTATCCTTTCTACTATTTTTGGTAATATGTAGTTCCTAGTTACTCCACTATCTACTAACACTTTAAACTGCTAATCTTACCACTTAGCTCTTAAATTTAGGTATTAATCTTAAATTCCTTTAAGGGTTTAAGGCTTTAATACTAGTTCCCTCTAGTTCTATACGCCTCCCCTTTTCCTAATTGTTAGCTGCTAGATCCTATCTATACTTAGTCTAATTTTAGCCAATACTTAGTTTATTTCTTTTCCTCTATATACTATAGATAAGTGTTCTCTAGGTACTCCTACTACTATTATTTATCTAGGTATTCTTCCGTAAGGAATCTTCTGGGTTAAAGTATTAAGTCCCCTTAACCTTGTACTTCTACTAGGTGCCAACTATATATATACTTAGCATTCCTAAACCGCTTTTTCTCTGGTGCCTAATATATTCTTACTAGGTACTTCTAGTTCTTATCTTTAGGTACTCTATATATATTATATATATTATCCACACAAGCTATCTATAATAGTGTATAATACGCTATATGTTTTAGGTTAACTCTTAGTTTATCTTTATCCTTAAGTTTAAACCTATACCTAGTTAACCTAACCACTAGTATCTCTGCTATAGGTACTAAGATTTGTTGCTCACTTCTCTAGTCCCTAGATCCTTCTTCTAGGTTCCTTAATATTATAATTAATACTCCTTTAATATAACTTATGCGTTTCTCCGTAATAGGTTAGTCTTAGATAACTTTTTTATTTAGCTATATATAAAAATCTACCTATTTATTGTTATGTTATTACCTATACCACTTTCCATATAATTAGTTTAGTGTATATAGTTTGTCTATTAGAAAGTACCTTATTATTACTATATTATAATATCCTTTAGTATATCTTTCTTTAAACCTAGTTAGAATATCTAGATCCTCTTTTTATTCTAGTTTATCTAACTATTTTGCCCTAAGTGTCCCTGCACTTAGCCTATTAGTAACTCTTTATATAGGTGCTCTATCCTTTATATAACCTAGCATAGCTAACCTCTTGTCTAGCTTTTACTCTTACTATATAATAATTCTTGTCCTAAACTTATCTATAGTTTCTTATTTTCTGCGTCTTGCAGCTAGATCTTTATAGTTATCTTACTTTTTAATTCTAGTATTAACTGTTTAATCTTTAGGCTAAATACTGCGTTTACCTAGAATTACTAACGTTCTTATTTATTCTCTAAACTTGTAGTTCTTAAACTTGCGTCCTATACTTATTTATTTATTACTAAACTAAGTCGCTACCCTTCCCTATTAGTTTTCGTCCGTTGTGGGTCCTTAGGTGTGTTTTATCTTACTTTAAGAATCTTAAGCTTCTCTTATCTCTGCTTAAGAATCTTAAGCCTATAGCCTTTTACCTTTATTAAGTAATAAGCTAGCACTAGTAGTTATCTACTTGCTTAGTTTCTTCTAAACATTACTCCTATTGTTTTATAAAGTGATGGAAATTATATCTAATGGTATTATAATACCCGTTCCTAAACCTTGTTCTGTGATGGTCTTAGTTTTTACTTCTATTTTGACTTCTCTAAGGTCTATATACTCCTAGTAAGCTGCCTTTATTGCCTTATTATTAGTAAATATTTCGCCTGTATTAAATTTATTATCTTTAATATCTAATCTATAAGCTGGTTTATTGGTTCCTTTAAACTTAGATAATAATGGCTCCTATAGCTAATAGCTTGCGCTATACTTAGCGTCCTTATAAATTTGGTATGTATTATTATAATAATACACAAAACTATTAATTAAACACTCTTTTATTCCTTACAGTGCACCATTATCCCTCTATATGTATATGCTGTCTGCTGGCCTAATTCCCTTTACTATATAGTTACTCTAACCACCTCTACAGTCTCTGGCGAAATAACCCTATTTTCTACAATTTATGCAAGCTCTATCTTTAAACCATTTTTCTTGCTATAGAGTCCGCCTAAATATCTTCTACTGCTAAGATTCTTAGTTTGGCCTTTACTCCTAGGTCCTTTAATTACTTAATCTTTAACCTCTAGGTTTCCATAGTTTCTTTTCCTATCTTTAGGTTTCTTTAGTACCGCTTAGGTCTATTGGCTCTATGCTATTCTATAGTTTTTAACTCTATGTCTGTTGTTGCGTACTCTGCGCCTTATATAACTATAGAACTTAGTCTTGCCCTCTCTTAGCTTGTTCCCTTTAGTAGATCCTATTATTAATCTTTATTAACTAATCTATTAACTCTCTTAAAGTATCCGCATCTTCTATTAGGATAATTACGTCCTGGACTTTAGCCTTAAGTCCCTATTTATACTGTGCCATAAGCGCCCTATTATTCCACTTAACCTATATGGCTAATGTTTAAAACTGTATTGTATACTTAATTGCTAAAGTGTGTTATACTAAGTTCTAAAGCTTTTATTCTGCTGTGGTTATAGCCTCTAGGTCTCTAAATATCTATATTAGTTATTCCGCGAACCTATTCTAACTAGTAAATATATACCGTACATCCTAGTTAGTAGTTGTTATGCTATTAGCCTATATTTCCGTAAAATACGGCTTAAACCACTTAAGTGCCCTCCCTGTTAGAAACAATCCTGCATAGGCTACTTAATTTAACGATATTGCTAACTTCACTCCTTCCTATACTACCTTAAAGTGCATCTGCATAAAAAATCCCTTAAGCTTTAACTTCTCTCCTAAGAATCGTTTAATTAAAGGTAACTTAATCTTTGCTACTCTAATTCCATTAATGCGTTCTTTAAGTATCCTATTATTGTCTTATAAGTGATTAACCATTTCCTATAACTAACCTCGCGTAACTATTTAAGAATCCCTATTGTCTATACTAGTATTACCTGGCCCTAAGGTTATGGCTGCCGTTAATGCCGTTATAACTAGTGCTGCTTTTAGTGGCATATTGTTTAATCTTGTTTAATACCGTAACCTTAGTAGTAAATGTATAACGGAACCTTATAGTAGGAACTACGGTAGGTTCTGTTATTAGGCTAGGTATATAGGTAAGAATAAAACAACAATATAATAATAACTAGTGGAGTAGTTGCCTAACAGATTAACTCTAATTGTATTCTAAGATTTACTATAAGGAGAGAACTATCTACGGTAGGGACTAAGGTCCTTTAAATATATAAACATACTCCTAAGAAATCCTCTCTTGTATATAAGGTACGTGTTGTCTATATTAAACATAACGTCCCTTTTGTTTAACGCAGTCAACGCGTTTAATACCACGTGACCTTAGTTACCATTCCTTGTCATATAGTTCCACCGGATCCATCCTGGACCGTGCCTATATTAACCAACTAGCTTCCTACGACTCTTCTCCAAGTAGTCGTAACATCGTACTTAAAGCGTCCGTAACAATAGATAGATGGAAATAGATAGTTTTACCTATAATAGGAACAACTGCTAAAAAACAATATAAAGACCGTTCTATAATTAACTGCGGAGCTACTAATAAATTTATAGATACCTAATTTATGCGTAAATATAACCTATTAACCTTACCCCTTACTAAAGCCCGCGCCCTATAACTTGCTAATAGTAGTTATACTACACAAAAGATTACTTATATAGTATAACTCTACCTAGATATAAACGGACACTAAGAAGAGCTTTAGGCCTATATTATACCACTTGCTAATTACCCTATTATCCTTAGAATAAACTAGCTTAAGTAGTATAACCCTATTATTAACTGGAAGAAAAGAGAAGTAATCTTTAACTCTAACTACTGCAGAGAGACCTGCTTAGGGTATAGCCTAGCCGCCTCTACCTACTCCCTAGGATATCAACCTAAAGAACCTCTAATTACACTACCCACGACTAACTATTACTACGTTAGTGCCGCAGCCTTCTATTATATAGCACGAAGGAAGAGCTAGGTCGTTACAGCAGCCTCCCGCTTACAGCTATATAAACTTAATAAAGAACAAGATTACGTCCTTTATAGTAATAGGATAGATCTAATAGACCTTCTAGAGGACAATACGCCCGCAGAACTTAATAAACTCCTAACCTTAGACTTTAAGAAGTTTATAAAGCTTAAAAAGGGACTTACCAATAAGGAACTCCGCAAGCTCCTCCCTAAGAGGTACTATGACTTTATCAATATATGCTTACAAAAGGGCGTAGATATACTCCCCCTATATTAACCTAATAACTATGCCATTAATATTAAATAAGGAAAAATGCTATCTTATAAGAGACCCTACCTAATATTAAAAAACAAACTTCTAGTTATAAAAAAGTATATCGATAAGCACCTTGACAAAGGGTTTATTCGTCCTAGCATATTACCAGCAACCGCCCCTATCCTTCTTATTAAGAAGCTAGAAGGAGGTATCTAATTCTGTGTTAACTATAGAGGACTTAACGCTATTATAATTAAGAACTAATACCTAGTACCGCTTATACGTAAGACCCTTAAGCGGCTTAGTTAAGCCAAGATCTATACTAAGCTTAATATTATTGCCGCCTTTAACTATCTCTAAATATAGGAAGGTGACGAATAGAAAACCGCATTTGTATCGCGCTTCGGCTAATTTAAATATACCGTTATGCCCTTTGGCGTATATAATGGCCTAGGCACCTTCTAAAGCTATATTAATAACGCCTTATAGGACTACCTTAATGACTTCTACTCGGCGTACCTAGACGATATACTTATTTATAGCGACGACCCTTTTAAGTATACTAAGCACGTTTAAAGGGTCCTATAGCGCCTTAGGGAAGTAGGACTCTATATTAATTTAAAGAAGTGCAAATTCTTAGTTATAGAAGTAAAATACCTTAAACTAATTGTTACTATTAAGGGTGTCCGTATAGACCCTAAGAAAGTATATATAATTACCAAATGGCAAGCCCCTAACTGCATTAAGGACGTATAAGCCTTCCTTAGTTTTACCAACTTCTATTGGAAATTTATATACAACTTCTTAGGCGTAGTAGCACTACTTATAGCAATAATGTGAATAAAGGGCCTTTTTATAAAAGGAAGAAAAACGTGCCTACGCTTTACCTGGACGCCTAACTGCAAGAAGGCGTTCCAAGACCTTAAAAATGCCTTTACTAAAGCACCTATCCTAGCTTACTTTACACTAGGATGATAACTCTATCTTAAAACCAACTCCCTAGACCACGTTAACGCAGGCATCTTCTCCTAGATGGGTGATAATGGTTTCCTCTACCTAGTCGCATTCTACTCGTCTAAGCTTATATTATAAGAGTGTAATTACAAGATCTATAATAAAGAACTCCTTACAATTGTATAAGTGTTTAAAGAATTCTAACTAGAACTCTTCTTAGCAGAACCTAACTAGCCAACTAAAGTTCTTATGGATTATTGTAATCTTAAGTACTTTATAACTATAAAGTAGCTAAACCAACGCTAAGCACGTTGGAATGAGTTCCTCTCCGGTTTTAACTTTAAAATTATATATAGGCTAGGAGTATAAGGCATAAAACCTAATAGCCTAATACGCCGCTTATAAGATCTTCCTTAGTTAGAGGATGACCCCTATAATTAGTTCTAATAGTAGACAATCCTAAAAGCAAGGAACCTAGCCCCTGGTATGCTACCTATAATAGAACTATCCGCACTTTAGCTTTACGCTATGGACTTAAAGCCGCCCCCTAAAATTAACAAGCTTATTACTACTGCATATAATATCTCTATTGACCTATTATTACACCAACTTATTACTGCAAAAACTATTAGCATCTGTAAGCCACCTACTAGCCTCTAAAACTTAGGCTAAATTAATATAGCAGCCTTAAAAGTAAAGGAGAATAGACTCTACTATAGAGGCCGTCTATTTATCCCTAATTTAGAAGACCTATAATGGCAACTAATCTAAATGGCCTATAACCTTTGGTTAAGTGGTTACCTAGGTAGAGGAGAAATGTATAAACTTTTTAGCCGATACTACTTCTGGCCTAAGATAATAGACTTAGTTAAACGCTTTATAAGTGCTTGCTATAGCTGCAAGCGCGCTAAGGCCTTTTGCACTAAGTACTAAGGACTATTATACCTGCTACCAATCCCTATATAGCGGTGGACAGATATAGCTATAGACTTTATTACTAACCTACTACTCTGTAAATGGCATGGTCGTACCTATAAGAACATCCTAATAATAATATACCGACTTATAAAGGAACGTTACTACGTCCCAACTAAAGGCATAGCCGTTAACGACGTTGTAGACGCTTTCCTTCGCGAAGTCTATTGACTATATAGGATACCTAACTCCATTATATCCGACTAGGGCATATAATTCGACTCTAACCTATAGAGACGGATCTGTTAACGTCTTAGTATCTCTATTAAGATATCTATATCCTTCTACCACAAGACTATAGGACAGCCAGAAAACGCTAATGCTAGTATAAAGGTATACTTACGACAGGTCGTTGCCTACGGCTAGGATAACTGGGTAGATTACCTCCTACTAGGCGAGTTTATAGCTAATAACTACGTCTTAGCCACTATAGGACTTACTTCATTCTTTATAAATAAGGGTTATTGTAACAGTGCAAGTGTGGGAGAATTGAGTGAGCGACTTGATTTTGAATGTAGCTCTAGAGTCTCTATATATATATAAGGAAGATGCAGGGAATAGAGATAGGTGGCAAGAATTACAAGGGTAAGCAGCTGAAATGGTGAGATATGCAGGGGTAAGCAGCTGAGGTAGTGAGACGGTAGTAAGCAAGTCCGATCTTAGGTCGACAACAGCATGGTACCAGTAGTCGGTTACAGTTATTACCCCTAATCTGGCATAGAGCCACTAGAACCTATTAATAAGAAACTGCTATATGGAAAACGCCTTAAGATACTACTTGCCGACTAGTATGCAGACTATATGAAAAATCTACTTAACTACTGCAGGGGAGAAATGGCCTGGGCTTAAGCAAAGCAGGCCTACTTTGCTGACTGTTATAGAACGCCACCACCGGAGATGCGTGTTGGCGACTGGGTATAGCTAGATACACGTAATATCTCTACGCAGAGGCCTATAAAGTTACTCAATTATAAGAATCTCGGCCCCTATTAAATTAAATAAGTTATTAATAAGGGAGCTGTATACGAGCTAGAGCTCCTATCTGCCCTAGCCACCCATGGGATATAGCCTGTATTTTACCTATAGCTACTATACCTTTACTAGCCTAACCCCTTACCAAGATAGATATAGCCTAAACCCCTACCAGTACTAATCTAAGACGAGAATAAAGATAAGAACTATAAGGAGTGGATTATTAAACAAATTATTAACTCTAAATACTTTAGTAAAGGTAGAGGACGGCGGCTCTACTACAGAGCTATCTATACAGGATTCGACATAGATTAGCTAGAATGGCAACTATGGGAAGACTTTGAAAATGCAAAGGACCTAATTAGCAACTTTTACTACGCGAACCTATAGAAACCGGGCCTAAGCAGAGATTTTATGCCTAATCCTCTATGGGAGCCCTTATAGAGTTTAACCGTTATATACTGCCACGTAAGGGCAAATTGCCATTAGATTGCTGCAGATTGCCATTACGTAACCGAAAAATCGTTAAGATGTCCAGGAACTTTAACCGCCGGTTAAAGTTATCTAATTGGTTGAATTCTTAGGTGCCAAGCCTTATTATATAATATCGCTGCGGACTGTAAAGATGTTAGTTTAGCTTACCGCCTTCCACCAAGCTAATAGCGATTTTCTATCCTGGGGATGGAAAATCCTAATTGGTCCATTTAACGATTAGAGCCGGCAGAACTCCATACCACCAACCCCTTTAGCGTTATTTCTTTTCCTTCTCTATGCCTTAAGCGTTCCTTCTACATGTATATAGTAACCACAGCGTTGCCGGAGCTCCGCCTCTATAAGAGGGGGGGGTAGTGTTATGGAACGCCGCCGTAGGAGCCTCTATAGGAGACTCCCTAGCGGAACCCCGTGCCCTCGCGTACGCTTCGCGTACAGCTTACGTTAGCTATATGTAGTATATCACCTTCCTACGCCCTCGATCCTTACGATCGATTGCGTAACGTCTTGTAGACTCCTTGAATACATACGTTCGGCAGCCACTACTCCGCGCCCCGTAATATAACCCCTAGAGAGGACCTAGTAACTAGGGCCTAAGTATAAAAGATACCTAAAGCATATATATAACACCCTGCTCGCTATTTAGTATTATAGTTATAGACAAATCCCCCTTACGCCTTTAAGACTCTAGGGAGGAGAAAGTAGGATATATATAGTAATGGTTTATATTATGGAAGTAGGCATAAACTAAAATATAATATACTAAACGAGGTAGTAATTAAGAAAGCTATATACGCGTAACTATACGTGGTTAATATAAAGACATTTAAATAAAGAAGAAGAGAGTTTATATACTAGGTGTGGGTATAAATAGAGGTTGTAGGGGAACGTGCGTAAGTGTTATGGGATAAACGTAAACACGGGTTAAGAACGTTAAAATGCATAGGGACATAAGAATGGGTAAGTCCCGTAACAGTTTATAAAAGATAGTATATAGGGACGATTAAAATATGGGAAACTATAATAAGAATATAGCTAAATTAACTAATAGTAGGCTTAGCTAGGATATAGTAAACCCTAGTTACGAAAGCTAAAAAAAGGATATAGCAATTACTAAGGAGATCTAATATCTAACAAAGGTTAAGAATGTAGCTTAAGCAGCTATATAGGGCTGAAGCTATATACGGAAATAGTTAACGGGGTTTACCCTACTAAGATAGCTTATAGGGCCTTTCTCTCCCTAATACTAGGGGGTTTTCCTGTATAATATTAATTTCCCCCTAGGTATAGAGTAGTCTATATAGGCCCGCGCTAGGAATCCAAATTAAACATTAAGTAATAAATAAATAATAAAATATAGTTAATGGAGAGCTCCCTAATAAGATTAGTTTTTAGATTAATAAGGTTAAAGCTAATATAGTAGATAGATCCTTTAAGGATAAGTATTCTATTAGAGTGACAGTTTCCTATAATTGTATTATAGCTCGCAATACAGTACCGTAATATATTTATTCTACTAGGTACGTCTATAACCTTTATTAAATTGTAAGAATATAATATATAAAGGGTAGGAAAGGGCTATACGTAAAGGTAATAATTATATTAACTAAGAAGCCTATATTAGAAACTATATTAATATACGCCTTATTCTATACTCTTAGTATTAAGGCGCTCTAAAGAGCATTATTAGTAAGTATACTTCTATTAAATATTCTTAAGGCTAGAGCTATATTTTATATACCTAATAATAAGGGTAAATTAAGTATTACTATTACCTAACGCCTTTCTCTACTTGATAATATTTTATTAAAAGTTTTTATAGTAAATTTAGGTCTTTTAGCAGCCTCTTAATAGCCCTACTAATTAAATATCTAATTAAATATTATTAGATATTAATTAATATCTAATACGGTCCCAATTAAGGTCTATGCAGATTAATTCTGCTAAGTTAGGTATAAAAACCCTCTAAAGGAGACGCAAGTGGTAATATAGCATATACCCCTTACCTATCCTGCCCTATCTACCGCTTGTACTATACTTCCATTTAAATTAAGAATACTGTAAAATTAATATTATCCTACCCTTGCTCCCATTTAAATGCCCTAATATATATATACGCCTACGGTCCTTCTACTTGTAGCATAATTTCTACCCTAAAGGATTGGCGGGACGAATTTAAACTATTATAAAACTAGGTGTTTTATCTTAGAGCCCTAACCTAGGTCCCCTATATATACCCCCAGCTAAATATATAGAGAAAGATGAAATACTATAGGTAAGTCTAGGCTGTTAAGTAGGATAGGAAATAAGAGGCTTATTATAGGCTTCCCAAGGCGTATACGGTTTATTTAGTTACTATGCTATATAAGTGCCGTATAGTATAAGGTAGCTATATAGGAGGAAGGGGGGATACCGAAGGTAGATACTGTTAATTCAAAGCTATCGAATGCGTATAGACGTAATGGTCGTTTTTGAAGCTTCTGTTATGGCTTACCCTTATAGTAAAAAAATTCTCACGCCACTACTACGTCGCAGCGCCGACGCGCGCAGCTACTGTATATACGTCTCTACGTTTACTCTAGTAGTTTAATAGCACGATCCTAATAAAACGCCAATAATACAGCTAGGTTCCTAGGCTCTACTGCGTAGAGGTATAAAGGTTAATTTTATAGAGCTTAGATTAATTTAAATAATAGAGGTACCTATTAGGTAAATAGAAATATAGAGCTGCTATATTTCTATTACTTAGTTAACTACTTTATACTAAAGGCTTAGGGTAAGCAAATTAAGAATAGTAAGGCTTCTAAAGAGGCGCCTTATACGCCGCTTACTATACGTCTTATAACTAAAAATAGGGTTATAGGAGGTAGTGGTAGTAATAGTAGTAGTAGAAGGGAGTGGGGTAAGCGAGCGTATAGGCCTAGGGGGTATTTTTAAGTAGGAGCTAACAATTTTAGCTACTATCCTCTCTATAGTTAACCTAACATCAGGAAATTTTTTTTTGGGCACGTTGTTGCAGATTGCGGCAACTTGCTGCGAACTGTACGGTGCCGGCAGTAGTATATGGTGGTTAGCGATCCGCACAAACCGCACGTTTCGCAGCAAAATTGCAGCATATACTGGCAAAATGCAGCAAAACGCCTGGGTGCTGTGTAAATTATAAAAACCGTACATATCGTAATAACTGTATAGATTATAATAACTGTATAGATCGTAATAACTGTACAAATTGTAACTATATAAATTATTATAGATTCCTATAGATTTACAGATTGCTATGATATGCTTTTAATATATTTATATTATAACTATATAAGATGTAGATCTAAGAGGGGGAAGCGTCTGCCTACCTGTCTGCATCTGCCTACCCGTCAGCATCTGCCTGTCTGTGCCTACCTATCTGTGCTACCTTGATTCGACCAGGGGTCTTAACGATAAATCTTATCGCGATTAGATCCGATTATGATCTTATCGATAAGAATTCCCAGAATCGCGATAATCGAATCACGATCGCGATTATTCTTGGCATTTTTACAATAAAATTCTAGTTCTAGTATCTTTGCATTTTGCGGAGGCTCTGCACGAAGTTCTGCGTACGGAGGCTCTACACGAAGGTCTGCGTACGGAGGCTCTGCGCGAAGGTCTGCGGAAGCTCTGCACGAAGGTCTGCGGAGGCTCTGCATGAAGGTCTGCGGAGCGGAGTGTCTCCGGGCACATTCATCCCACACAACCGTGATTAGTAAGCGATTAGTAATCCCGCACGGGCTACTATCGCTAACTTGAATTCCGATTTGAATAACAAAGCACTATTTACACGTGTAATACTCCAATATTTGGCTGTCTATTTTAACAGGGTCCTTTCCCTTTTTACTACTACGTCAGGAAAAAATTTACCAGCATTTAATTTTACCTTTCTGCCATTTCAGCATTTCCTAGCATTTCCTAGCATTTCCCAGCATTTCCCAGCATTTAGCAGCATTTATAATTAAGTATTAGTATTTAGCAGCTAAATGCGGCATTTATAACTAAGTCTTAGCATTTAGCTGCTAAGTGCTAACTATATAATTACTAAGCATATATAAAAGTTTAATTTTTAATTTTTATTAATATTAGTAAGTATATATAAAAGTATAAAAGTATATATTTTAAATATTATTAATATTAGTAAGCATATATAAAAGTTTAATTTTATAATTTTAATAATTTTAAATATTAGTAAGCATATATAAAAGTTTAATTTTATAATATTAATAATAATAAATATTTTATATTTTATATTTTATATATACTTTATTAATAAATATTAAAATTACTACCCCTGAAGCTCTGCATAAAGTTCTACACGAAGCTCTGCATAAAGCTCTGCACGAAGTTCTGCACAAAGCTCTACACGAAGGTCCGCACGAAGGTCTGCGCGAAGCTCTACACGAAGCCCTACACGAAGCTCTGCACGAAGCTCTGCACGAAGCTCTACACGAAGCTTTGTACAAGGCTCTACACGAGGCTCTGCACGAGGCTCTGCACGAGGCTCTGCACGAGACTCTGCACGAAGGTCTGCACGAAGGTCTGCACGAAGGTCTGCACTGTCACGGCACTGACCTGACGCGTTGTTATGACTCGGCGTTGTTATGACACAAGCATAGACCTGACCCCTGAGCACTGACCCTATGCGTACGTGTACATATATCCTGCCTTACCTCCTGTACTCCTGTACCCAGATAACCGTCGTCAGAGCCAGATGACCGTTACCAGAGCTAGACGACCGTCGCCAGAGCTAGACGACTGTCGCCAGAGCTAGACGACCGTCGCCAGAGCCAGACGACCGCTGCTAGAGCCAGACGACAACCCGTTCGAACGACCAGCCAGCGAACACTATAAACGATTCAATCGATCGATTGAATCAAGGTAACACAGACAGGTAGGCATAGACATGTAGGCACAGACAGGTAGGCACAGACAGGTAGGCATAGACGGGTAGGCACAGCAGACAGACAGACAGACAGACAGGTAGGCAGGCAGGCAGGCAGGCAGGCAGGCAGGCAGGCAGGCAGGCAGGCAGGCAAGTAGGCAGGTAGGTAGAAGAGAACCGTCGCTATATTATATTAAATTATCTAAAATAATATAATTTATTT